>VYLQ01000283.1_pt1 | contig 11751 bp, 15 predicted proteins | sample 5115351 | NCBI WGS metagenome assembly VYLQ01 (sample SAMN12291776, study PRJNA351875) | freshwater metagenome | isolation source: freshwater lake | place: USA: Michigan, Lansing Lake | collected 2013-08-14 | reverse complement strand
GTGTAAGACAGTACATGGTTTTTTAACTGTGGTATGCGACGGTGGTGGAAGCAGAAACTTAAATCGTGAGGTTTAGGAATCGCCGCACTTTTAGGGCGGCGAGGATGTCAAAAATGGTTATACCCAGTGAAAAGTTAAATGTAAAAAAACGGTGAGATCTACAAATCCCACCGTTCTTATCGAGTCCGTCAACTTAGCTTAGAAACGGAAAGTTGTGCGGATGACACCGACAAAAATGGTGTCGTTATTACGGTTATTAGCATTGAAGATCGCATAAGCACCGGGGGTAATCAAGATGTTTTTGGTGACGGGGAACTTATACTGAGCTTCTACCATGTAGGAAGTGCCATCTTCCTTGTCGGAACGGGGTACTTGACCACCACCGAAAGAAAGGGCTGCACCTTCGGCAAAGAGGTCGAGGACAGAAAGATTAAGGTTCCAAGACCAGATGCTAGTGTTATCATCTCCGATCGCAGCATTAACTCCCGTGGCCGAGGCATTGGCATAACCACCCCATGCCCCTATATTTAAGACTCCTGGGATAACTTGGGCGCTACCCTGTAAACCAAAACGGTCAGCTACAGTGCCGACGTTACCGAAGGGACGCTCCGTCAGAGGGCTGCTGACGTTACCGAATAAACCAGAACTCATACTATCCGCAGTTTGATAACTGCGAACATAGACGAAGTTAATATCGGCAAATTTGATGAAGGAGAAACCAACCTGAGCACCAGCACTGTAGGAACCGTTAAATAAACCGCTACCAGGGTTAGGATTGCTGGCTCCATTAGTGCCACCACTAGCTAGGTAGGTTCCTGTGACTTGGAAAACATCCCCGATATTAAATCTGACCGCCGCACCAACACCATCGGGACCGCGGAAGACGATGTTATTGTAGCGTTGACCGCGAGATAAAGCACCTGTACCGCTATCGGCGAGGAAGGGGTTAGCAGTGATGAAAACGTCATCTAGGTTTAACTCGTTAGCACCAACCCAAACGGTGATTTTACCGAAGGGAGTATCGATGGGAGCGCGGTAGAACAAGTCATCGATGGTGACATCGTTGTCCCGGCCATTATCGTATGCTAGACGGGTCATGTTGGTTCTCGTCGGACCGTTTTGGTTGAAGGTATTGTTAAAGTTACCTGCTTGTAAACGGGTTCTTAACAAATCTTTACCGGTGAAACTGGTTTCAAAGTTGAGACGAACCCGATTATTAAATACTGTTTGAGTTTCATCTTGATTGCTGCCCTCAGTCACCGTACCGTCGGTATTGGTAACGGAAGCTTGACCACCCCAGCTATCGGCGATACTGAAGATTACCTCACCTCTGAGTTTGGTGGTGGTGGAAAATTGATTGTTTTCCAAGAAAGCAACGCGCTGTTCAAGGTTGTCCACTCTAGCACCTAAAGCCGCTAGTTCGGTCTCAAATTCAGCGACAAGACGTTTTAATTTATCGATATCTTCCCTGAGTACACCGACACCATCTTGAATTAAACGTTCCATGACGTTTAAACAAGCGTTTAAACCTGCGGCAAATTCCCAACGGGTGGTAGCGCGATCACCGCGGAAGGTACGGTCGGGAAAACCAACGATACAACCGTAACGTTCCACAAGGCTTCTTAATGCCTCGTAGGCCCAAGCGGTGGGAGATACGTCCCGCAGTTGGTTAACGCTAGTCACCTGGGACATGGAACCCTGATAGACACCCGTATTAATCTGCTGACTACTTTGGGCGCGTTGAATGCGATCAAGTTGTTGTTGCGCAGCCGGATCAATTTTAAGTTGCGGTGTCCCCGGCATAGTCTGAGCCCCTGCGCTGCCAGCAGCCGCCACGGAAGCACCTAATACTAAAGGAGTTACCTTGACTAAATTCTTGAATAGTTTTGACATGGGTCAATCCTCACACCTTATTTTATGGATTGAATGGACTATTAATACAAACAGACTATATGTTTAGCCTGAATTATACTCACATTCTATGCGAATTCCCTCTTGCCTAGGTTAAGTTAATTTTATGATATGACAGAAAAATTTCTGTCTGATCTTATTAAGGTTAGGACTTACGCACTTGACAAATTAACTATGATGTGCATCAAGGAAAATCGGTCGTTTCAGACTTTTGGCGATTAACTTCCCAACGATAGCGATCGCTCAAAAGCCATCAACAAATCAGGTTAAAATGCCCGAAACCCGCATATCACATTTAGTCAATCCTGTCAATAGGCAAAACCTAAAGAATTTATTAAAATCTCAGCCTTTTCAGTTATCAGTGATCAGTTATCAGTGATCAGATGTGAGTTTTCAGTTCACGAGGGACGAATCTAAGACCTAATTAGGGTCTGCTGAATAAATCTAAAAACCGGGAAAATTCAGGTACTTTGTCCCTGAAAATTAGGTAGTTGACCACCTGAAAATCGGTAAAACCCTACACCCCACACCCCACACCCCACACCCTGCCCCCAGGAAAAACTTTTTGCTGCAGACCCTAATTAGTTAAGCTAAAAGCTTTGATGTGCTTAGTTTCTAACCTTCTTTTTGGGTAGAAGAATTGTCAGATTCTGTCTTTTGCCTCTTGCCTGTTGCCTCTTGCCTTCAGTAGCTGATTACTGTTGACTGTTCACTGATAAAATCTCCCCACTCCCCTAACAATAGTTGTGTGAACGAGGGTGGTTAATATATTGCTAGACTTTGGGGTTAGAATATAGCTCGATGCCTAGAGTTAAAAACAGCAAGATTGCTTGTGAAAGCTGACGGCTATAGAGAAAGACTCGATTCTTAAATTTAAGCACCGAGAAGGGAGATAAAGATGGTCAATTTTGGGCTGAATTCGGCCAGTATCTTGGGAATTTTTCTGGCAGTGGCCGGAGCCGGGTTATACTTCCTGCGCTCGGTGCGGCCGGAACTTTCTAGGGATCATGATATATTTTTTGCCGCCGTCGGGTTACTGTGCGGTTTAATTCTACTTTTTCAAGGGTGGCGACTGGATCCGATTTTGCAATTCGGACAATTTTTGCTGACTGGGGCAGCGGTGTTTTTTGCCTTCGAGACGGTAAAATTGCGGGGTTTAACCACGGAACAGGCCCGCCGCGGCACGTCTTTTGTGGATGAACGTCCTGTGAGTCGGGAATATCGGGCCGAATTAGAACCCCTCGACACCTACGAACCAGAGGAACGTTACGAAGATAATCCCCGTTTACGCGGTTACGATGATCCCCGCTCTTCCCGTACTTCTAGTTATCAGGACGAGGAACCCCGCAGCACCCGCACCCGTCGGCCGGCCGATACTAGCAGTCGCAAAACCAGTAATCGTCGTCCCCGCAATAGTTCCCCCACTAGCGATCGAGATGTTTATGATCAGCGCCGTAGCGGTGATGATTGGGAAGAAACCAGTCCCCGTCCCCGTCCTCGTCCCGCTAGTGAAGAGACGAGCAGTAAACCGCCCCGCACTAGCCAAAAACGTCGTCCTCGCCCAATAATTGCCGACGATCCGCCATTTAAAGGGGAATACGTCGATTATCAACCGATCGATCCTAGCGATACGAGCGATCGAGAAGATTGGGAGAGACCGGATAATAGTGAACGGGAGTCGAGTAATGATCATCCGACTAGGTTTGATTATTAAGGGGTAGGTCCGATGACCAAAGCTCCCTTTTTACTGTTTTTCTGCTTGTTTTTAGGGGTTATAGGCGGTTGTAATCTCAATAACCCCGGTTTATCTACAGGAACCCTAAACAGTCGCTATAATGACGAAAAACCTGCCCTCAGTGGTGATGGTCGTTGGATTGCTTTCCTGTCTAACCGTCGCGGTAGTAATCAGATTCTGCTGTATGATTTGCAGACAAAACAATACCAGACCCTAGGGGGATTATACACGGGTCAAGAAATTACCGATAGCCCCAGTTTAAGCCAAACGGGGCGTTATCTGGCTTATGTGGTGATTATTGAAGGTCGTCCCGTCATCGCTTTATATGACCGCATTACCGATCGTTCTGAGTTATTGAGTCAAAATTATCGCGGTTGGTTGCGAAATCCCCGTCTTAGTCCCGATGGTCGTTATCTTGTCTTTGAGTCCGCTCGTCGGGGACAATGGGATGTGGAGGTTCTCGATCGCGGTCCGAATATCGAGTTAGATCTTCCCGATGGCAGTCCCGTTGAAAGTCCCAAACCGTGAAACGTCATTTTTTTATTAGTCTTGTTGCTGTAATTAGTTTGTTAACTGGATGTGCGGGTTATCCCAGTTTATTGTCTTTTCCTTTCGATCGAGGGGGGAGAAGTTTAAATAGTGCTGCTAGTGAATTAACTCCCTATCTTGCCTCTCGCTATCTCGTTTTTGCCTCCGATCGCAATGGTTCCCAAGCTATCTATCTTTTTGATGCTATCGATCGCCGTTTACTGCCTTTACCCGGACTAAATTCTCTCGATCAGATCGCTTCTAGTCCTTCCATTAGTGAAGATGGTCGTTATATCGTTTTTACTGCTAGTCGTCAGGGAAAAACGGCTATTTATCTGTATGATCGACAAACTCAACAGAGAAGGGAAATTGCTGCCGATCTCCTCGCAGAAGTACGCAATCCGATCATCAGTGCCGATGGTTCTAAAGTGGCTTTTGAAGCGGCCAAAAATGGGCAATGGGATATTATGATTTACGATCTATCCGGACGGGTATTAGTCAATGAAAATCAGTGATTATTAAGTAATAGGACAAAATTAACTTCTTAGTTAGGAAAGGCAAGAGGCAAGAGGTAGTTAGATATGTATAATTAATTGTGTCTAGCTACTTATCACCGCTACTGGGAAAAATTTTTTCGGCAAACCCTATATTAAACCCATAGCTTTTAGTCGATGTTCTAGAAACTGTTTTCCCTGTTTTTCCCCGTCAGCAATCAGACGCTGGATATTGGCAGGAGAGCGATCGAGTTTACTTTCGTAGTTGAGACTATTGGCTAATTCCGCCGACATTTCGATCATGGGAATATGGTAATCTCGATCGGGATCTTCCGGGAAAGATTTAGGAATTTTAAATGGTTCTTTTAATTCGATCTCGCGCAAGAATTCTTCTTTAAAGGCTCCTTTGAGAAATAATTGATTGAAAAACTCAATCTGATCGAGACCTTGAAATAGGGAAACATTGCCTTCTAATTCATTACGGCGATCAGCAATATCATCGGATTGCACGGGAATCTTATCTCTAGAGGTGGGATTAATTTTAATTACCCAAATTTCATCGGGAATATTTTCGACTCCGACAAATTCACGGCGAATTAAAGAACGGATGGGGGGATTATCAGAAAATAGTCCATCCCAGTAGGCCATAGTTTCAATAGTGACAGCAGGAAAAATGTTAGGAACACAAGCAGAAGCTAGGATATGTTCAATTTTAACTGCTTCCTGGCGCGAGTTAAATTTACTTAATTTTCCTGTCAGGACATTACAGGCCCCCATTAATAAAATTGGTGGTTCTGGTTTTGGTCCCCAAGTGGCTAATTCCGAGAAGTCAATATGCGCTCTTAGTAACTGATCAAAGTTGGTAAAGCGACTGCGTAAACCATAGGTAGCTAGGGAAAATAAGGTTTTAGTAATCGGAGAGTAAGGACTGAGATTATACTGGGGAATTAATCCTTTGCTGGCTAATTCTAGAGCTTTAATGGCTGAGTCATTAAATAGTTGTTCTTGGGGAGTTCGAGCGCTATTATCTTCCCAAAAATCAATCATTCTTTTCCAAACGACGCTATCACCTTTTTCGAGAGCATACCAGATGAAAAAGGCACAGATAGCACCCCCAGAAGTACCACTGAGACTGACAATATTAAAGTAATCTTGCACTTTATTGTCAAATAATGCTTTCAAGGCACCGGCAGTAAAAGCAGTTTGACTGCCACCCCCCTGACAAGCGATCGCAATTTTGGCTTTCATAAATATCCTTGTCTCCTGAATGGCTTCTATCTAAGTCCTAGACTTTTAATTTAAGGTTAATTGAAAACCTAGAATCGGATGCAAAAATATAGAAATTTTTCTGATTTTCACAGAGCTGCTCGGTAGATTTTGCCATCACTTCTAGAAAAGGATCGAGTTTTCAGGGAATTTTCTAGGTAATCAGCCGGCGAATCGGGAAGTAATTAGCGGCAAGCCATCAGACTTGGGTGCATCTCATTGACAAGGCGGACAATAAAGCACCTGTATCATTGTCCTTGGCATATTCCTCAAAGGTAACAGTTAAAAAACTGTCAATTTCTTCTGGATGTTCGCGGTAGTATTCTTCTTCAACTTGGTCAAATGTTCTGTATTTACCCATGACTTAGATGCTCCTTCCCACAAGCTTTCGCCGCTTCAATATCCTGTGTTTGGCTGCTTTTGTCGCCGCACAACAAAAGCACAATGTTGTCACCCTCTTCCACGAAATACACACGGTAGCCTAATCCGAAGAACCTTCGTAATTCTGAAAGTTCTTATAGATAATCATAAAAAGGTGCGTTACACTTTGTTAACGCACCCTACAAGAGCTAACATTAATGTAGATGTAAACTTTGAGGAAGGCTTGGGCAAAGGGTAAAATCTTGGCTACAATAAACCTATTAAGCGTGATTCCTATTAAGTAAAAGCAATGACACAATCATCTTCTTCTAAAACGGTACGGCGAGGACGGGTTTTCCCAGAGAAACAACTTTCTCCTGAAGAGAAAGCCAGAATTAAAGCTGAAGACGCAGTGTTTTATAAGCGTTGTCGAGAAGTATTTGATCGAGTCCAACCGGAATTGATTGAAGATCATTATGATTGGTTTATTATTATTGAGCCTGACAGTGGGGAATATTTTATCGATGAAGATAAAAAGGTAGCGATGGCAAAATCCCGTTCTCAACATCCAGGGAAAAAGTGTATTATCATGCGAATTAATGAAACAGGAACCTGTGGAACAATATGATTCAAGGGGAATTTAATAGTCGAGGAGAGTTGTTTTTTGAAGTTGGCTTGCTGTCTGCTGATGGGGAAATTATTCTCGTCATGGCACTATTAGATACAGGGTTTACGGGATGGTTAGCGATTGATAGTCAAGATGCGGATAGTTTAGGATGGGTGTGTGATAATGAGCCACAGGATATGCAAACTGCACAGGGAGAAGCGCGATTTAATTTATATGAGGGAACAGTGGTTATTGAAGGGGAAAAGTTTACGGTTGAGGTGTTAGGAGGAAATGAATTAGTGAATGTTCTTTTAGGGGTTTTGTGGTTACGAACAAAGCGTTTGGTTGTTGATTTTCCAACGGGAGTGTTAACTTTAGGATAAATTTTTGTGGAGAAATGATATAATAGCATTATATCCGGGAGCATCGAGAGTATTTCAGGTAAAATAAGCTAGGAAAAACGATGAATATTGACACAGAAATCTGGCAAACAATTGCGGCAATGCCAGAATCTCTCAAACAAGAACTTCTCCATTATGCTAAGTATTTGATGGTCAACTACTCGCAAGATATTCCCCCAGAGCAGCATCCTGTAAAAAACGTCGTTCAGGCACCTTAAAAGGAACATTTGTTCTACCATTGCCTGATGATTTTGATGAGCCTTTAGAAGATTTTAAGGAATATATGTAATGAGTGATTATCGCTATTTAGGCTTCTTTTAATTGGCGAAATCTCTGGCGTGCAGGAGAAGGATTACTTTTTTGCTCTTCTCGTTGTTGACGGCAAAACTCTAGCCAGTCAGCTAAGTAAGCATTATATTGTGTTTGGCTGCTTTTGTCGCCGCTACATAGCAAAAGCACAATGTTGAAAAGGTGCGTTACACTTTGTTAACGCACCCTATAAGATCAGGCGATCGCACTACAAGAGTTACAAATGTCGCGATTGCACTATTGCGGAGTCGGATAAGCATCGTAAAGAATCCACCGATAATTAGCTATATTCTTTAGCAAACTTAGCTTCCGCCTTGATCTCACTTTCAGTAATAGCATCGACAATCTCTTGATTCCATTTACCGTTCTGAAAGATTACTTTAGTTCCTGATGCAGTCTTATAGCTCAAATAAGCCATTACTGGTTTACCCTCATCCAATATGGAGGTTAGATGTAGATGTGGTATCTTGGTTTTTTGAGGATAGAAAAATCCTGGTGGAAACATAGGATCTTCTTCCCATCCTCTTTGGGTAAAGTCTTTAGGATTGATCTCTTTCATTTTTCCCTCTAATTAAGATGGTGATTATAGTGAGCTTTAGATGCAAATTGTTGGGCAAGAATATTCAGTTACCAGTTCAGCAACCTCAGCGATACTTGATGATGTAGTTTACAGCAATATTCTTGGGTCGAGTCTCAGGACCAGAGGAAGCTGGTGCGTTAGGAGAAGTTGTGGGTTTAGAGGTGATGCTAGTTCCTGCTGCCTGGCCTGGTTGTGAAAGACCCGACGGCTGTGTGAGGTCGTAATTGTGAGTATGATCCTGCAAGGTGTCACACTGAAGCGAACCAACCACGTTCATTGTTGAGTCGCCAGTCGGGGCTATACGTTCAGCGGCTTGCGGGTCCATGCCTGCTCCCGCATCAAAGCCGCGCAGAAACAGTCCGCGATAGTCAGGAATCTTGAACGTATCCTTCCCGCTATTATCTTTAGCTTTGCCATATAGATAACCAAGAACAGCAAAAAGCTCGGGATAATTGTCGGTGCTGAGGGAACGACCGTCGCAAAGCATCCAACCTTGAGCTTCGAGATAGTTGAGCGGTGTCTTCTCAGCTAATTTGCCTGGCTGAGGGTTTTTACTACCACAAGAAGTGATACCCCAGACACTATTGGCACTGCCAGAAACAGGGTTAACTTGTCCAGCAAATGGACATACAGTTCCGACAGGAATTTCAGAGAGCATAATCGACGATCCTTTGCTTGAAATATTTGTTGATTTGTTAGTAGCTGAACAACATTAAAAGAGTAATTACTGTGAGCATTGCCTACTTAAAGTTTTAAAGTCAGTAGTCTAAATTGCTTTCTAACATGACTCCTTTTCCTGCTTCGTAGTGAAGGCAGCGGCTTGCTTGTGCTTGTGCCACTACTTCTTGAGAAGGTTGTCCAACTTTGATAGTCCATGTATTGTCCTGATTCAGAGTTGCTGTCATTGTATAGACACCATAGGGAAACGAGATTTTTCCCGGATTATTCAGGGTAGGGATGATAAGTGGATCATTCACTTCAAAAGTGTACTGACCAAAGCTAATCCAATAGGATAGTTTCGTGGCGGGTGTAAATGTCAGTTTGTTATTGGGTGTGACAGCAGCCCCAAAAGTTCCAGCATCGTGCATGCCAATACCCACGACAGCGTTATTAACCGATGGTAGGCTGTCATCTTCGGAGATCAACAGTTGCTGATTAACGGACACCGATTGCGGCTGCTGGAAATAAAAACCATACTGATTATGCGAGAGCACTATCGAGTTAGTGGTGGAGAGATCCGCAGGCTTGAACTCTTGAGATCTGGGAGATTCATAGTTAAACCAGGCAAAATTATAATCGATAGTCCAGGTAAATTGAACCACGACTGACGGATTTGCACCTGTCAACATCCACGCCAGTACATCGAGATCTAAGTCGTTGGATTTGACATTGCTCTTGTCATGGTAGACACACACCTTGCCCGAGCGAACAGATCCGTTCACAAACCATAAATTATGTTGCTGACCGCCGGACATATGCCCTTTCCCTAGAAGAATATCCCGCTTTTCTGGTGCAGCGGCAAGCGAAACCACATACTGAATCTCGCCCGCGCACTGCCATCATCCTATCCTACTAGGCAGGAACTATTGTCCACTTGTTGTTTTCTCCTAAGGTTCCTACCAAACTGTATACAGCCGAAGGAAATTTCGCTTCTGCTGTCTGGGTAACTGTCTGGATGTTTAGAACCGTACCAATTTGCACATTAGTTCCGGCGGCTACCCAATAACTGGGGGTGGGAGTAAATGTGTGCCTTAGACTGGTTCCGGCCTGCACGGCATAGGTTCCCGTACCAGACATTCCGATACCAACCGAGAATTTGTTGTTGGGGACATCATCCGCATCCTTTATAATTAGCGAGCCTGAAGGACTTTCCTTCACTGGGGTGCTCAAGTTTGGACCAGGGTTGAGACTGAAAGTGGTCACATTGTCATTATTCGGGTCGGCATCTTTAGTTCCCCCTGCATCAAAGGTGACACCGGGTATGAGGACACCACTATCGCTCCAGACAAAGTTGTAGGTGATTTCCCATTTGAACTTGATGGAATCTCCCACGGATATTTTATAGGGGCTGGCAAACCAGGCCAGAGAGAAGAGATCTGCCACTTGTCCTGGCAGCTTTTGGTAGACGTAAAAAGTCCAAGGTTGCGCCGATTGATTGATCAGTTTCAACGTATAAGGGGTACCAGCAGCAGCGGCCAGTCCTAGATCAGGCGCTGCGTAGCTCATCAGTAATGACATTATTTTAACTCCTTTTGTTGGATTGTGAATGGTTCAATTATTTTTTGACTTGGGACAAAATTTTGTTATTTTGTCCTTACACCCTTAAGACGATCTCACATCCCCATTTGTGAATTTTTTGAGTTAGCACCGATTTTTTTCTCTCTCGGCTCGTCTCACTAAACCCACTTCAAAGCCTAAAACCCTCTTTCCATATAACTTCTAGCCGCTTCCGCCTCCCCGGTGAGACAGGGAAGCCATTAAAAAAGCGATCGCTTCCTCTTCAAAAGAGATGCGATCGCTTTTCCAGTGATATCCTACTGGCAGTCAGCTACATCCAAGTCGGGCTTACCTGAATTAATAACTGTTACTTCATTTTGATGAATTGGGGTATTTTGAGTTTGACCTCCTGGAATTTGTTTGTTAATTGCAATCCCGTCTCCTGCGATATCATAAGATCCCGCTTTATTGGCATCTTGATTGGTAACAGTGGCATTAGCGTATCCTGCTGGAATTGTGCAGGATTCTCCTTGAGAAATAATCATGCTCGTACCCCTAAGCGTTATTCATCGACACTCTTAAGACGTTTCCCAAACCCCATGTGTGAATTTTTCGAGTTAGCACCGATTTTTTTCTCTCTCGACTCACCCCCTCAAACCCCCTTTAAAGCCTAAAACTCTCTTTCCATATAACTTGTAGCCGTTTCCGCCTCCCTATTCAGACGCTCGTTCAAGGTAGAATCGGGCAAATACCCTCTCCTGTTTTCATGTCTGACTCCATCCAACAAGAAGCTCGCCCTTCTTCCTCAGCATGGGTATAGAATGATTTCGATGACCTTCTGTTGTCATCATCACTATTTAAAAAAGCATAATTCTCATGACACAACCAATTTATGAAGGAACTTGGGAAGAAATTGCCTCAATTGCTTCTGAATTAACAGGGCAAAGAGTAGGGCTAACTGTACTCGATCTCATCTCAGATGAACAAAAGACACCGCCTAGTGACTCCTTAGCTGAAGTCCTTAAGGGAAAAGTGGGTATCATTGAAGAGGCTTCCCCAGACCTTTCTACCCAAACAGGAGAAAAATTTGCTAAGTTAATACTGGAAAAACTGCTTTAAGGCGATCGCTCAACAGGAATATAGGTTTTGCTCATGGGGTTTGAGAGTCGTTAAGCTTTAAAAATGCCCTAGCTTTCGCCATTCTGACAATATGCTCTAAATATTGATAGTGTTGCCATAGCTGTTCCTCGTCGGGAGTCAAATCCCCTGTGCGATTTTTCTCTAGGAGCATAGATAATTGAGCTTGTAAGGTTTTGGAGGGACGTAAGGCAATAATAGCTTCA
>VYLQ01000233.1_pt1 | contig 11765 bp, 18 predicted proteins | sample 5115351 | NCBI WGS metagenome assembly VYLQ01 (sample SAMN12291776, study PRJNA351875) | freshwater metagenome | isolation source: freshwater lake | place: USA: Michigan, Lansing Lake | collected 2013-08-14 | reverse complement strand
GAACAGAGTAAAACTGGGGCGGCAGGTGCGAAAAATCCTTCGGGACAGAAGCAGAAACCCAAATCGTGAGGTTTGGGAATCGCCGTCCGTTTTACGGCGGCGAGGATGTCAAAGGGAAAATCCGGGACAGTTTTGCTGTTATCTTAGGTCGCGAGGTGGGCTGCTGGCAACTCGATCGCTACTCAAATAACCAGTTTGACAAAGAAAGAGATAATCAATGTTATAACAGTAGTAGTCTACAGGCGTTCTTTTGTCTGTCTCCAGGAAACCTAAACGCTCCTTTTTGCCAAGATATTTCGACGGTCAGCCAGAAAGAGCATTTCGGCAAGAACAGCCTAATTTATCTGAAAATTACCTATGGTTATCAACAAACGCGGACTTGTTCTCGGTGCTACAGCAGTGGTCCTGTCTACCGTCGCCGTCACGGGGGCGGGATTCCGTCTCTCTCAAAGTCAAGCTTTTTTTCAGGAAAGTCCCAAGGAAACCGTTGATGAGGTTTGGCAGATCATCAACCGCACTTATTTAGATGGCACTTTTAATCAATCGGACTGGAACGCCATCCGCAATCAGTATTTAAATCGTTCCTACAAAAATCAAGAGGAAGCATACACCGCTATCCGCGAGATGTTGAAAACTCTCAATGATCCCTATACCCGTTTTATGGATCCCAAAGAGTTTAACAATATGAAGATCGATACATCGGGAGAATTGACCGGGGTAGGGATTCAATTGACCAAAGATGAGAAAACCAAGCAGTTAGTCGTGGTTTCACCCATTGAAGATACTCCCGCTTCTAAAGCTGGTGTGCTGCCCAAAGATGTGATTATCGCTATCGATGGTAAATCTACCGAAGGTATGGAACTGGAGCAAGCGGTGAGCATGATCCGCGGCAAAGTGGGGACAAGCGTTAAGATCACGATTCAACGGGGTGAGGAGAAAAAGGAATTGACTCTTACCCGGGCCAAAATTGAAATTCATCCAGTGCGCGCCCACACAGAAAACACCCCGATCGGTAAAATCGGTTATATCCGTCTCAATCAATTTAGCGCCCAAGCTAGTGGCGATATGAGTCAAGCGATTCGCGAATTGGAAGCCGAAGAGGTGAAAGGTTATATTCTCGATCTCCGTTCCAACCCCGGCGGTTTACTCTACGCCAGCATCGAAATCGCTCGGATGTGGATACCTGATGGTTTAATTGTCTCTACGGTTGATCGCAAAGGGGTGACGGAACGTCAACGGGCCAATAATCAAGCTTTGACTAATAAACCTCTGGTTGTCCTCGTCGATGGGGGTTCCGCCAGTGCTAGTGAAATCCTCTCCGGAGCTTTACAGGATCATGATCGGGCGGTTATTGTCGGTACGAAAACCTTTGGTAAGGGATTAGTGCAATCGGTACGCAGTCTCAGTGACGGTTCCGGATTAGCGGTGACAATTGCCAAGTATCTTACCCCCAACGGACGCGACATCAATAAAGATGGTATTCATCCGGATGTGGAGTCGGAACTGAGCGAGGAAGAGCGCAAAAATCTTCAACAGGAACGGGAGCGGGTGGGAACCTTCCAGGATCCTCAATTCAAGAAGGGTTTTGAAATCTTGGAAAAAGAAATCACTGAAGGCAAAAAAACACCCACCAATACCGCTAAACAATAGGTTGACATTTGCCCGCTCGAATTAAACCCCCCCGACGGGCGATCGCTTCTCCTGGCTCGGCAAAAGGACCCCAGTATTGACCACTAACTGGGGTTTTTCCGTTTTCTAGGGCTATAATCTGACAAATTCCCGTATTTTCCTGGACAATGTACCAGTTTTGCCCAGTATCATCCATAGATTTTTCTCCTTAATCCCTCTATTCCCTTGTTTATAGCATCTCTCAATCCCCAAGTAAAAAATTTTTATCAACTTCTTGACAAAACCGGGGAGATAAATGCTAATATTAAAAAGGTCTGTCCAATGGGGATTAGCCAAGCGGTAAGGCAGCGGGTTTTGGTCCCGCCATTTCCTAGGTTCGAATCCTAGATCCCCAGTTTAAGATTTTTTATTCCCAGTCCGCCAATAATCGAGAATATCCTTGATCAAAGCTTCCCTTAGCCAAATACGAGCGATAAGCACCAGGGGAACCGCCAGAAATAGCCCTAAAAAGCCAAAAATCGAGGCGAAAAACAACTGGGCCAACAGGGTAAAAGCGGGTAAGAGCTTGAGCGACCGCACCGTTAAAATGGGCAGCGGTGGATGATAGTCGAAATATTGAATTAACAGATAAATACTGCTGTAGAGTAGCAAAACTGCCCAGGGTTGCCAGGGAGCTTCCAGAAGGGCGATAGAAAAGGGTAAAATCGTGCTTAAAACCGGCCCGAGGTTGGGGATAAAGGTGAGAAATCCTGCCAAGATAGATTGGGAAAAAGCGAGGGGAATGCCAATCAGGGATAGACCCAGGCAACTGCCCAAGGTCATAATCAACATATGACAGAAAATCCCTTTTAGCCAAGCTTTTAAATCTCGATCGCATTGTTCTAGGATCGATCGTACCCTAGAACGGTAGAAAGCAGGAAATAAACGCAGAAAACAACGGTGGTAAGCGGCAGGATCGGCGAGAATCATCAAACTCAGGCCAACAATTAGCAGTAAGCTAAGGATAATGCCGAAAGTGCCGTAAAAAATGCTCAAACCCCGGCCAGCAATTTGGTTAATCAGGGGTTGTAACTGAGCGAGCAGAGTTTTAAAGTCCGGGAAGACACTGGCCAGACTAGGATCGAGATAATCCTCAAGACTATGGACTTGTCCCCAGAGTCTTTCTATAGCTTGGGGTAATAAACTAAATAATTGGCGAAATTGTTGGACTAAAGCGGGTATAATCCCCAGAAAAATACCGATAATACCAATAAAAAAGCCAAAAAGAGTGATAATTAGGGCGTAGGAACGCTTGAGGTGATGACGCTGCCACCAAGTCACAGCCAAATTTAAAATCTGAGCGAGAATAATCGCCATCAATGATAATAAGAGAATCTGTCGAATCTGCCAGAGAATCAACAGACAAAAGACTAACAGGACTAAACCGAGGCTGCTGCCAAAAGTCATGATCAGTAAGGAGAAAAATTCCTAATCAGTTATTGTCCGTCTCCAGAGAGCAAAAACCGTGAGCAGAAAAGGAGTAAAAACCAGAATTAAAGTGTTAAGAGGACTGGGAGCGATCGATAATAAAGGGGCAAGATATTTAATTCCCAGGGAAATTAAAGCCGATATCAAGATTATTTTTCTAATAAAGCCGCTCATAGATCAATGTTTAGGTGACACAAGCACTATCTTATCCCTGAAGAGGGTAAAAATTGGTGAAAATGTGGAAATCATCCCCCATCAGTTTTATTAATACTAGGGCGAAGTGGCTAGATTTTCTGGGGGAGGTCGGTTCAGAGGGAACGGGAAAGTATGAGACAATAGAAGGGGCTTAGTCAATTAACTAGAGATATTCATTGCTAGGATTTAAGACTTGGTGGCAAGGATGAATCTCGATAGCCAATAAGATTTACCCTGTCCACCGCCTCTATCGTGCCGTCAACAATCACCGTGATCACTTTAACTCTTTTACACCCCAGTCAAGCCACGCCCCTACAACATTGGCAATTTGGCAATGATCAATCAACCATTCTCATCGGCAGGGCGCTGGATAATCATGTAGTTCTCTATAGTGCTGTGGTTTCGAGGCGGCACTTAGAAATCCGCCGTAATGATCGCGATGATTGGGAATTGGAAAATTTAGGGGCAAATGGGACGTTTCTCAATGGCAAACCGATCAAGAAAACCGCCGTCGTCAATGGTATGGTGGTTCGTTTAGCCGCCTCCGGCCCCCAAATTCAAATTCGTCTCATCGATGAGGACGAGCAACCCAAATTAATCCTCAACCCCCTAGAGGCTCCTTTGGCAGGCGACCAAACTCAGCCAGAAAAGGATACTATGGTCAACTAGAAAATATTAAATTTTTATAAAGTTTTATCAAGTTCCCTAACAAAATGTAAAAATAGATACAGAATAAGAAGTAAGATCTTTTCATTTGTTGTCCCTAAATGGGGACGACAAGGGGGATTAAAGTAACTTTAAAGCATTGCAGGGAGTCGGTGATATGACGTTAGCCTATCGAGGAGTTAAGTACGAAAGGGATTCTCTCCCCTTGGAGATGAAGACTGGAGATATCGGGGGTAAATACCGAGGTCAAGACTGGAATCACCATTATCCTCGCCATATGCTCCAATTAGAGCCGAAACTACATCGTCAGTATCGTGGGGTTGCCTACAGCACCCGTCCTCATCTTGCTGGGCAAGTTGCCCCGAACACTTGTCCGTTGCCCGTTGTCAAACCCCCTGTTGTTGTCCAAGAGGAAACCCTTTCTAGCATCCATCTGAACAATATTCGTCTTCGTCTGGAACGTCGTTTACAAATCGCTCAAGAGAATGGTGACGAAACCCTCGTTAATCTCTTGAAAAAAGAATCCCAAGACTTAGCCTTAAACTGCTAATCTAGCAGTTTTTTTGCCACTTTCCCCTCGGTTCTGCCGGGGGGAATATTTTTGGGCGCAAAAATCTTATCGATAGAAATTATCACCCTAGTTAGGATCTTACAGGCTTTCAATTATATTAGGTCGAGGTCTATTTTAGTTCGGGTTCGGATTGGGGCGTTGTATCATTTCCACAACATTTTTGATACCCTGGATAAAAGTTTGAAAACTACGGGATTTATTTTCAGTTAGGGAAAGATGGGGGGCAATCTGTTTAGAGTGGGTTCCTGCATAATACTCTTTCACTAGCTTTTTTAATTCTTGTTTGGCCGAGTTAAGCTGGTCTGGTTCTCTGTATTTACTTTTATTTTGTTTTTGGCCGAGACTATTTAAATTATATGCCTTGGCCACCGCCGCTAAATCTCCCAGAAACCAAGATTCTAATTCATGACAAATAATCCGAATTAAGACTTGAGCATCACTGGCATTTTGACAAATTTCTCCTAGTTCCTTTTTGAGTTTTTGACAATCGTGGGAGTCCTGATCGTGGACAATAATAAATTTGGTATTGGGACTAGATTTCTTGAAAGCTTTGAGTTTTTTAGGAATAGATTTGGCTAGGTCTTGTTTACATTGATGACTAATACATATATAGCTGATTTCTGGGGGAATAATTTTAGGTAAAAGTTCGTTTAACACATTTTCTATAGATGACTCTTCTAGCAAAAATACGATATTATAGTTCATTATGGCGCTACTCCTTCAAACCAGCCTTGATTCCAAAGATAGCCGGGTAAATCGCCTTCTGCTACTAAGTTTTTGAGGATTTCGCTATCGGTAGCCCTATGGATTTGGGTGATACCTTGGCATTTAATTAGCCAGAAAATACTAGCTAGTGGAACCGCATTGATAAAATCGGGGGAGTGGCTAGAAACAAATACTTGACCCCCCCGATAGCTATAGTGAGCGAATTCTTCGGCTAGTTCTTTTAATAAAGTAGGATAAAGTTGGTTTTCTGGTTCTTCGACACAGAGTAGGGGATGAGGATTGGGATCGAATAGTAATATTAAATAAGCGAACATTTTCATAGTCCCGTCAGAAACATAGCGATCAATAAAAGGGTCTTTAAATGCTTGATCTTGAAAACGTAAAATCAAACGACCGTCTTCGGTTTCTTTGGCTTCCACAGAGGAAATACCCGGAACTCGTTGTTTCATTCTTTCGAGAATTTGCTGAAAAATTTGGGGATATTGTTGATAAATATATTGGGCAACTGTTGCCATATTATCACCCGTGGGGGATAAGTGTTCAGCGTAAGATATTTCTTTACTTCCTCTAGCTTCGCTAATGTGAAAGTCGGAAATGTGCCAATTTTCAATCAGAGAACGAAAGGCAGTAGCGGCTTTAAAACGTTGAAATTGTCCTAATCCTTTGAGCTCTAGTATATCGTTAGATTCTAGCTGTTGTTCTTCTCGATCGAGTTCTTTATCCGGTTTACTAAAATCTTCTTCGTTGGTGATAGCATATCCTTGACCGCGGTGAAAATCTAAAAAATGAAAAGGTGCACCGTGTTCACCCCGTTTATAGCGAAGTATTTCGCGTTTGATCATGGGGCGATTTTCCTCTTGTCCAATTCTGAGTATATAAGTAACCAGACGTTCTGTATCTGAGATTTTCATCCGAAATTGCAGTTCGATTTCAATATCTTCTTTTTCTTGACCTCTGGTAATAACTTCTTTATAACCGCCGCGAATTTGTAAAGCTTGGCGAATGTTGTTTTTGAGGGCATCTCGCAGAAAGCCAAAAATATCAAATAGGGTAGATTTTCCTGTACCATTAGCTCCAATAATCACGCAAAAAGGAGGAATATCTCTTATGTGTATATTTTTAAACATACGATAGTTGGTTATTTTAATAGAAACAATTTTCATGACATAATCGAGCCGTTATAGTTTTTTTGATTATACGATTGATCAGGTGAAGATAATTGATCAATTAGCCAAAAAAAGCCAGAGATTAGGCTCTCTTGGACATTGGGGGATAAATCAGCTAGAAAGTATATAAGCTCAACCGACTGAGGAAGGGACAAGAAACCAGACTCAACACAAGTTGCCCAAAATAGCGTAAATTGTCTATAAATTTGTTCAACGACTTAAATTAGTACAAATGTTTGACTGTATTATCATCGGTGCGGGGCCAGCAGGAGCGACGGCGGGTTATCATCTAGCTAAAAAGGGACGTTCGATCCTGATCCTCGATAAAGCGAAATTACCCCGTTATAAACCCTGTGGTGGTGGGGTATCCCCGGCAATTAAGCAATGGTTTGATTTTGACTTTACCCCCGTGATCGAGAATACCGTCACGCAAGTACAGTTTACTTGGAAACAGGGGGATACCGTCACCACTAAGTTAAATATGCTAGAACCGATGTGGATGGTACAAAGGGATCGTTTCGATGATTTTTTAGGTCAACAGGCGATCGCAGTCGGGGCAACCATCCAAGATAACAGCGAAGTTACCCAGATCAAATTCCTCCAAGATCACTGGCAAGTTACCACATCCCAAGGAACATTTTCAGGCAAATATCTGATTGCTGCCGATGGTGTTAGGGGTAATACCAGTCGCTGGTTAGGATTACCAGCGAAAAACGAAGCGATCGGTGCTGCTCTGGAAATTACTAACGCAGAAGCGACTATTCCACCCCAAAAAGCTTTTTTTGATTTTGGTTCCCTAAAAAATGGTTATATCTGGGCTTTTCCCAAGTCTAATGGTTACACAATTAGCGGTGGTTGTTTTAAGGGCAGCATCAAATCCGAGGAGATGAAAAAACAACTGTTAAATTATGCCCGTCAAAAGGGCTGGAATTTACAGGATTATCGCTATAGTGAGTATGCTTTAGCCCTTTGGAACGGAAATCAACCGCTACACGCCCAAAATGCCTTAATTACAGGAGAAGCGGCGGGGATTCTCGATCCTCTTATCGGTGAGGGTATCCGTCCGGCAATTTTGACGGGAGTTAAGGCAGCCGAGGCGATCGATCGAGCTTTAGCTGGGGATAATCGGGCTTTAGCGAACTATAGTCGGATAATTCGGGAAGAATGGGGGGAAGATATGGCTTTAGCGGCCAAATTAGCTGGTTTATTCTATCAATTTACCCAAATCGCCTACCATGTCGCCGTTAAACGTCCGATCGCCGGTCAACTGATGGGGCGTATTCTCGTGGGAGATTTAAAATACCGGGATGTTACGGAACAAGCGATGCAACAATTGAAAAAACGTCTATTGCCCGGATTTGGTTGGGGGTAAAACTTCTCTTACCATGGGGAGGTAACTCGATCGCTGATGGTTACTTTCCCGATCGCCGTGGGTAAAATAAATCTAACTTTGCCATCTTTGACCTTTTTATCGGCAGTAAGTGCCTCGAAATTCAGGGAGGCAGCAAGGATAATAGTTGTCTGAATATCGACTATAATGATTGATAATCTTTCTGATTAGGGGAGAAAATAAATGTCAGTGATGATTGAACAAAGCCTTGAAAAAATTCAAACAGAAATTAGTCAAAAACTAGAAAATGTCCAAAAAGATGTTACAGATATAAAAATTCAGCTAACAGAAGCTAAAGGCGAAAGACAAGTATTAAAAGTAGAAATAAATTCTGTAAGAGGAGAAATAAATTCCGTAAGGGGAGAGATAAATTCTGTTAAGGAAGATGTCAAAGAAATTAAAAGATCACAACAAGCGCAAATTTGGACAATAATTGGTATTTTAATTACTGCGGTGGGAGGTTTTTTAGTAGCAGTTGGTAAATTCGTTATTTCAGGTAATCCTTAATCATAGTCCTCAGGCAACTTAGTTCAAAAGTTATCGCTTCTTGAGGTTCAAGAGTAATTAGATGATTGAGTTGTAATAATTCTGGAATCATCTGTCGTAATTTAGCTGTTAAAGCTTCGATGGTATCAGCTTCGGTGACTAATCCAGGAATATCTTCACTCTCTGCTACCCACACTTGCGCCTCTCGATCCCAAAATGCTTCTACTTGGTACGAAGGAATGCAACTTCGGACTATTTGGGAACTCACTTCGACTAATTCTAATCCTCGTCTTATTTCTGCATTTATTAGGTGACAATATATGAAAAATATTTTAATTTTAGATACTGTGGCTATTACCAATCCTGTTACTAAGGAAAGATTAACTTTAGTTGAACCAGAATATGAGTCTATAGAAAGCTTACCAAGTGGACAAGTTGGAACGGTAGTGGAAGTATATGAACGAAACGGAGAAAAGCAATATTTGGTAGAATTTTCTGATAATCAAGGACGGGAATATGCTATAGCTATTTTAAAAGAAGATGAGTTACTTGTTTTACATTATGAACTTGAAGTTGCTTAATTATCGTAATTGTAACTTACAGCGCGATCGCCTTTCTGACAACCCTACCACCAATCCCCAACCCTTGACGATCAATCATTAATCGCTTACAACTGAATTAAACGTATACAAGCGCTTACCTAAACCTCATTAATCAATTCAACGGATAAGCCATCAAGGATGATTTAAGGATATTCTAAAAACAAATTTTCAAAGTTTCTAGTTTCATTCCACCGATAAATTGAAAAATCTTGACAATCAGAAGTCAAAATTCTGCCCTGGCCTAAATTTTCAGCTAAAATAACTAAAGAAGTATCTGCTAAATCCATCGGTAAATCACCATATTGTGTCATTAATTCTCTCATTCGTTTGATAGGAGAATTTTTTAATTCAAAAACAATGATTCCTCCTTCTAGAATATTATCCATAAAGCGCAATTGAGCATGATTTCCTAAGCGAGTGAGTAAGAGATAGCAAGTTTCTGTAATAACACACCAAGTTGTGATTAAAGGTTCATTGATAGATGCAATCACAAATGCTGCTTGAGAATGGTGTGTATCGTCACGATTAGCCAAAGCTAACCAAAACCCTGTATCAGCGATTATCATACTTTTCTGACCATTCTTGGGCTAAAATTGTTTTATAGTTGCTTGAAAGATCACTTTCTCCTGCACTGCACCCAATAAAGCCACTCTTTCTGAGAATTTCTAAAGAATTAGAGGTTGAAGAGTTTAATGCTCCGTATTGTTGATCAATGGCATCATTAAGTAAGGTTTCAACATTAAGATCACTGTTTTGCTGAATATAAGACAGTTTTTCTCTTTGTTCGTCGTTTAGGTGAATCGTAATCTCCATAATATAATCGCTGACAATCAAGAGTGCTTATCCTATTATAGAGTCATCCCCCTCCCAAAAAAATCATAGTCCATCAAAAAATCACACAAATCACAGTCCAGACAATGAACGAACAACCTATCCCCGCTTACCTAAATCTCGTTCAATCCCTGTTAACCTGTGCTGACGGCGAAGAAGCTAATCTCCTGTCGCAAAATCGCGAATTGGTGGATGAGGGTTTGGTGCAGACAATGGTAGCTGTAGCGCAACAATACAGGGAAGCAGGAAGGGAAAATGAGGCGTAATCGTTGACAAGCACTTGAGACAAAATATACAATAATACTGATAACCATCATTATCAGGAGAATCATCAGATGTCAATTACGATTGAACAAGATCTGAAAGAAATTTTAGGTGAAATTAATCAGAAACTAGAAAAACTTGATAATCGTCTGAATAGTCTAGAAATTGGACAAGCTAGATTAGAGGAAAAAGTCGATGGTTTAGAAAAAGATATTGAAAGTTTAAAAGATGATACAAAGGAAATAAAAGGCTCTCAAAAGGCACAAATTTGGACGTTAATTGGAATTTTGGGAACGGCTTTACTAGGAACGGTCATTCGCTATATTATTCTTCCTTTTCCTCAATCATAAGTATAACCCCTAACCTCATTATAGTCCTCATTCAATTATGTCCAATTTTTTGCGGAATGGCAGATCAAGGTGTTGTAGTTCTGATAAGTTTCGTGGTTTAGAAGTGATAGGGAGTCTAAATTATGTTTGAACGGTTTACAGAGAAAGCGATTAAGGTAATTATGTTAGCGCAGGAGGAAGCGCGCCGTTTGGGGCATAATTTTGTAGGGGCAGAGTTTATATTTTTAGGGTTAATCGGTGAAGCAACAGGAATTGCATCGAAGGTTTTAAGATAGCAGGGAATAACGCTAAAAAATGCTCGGATTGAAGTTGAAAAAATTCTAGGAAGGGGTTCAGGAATGATTACTATAGAACTTCCTTTTACAGAATCGGCAAAATTGGTTTTAAACAATGCGGTTTCAATTGCTCGGCAATTAGAACATGAATCTATTAAGACAGAGCATTTACTCATTGGAATTATTCAAGAGGGGGAAAGTACAGCAAGAATTTTACAAAACTTACGGGTGAATCCGCAAGATTTAACTGTTTCTTTGAGTCAGTATTTTCAGTGGCAACCCTCTAATCAGTTACCTCAAACTGTTTATGTTCTTCTCTACAATGCAGGAACAAATAATGAGGGGATTCATACAATAACTGATCAAGAAAAACAAACTATATTAATGTTTGAATCTTCAGCAGATGCAACTAATTTTGCACGACAATTAAGAAAACAGAATTTTCCTGTGCCAAGTGTTGAAACAATAAAATCCGAGGAGATTCTCTATTTTTGTCACCAGTCAGGATACGATTGGGAATTTGTACCAGAAGGAAAAACTATAACTCCTCCTAATCAAAGAGTAGGAAACGAAACTCCAAAGAAAATTAAACCTGAAGACTATCAAATTTTTCTAGATAATGTCTTGCAACTGAGTTCGCTTATTGATAAAAATAGGTTTAATCCTGAAGCAGTTTATACTTTCTGTCAAAACAATTTAGATAAACTCGATGAAAATTTTGGAGAATTTCTTGATCAATGGGCTACAAATATCTTCTCTAATCTGCATCCACAAAAAGCACAATTTACAGCAGCAGTCGTTTTAATATTTGGAAATCTAATTAATGAGTTTCCTTTTGGTAGCCTCAAAAATAATTTAGAAATTAGCATTAAAGCTTATCAAGCAGCTTTAATAGTTTATCAACCTAAAATATTCTCTGTGTATTGGGCAATGACGCAAATGAATATGGGAAATATTTACGCTGAGAGAATTGAAGAGAAAAAAACTGATAACATAGAAAAGGCTATTAATTGTTTTCAAGAAGCGTTAAAAATTTGGCGTTGCTGATTTGAGATATGAATCTTCTTGTGTGGGATTTTTAAAACCTAGACCCAAACTAACTTTTGGATGGGTGCAAGGTTGTCATTCATACCTTGATTCAGCAACG
>VYLQ01000232.1_pt1 | contig 11875 bp, 10 predicted proteins | sample 5115351 | NCBI WGS metagenome assembly VYLQ01 (sample SAMN12291776, study PRJNA351875) | freshwater metagenome | isolation source: freshwater lake | place: USA: Michigan, Lansing Lake | collected 2013-08-14 | reverse complement strand
GTTTAATAGTGATCGTGAAAAGCAAACTCAAATCAACTCGTTCGAATTACGAAATATTGCAAATTCTCAGCGTTGCCTTGCTCGACAAAATCACTTTGAAGGAACTCCTGTCAACCCAAATTATCAAGATGTCAAAGAACAAAACTATATTCAATTAAATTTCGACCTGTTTTAACTGGCCACTAATGATTTCATCTATGTATGAAAGTAAATGTGTGAGTCCTAAGCTAAACGCCTTCTTTAAATCAGTACATGCTCCATTTTTGTCATTTAACTTAAGTTTCACAGTTGCTCTATTCTCGTAAGCTGGCCCATAATTAGGATTTAAAGAAATAGATTTATCATAATTTATTAATGCATTATCGAATTCGCCCTTCATTAGATACATCTGTCCTAACAGCTTGTAATTGCCAAAATGATTTGGAATTATTTTTTGGCATTTTTTTATATACTTCATTGAGTCATTAAATCGATTCAAATTCATGTAGACTAAAGCCAATGTTTGATTTACTTTTAAGTCCGTTTGCTTGAGTTTTTGAGCATAGGAAATAAAGTCTAGGGACTCTGCAAACTTGCCTTGCATTATGAGAGAAACTCCTGCATTCCAATTTGCATTATATAGTTGATATTCAGTCAAATTTTTCTTGTCTTTTAGCATCTCCTTAGCATCGCCAAGTGCATTGTCATATTCTCCTGATTGATAATATGCCTGACAACGGTACATTAGTGCATCATTCTTAACTTTTTTTTGTTCGATCAATAGATTTAAGATAGCGATCGCTTCACCATTGCGGTTTTGGGCAATTAATAATGATGAATTCTGAAGCGAGTCGCTCATTGTCTGGGAATACGCTTCACAAAACGTTACTCCCATCAGAAAAATGATCAATATTGAATTATACATCTATTTCCTGCATTATAATTTTTTACTGAACCCTATCTATAAAATTAGTAGCTGCGAAATGATCTACATTCAAACGTCAGCATACGTCACTTATCTATTTCTTTGCATTCTAACAAATCTCGTTCTTCCCAGCCAGAGATGCAAAAAGTTAATAGTTAATGGGGGTGCGAATCAGGAGTTACGGGATTGTGGGGTTATTCTATCTTGAAAGTTCCGTCAGTACGTGTTGCAGTTAGTTCAAAAAATTGCTCCGAGCCGCCTTTATTGATCTTGTGAAGTAGGTGCTGAATTGTTTTTTCAAGAAGTTCAATTTCCTGTCTAAAGTCTTTTCGATAAATCACTGATCTGCTGTCTTCAACTGTTTTGAAGTCAGTTAGGAAGTTATTCTCGTTCAATAGCTCTTTGAGTTTCTTTCCTTTATTTGAATTCTTGTCAATGCTTACCGTTAAAGTAAAGCCTTGTTGTCTGTCTAATCCTATGCCATAACCATACATTTGTCGCGAGTCATTAATGTTCAAATTCAGTTTGGGAATGTTACAATGAATGATTACGCTCATACAAGAGTTGTCAACCAAACTCTGCTCTAGTATTTCTTTCAATTCTTTCATAGAGTTTACTTCTTAAAGTAAGGACACGGAAAGTAACGCGCCAGAACCGTTCTCTTGGCCACTGCTGAGTGCCTACTGCCTACTTCTCGGAATTACTTCAGTCCGTTCACAACCAGCAGCTTGTCGAGGCGGAAAGCGAGTGCGATGCAAATCAGAATAAGGATGGCGCTCAAATAGCCGAGGTAATCGTAATGATGGATGGCAAAGTTGGCGTCACTGAACGTAAGCCAGCCACTGAGCAAGCCCGCAAAGCCTGTACCCAACGACTGCATGCAGGAATTTAAACTCATAAAGCTGCCACGTGTTTTTGCCGACACTGCCTGCGTAGTCATGGCCTGGCCTGGCACGGTTCTGCCGGTGGCTGCACTGAACCAAACCGAAAAAATAATCAGCACCCAATACACCGGAATCTTCGGCATATTCGTGAGCATTAAAATAAGAATCAGTGAAGCCGCTGCTGCGATCACAAAAACCTGTCGCTTGCCATACTTATCGGACAACTTGCCAACAAACTGGGCGGTGATCAATGAGCTGATGCCACCAAATAAATAAATCAACGGAGTATCTGCCTGTGGCACGCCTACATTATACACCATGTAGGGATTAAAAAGTGGAATGATCAGAAAATGACCCATGATTAAAATGAAGCTAAACACCAGCGCTGTCATTTGTGTGCGGTCTGAAAAGATGTGAACGAAACTTTCTATTCTGCCTTTCAGCGGAATAGGATTGGCCATGTGTCCTCGTACACTAGGTACATAGCGCAGCAAGAGCGGAAACAATAAAACGCCCAAACCGGCTACCACCAAAAAGGGGAAGTACCAATTAAATTGGTTGGCCAGGTACAACCCAAACGGAACGCCCACCACCGATGCTAACGCAAAGCCTCCCATCAACATGCCCATCGCCTGACCTCTGCGCTCGTACGGAATAATATCGGCAATGATGCTCAACACCTGCGCGCTGATCAATCCACCAAAGATGCCGGTGACCGATCGGGCTACTATCATCGTCGCAGCATTGGTGGCAAAGGCACAGCCCAACGTGCCGGCCAGAAATCCGAAATAGGCTACAAGCAATACATTTTTGCGATCGAATTTATCGGCAAAGAAGATGGCGGCAAAGCTGCTGACAAAGGCGGCCAGCGAATAACTGGACACGATGATGGAGAACTGAGAACTGTTCAAATTCCACTGCGGCATTAAAATATTGCCCAGCGGCATCATGATCATAAAGTCTAAAATGTGGGTAAAGTTCAGGAGTGCCATTAAGGCGACTAAAACTATCTCGTTGCGTTTCAAAAAATAAAGTGGTTAATAAGGTAAAAATGGGACTCGTAAGTTGAGTTAACACAAACGGAGGTAAATTAGTTTTGTTTGGGATGCTGGATACTGGATTTGTGAAACTTGATGGGAAGGAGACAGTAGATAGTAGTTAGTAGATAGTAGTTAGTAGATAGTAGTTAGTAGATAGTAGTTAGTAGATAGTAGTTAGTAGCGATTCGTGTTGCGAAGCAGTGGTCGGTGTCAGACGGCTATGAAGCTCATCAACATGCCGACACCTTTAACCGATGCTGAGTTAAGTCAAGAAAGATTCCTCGTGCCTGCCAATGACAGAGTCGGTTTTAGGCGACTAATACAGATTGAAAGTGCTAGGCTGCCCAAAACTTACTCTCTTATTTACAAGGTGCGTGCTATACATGTCATTTCCTATCGGAATCATGTCAAAATGATTGTTTACTCGGAAGGACAATGCAGGGGGGGAATACTAGTTGCTAGTGGTGAGTTGCGAGACGATTGGGTTAAAAGAATTCAGAAGTCGGAAGTCAGAAGTCGGAATGGATACTCGATACTGGATTTGTGAAACTTGATGAGAAGGAGATAGGAGATAGTAGATAGTAGGTAGTAGGTAGTAGATAGTAGATAGTAGTTAGTAGTTAGTAGATAGTAGCGATTCGTGTTGCGAAGCAGTGGTCGGTGTCAGACGGCTGTGTGGGTAAGCAACGTGCCGTCCGACACCTTTACCCGAATGCTGAATTTAGTCGAGAAGATTCCTCGTGCCTCGGAGAACCGATTGGAGAATGGTTACTGGTTACTTGGTGGGTTGCGAGACGAGCACTTTAAAAGAAGTCAGAAATCGGAAGTTAGAATAAAGATTGTTGCGCAAAACGTAATTACTACTTATTCAATAAGTAGTCGTCTACCCAACGAGGAACATCTGTCGCATCGTTTCGTAGTACATCTGTGCCATTGGTGATCTCAGCAATCAGTCGAGCTTGTTTTTGCGAATTATCAAATATATACGCTCTGCTGGTTTGGATAACTGCATCCTTAAGATTTGATAGGCTTTTATAGTATCTGTTCCTAACTACTTCGGGCGAAACAGCGTGCCCTGCTTGTGCAACTCTTACATTAACTCGACTCACATTAATTTCAGGGTCTTCTGTGGCAATAAAATACAAATACACCTTAAATCCAGTCTGTATCGCCTGCTCGAAAAAGTAAATTTTTCCTGGGTGACTCATAACTGTTTCATATGTAAAGGAAATTCCATTGGCCAGCAGTTGCTGTCTGATTAGTTCGGCAATGTCTGCAGCCAGATAAGAATCAATGCTTGCATCTACCACCAATTGATTGTCTCTTACGTGTACATATTTCCATAGATCGGGTTCATTTCTTTTAATGGGAGAGAATGTGCTGTGCCGAAAAAAGTCTTTCACTAATTTATCTGAAATGGGTATCTGAAAATTGGTGATATCTAAAATTGGAGAATGAATAAGTCTTTCTTCAATTTCATCGGCATTTACATAGACACCTAACTGAACTTTGTTTTCAGATAGAATACCTTTGAATATAGTTGTTTTGCCTGAGCCATTGGGGCCTGCAAAAACCCTCATTCTCTTAGTAGACACAGCTTACTTTAATTTGAAATTTTGAGGCCAATTACGGTGGCTGCGCTGGATATCTTTAACGAATCGCTTCGTTCTATCAGCACCAATTTCATAAAGCTTACCGTCCTCTTCGATAAAAAGAGGCACATTGGTTTTTGTTGCTTCTTCATTTGCCTTTATGGTTGCTGAAATAGCTGCTCCAAGCAACCCGCCAATGAAAGCTCCTTCTTCTTTGTCCTTAGATAAAAAAGCACCAAGGGCTGCCCCGATTAGGCCTCCCTTTATCAGTGATTCGATCGTGACTTTTTCTTCATTCATATTTCAAAATTAAGCTTTTATAAGGTCAATTTAAAACCATTTTTTAGCCTTGAGATAGTGGATACTCGATGCTGGATACTGGTTTCTTGATTCATGAAATTTGTGAAGAAGGAGACAGTAGACAGTAGTTGCTAAACAGTAGAGGTCGGTGTCAGACGGCTATGAAGCTCATCAACATGCCGTCCGACACCTTTACCCGCTGCTGAGTTTAGTCGACAAGATTCCTCGTGCCTCGGAAGGACAATGCAGGGGGAATACTGGTTGTAGGTTACAAGTTACAAGTTGCTGGATACTCGATACTGGTTTCTTGATTCGTGAAACTTGATGAGAAGGAGACAGTAGACAGTAGTTGCTAGACAGTAGTGGTCGGTGTCAGACGGCTATGAAGCTCATCAACATGCCGACACCTTTACCCGATGCTGAGTTTAGTCGAGAAGACTCCTTTTGCCTCGGATGAAAATGCAATGTAGTGTAGTGACTAAACAGGTTTTTTTTCACATCTACTCTTTACAACGGTCATCAATCGATCTTGGAAATCGCTCAGCATCCATTGTCCCCACTGTTTTCCGTATACATTTATCTTCGTTGTCAATCGATAGGTAGTAGTCAGCGACAATTCGGTTTGGTTTTCATTTAGTTCTTTGAGTTGGTAAGTGGCATTTAAAAACTCAAAGTGTCTGCCGTTCAGCATGTGTCTTTCAAAAATGGTTCTGCTGCTGGCCGAAGGAACAATCTTAATATCAAACGTTATCGCACTGTTCTTCTCCCACTTAATTATTTTCTCCCGAAAGGCCAGACCACCTTCAAAGTGCCCTATCCGGTTTCCGCCCAGCGTGTCTTTATCCAGTTCCGCGAAAAGAGGCCTAGGTATACCCGCAAAATTCAAAAAACCTTTTTTATACTCCGATGACCGAATCTCCGGAACGCGTATAATGTTTTTCCAAACTGTTTCCTTCGTGTTGTTTATCACGACAGACGAACGTGTTTCAACTACTTCTGTCGGTGTAGGGAAATGGGGTTCGATCACTCCTGTGAGCAAGGGAAGTAAGAATACTGAAAACAAAATCCCTCGCTTATTTCGGTATTGAATAATCAGTTCACCTAAAATAACGCCGGTCATTGCTGCTACAAGCAAGAATGGAATTGAAATAATGATGAGGCAAATGATGTCTTCCAATTGCGAGATGTAACAGAAGATAAAAAATGTCAGTATCGAAAGGATGGGGCGGGACATTCGAAAACTCCAATTCTTCAATAGCTCCCTCGGTGCGAACACCAAAGGCGTAAGGGCAACTACCATCGGAACGATCCAAACAAAGGTGATGGAGAATAAATCGACCAAATCATCTATATGCTTACCAAAGAAAATCCGAATGATCAACCCGTATAAACCTCCTATTAAAACACCTCCATAACTAACAAAAAGTCGATTCTTCATATCGTTAGGTTGTAAACATGTCCATCTTTATTTGTTTTCAAGTACCGAAGATTTCATGCTCACTTCCATATTTCTTCGAATTTTTCTCATCACTCTGTAGGAATCTCCAAAGTCAATCATGCCTCCATGATGATCCTTTTGGTATTGCGCGTTGATGTAGATGTTTTCCTCATCCAGTAAAATCGTAACAATAAATACGGACCACAAAAATCCCTTGTAACGAATAGTAATACTATCGCTACTCATTGCCGGCATTTTTTTATTCATTCGATCAAATGCCAGGGCCACTACTTTTTGTTTCGCTTCAATTGATAAGGGTGATTTCAACTTTATAAACTTATACCCGGCATGAATTCTCCAAAGGCCATATATGCCAATGAGATAAAGAAAAAAAAAGATACTCGCAAACTGCCGCTCGGTTAAACCATTCGGTATTGTGCCATGATTTTTACTTTTGGGCCAGTCGGTTGTCAAAACCAAAAATTGAAAATCAAAGCCAACAGCAATAGCTGAAAATGAGATGAAGTATTCCCACTTATTTGCCCTCCAAACGGGAGGTTTTAACTTTTTATATTCGGTTGGGTTCAAGGTTAATTTGATTGAGGGACTTAAACATGCATTAATATAATGACCAGTCATCAATTATCTATGAACAAGTCGAATGCTTAATTCTACTCAGAGACTCTTTCAAGATACGTAAGCGAGGTGCCGTAAGCATGTGCCACATGATCTATCTCTTTTTTAATTCCTTTACGATCGATATAATATCAAGGTCGCCCAGTCCACTATCAAATCCATTTTTCAAAAGCTTTCTATGATTGGTAAAGAGAGGTAATGCAACCTCGTGTTCTTTAGCCAAGTCACAGATTAAACGAGTGTCCTTATACACAAGTCGCAGAGGTGCTTGCGGGCTGTACTCCTTGTCGAGTATTTTTTGATGTTTTGATTTGAACACCAGATTGGCCATGGGACCTTCATCAATCATTTCTAAATATTCCTTCACGCTAAGTCCAATGCGCTCTGCAAAATTTACTGCTTCCATCAGTCCGTTGAACATGGTTATCAACAGTAAATTGTTTGCCAACTTCATCTTGGATGCATTTGGAATTTTTCCACAATAAACTGTCTTTCTGCTAAACGAACTAAACAAGGTTGTCAATGACGCTAATTTTTCAGTGTCACCTGCTGTAAGTAACAGGAGCGTTCCGTCGATGGCGGGTTTTCTTGAGCCAGAGATAAAACATTCAACATATTTTCCGCCATACTTCTTTGCCATCTTGCTAAGTTCGATTGAACTTTTTGGAGAGATGGTACTTAAATTAATAAGTGTCTTGCCTCTGAGTCCCTTGCGTGTGGCCGCTACAATTTGTTTTATTTCCTTATCTGTTGGCAACACGAAAAGAATTGTGTCTGCCTCTTTTATGACGTCTACAGGTGATTTCGCAATGATTGCTTTGTTTTTAAAGCGCTCAATGGTTTCCTTGGTTCTACTGGAAACAACCAACTGGAAGCCGGCTTTTAAAATGTTGTCTGCAATAGGTTGTCCCATTGAACCAAGTCCAATCACTCCGATCTTAGTTTCTTTGCTGAAGTTCATCTTTTTATCGTCTACTGTTTCTGGTTGTTGGGTTAACTCGCTTTTGCTATCGAGCAGGCATCTTAAACTTTTTTCTATCCTCAGTACGAAGCGGAATAAAGATAACAAAACTTTAAACTACACATCAACCCCCACCCGACTCAGATGTGGGTTACGAGAATGAATGTGTTGCTGTTTGCCGAATGCTGGTTACGAATGGTGGTTGTTTCGAAACGCAATACCCCACGCGTGCGGGAAGTTGCTTCCATGATCTCTGAAATAAAAGTCTAAAATATGATTCCATTACAGGTTGCACGTTGCTCTTGTCCAGTTGAGATACATGATCCCCTTTTTTGTAGAAAAAGAATCGTCTCGCAACACCATCTTTTGCCAACTGCTTCCGATAGCTATCGGAATGCCTATTGCCTACTTTAAAAATCATGTTTCTAAACACAGTGTGCTGTCCATTGTCATCCGTTCCCTTTGCTTGCCAAGGAGATGCTCGTGCTTAACACTTATCACCAAAGTAAAAGAATACCTACCTTTAAAAAATGGAAAACCTGGTGCCGGCAGAGGAACAGTTTAGCAGCAGCGATTTATTCGAGGCCTTCAAAGCTCAGCTCAGCAAAGACTTTGAACAAAGTAATTTCCCGTCTGACTTTATCCACAACCTACCTCCCGACTACACACGCATTCACGCCCAGCTTGTGAGCGAACTTCACCGCGCTGAAAGTAAAGCGGGAACACCGATCATGACTTTATTGTACCGCATCGACCTGAGCGAAGTGCAACTAAAAAAGTACTTGCGCGAACACCCTCTCGAAAATCAGGCAAGTTCACTCGCTACGTTGATCATCAAACGGGTATTGCAAAAAGTGGTCATCCGCCAGCTCTATAAGAAAGGAGATGCTGCGTCGGCAGAGTAATTGGGTTGCGAGAAGTGATGCGCAATAGTGGATATTGGATTCCGAAACCTGATGTGAGATTGCTTAGTCTGGAACCATATACTGCCTGCGTTACAAAAGATTCCTCGTACCTCGGAAGGGCAGCGTATGTTGCGAAATCGAGTCCGGTGTCTGACGGCTATAGAGCTAGGCAGCATGCCGTCCGACACCTCTACTCGATAGGCAACGTAGCATGCCGTCCGACACCTCAACCTGAAGTGCTTGAAGACACGAAGATGCCGTATATTTGTCTGGCGTGTAATTTTTGTACAAAACAAATGGTTAAAGAATGTCACTGATTAAAGATGAAGATGCGGCACCCAGCACCAACTCACCTGACGCTTTGTTGAGCGAAAGAATCATTGGAGGAATGGTGGTGAAAGGCAACTCCGTTGACCACGAAACGCGGTGTGCGCACTACCACTCCCCGCTCGATATCATCGCCATTCAATTCAAATGCTGCCGCACGTACTACCCTTGTTTTTCCTGCCATCAGGAAGTAGCTGATCATCCGGCAGAGCAGTGGTCCATCAGCGAGCGCACCACAAAGGCGATTCTCTGTGGTGCGTGCGGATATGAGTTAACCATTGCCGAATACATGGCATGCAACAACACGTGCCCCAGCTGCCTCGCCTCCTTCAACCCCAACTGCCAAAAGCATTATGCGCTTTATTTTGAGGGGGAATAATGGGTGAACTTATTTTTGTGGTGATCCATTAATTGTGTTCTCAAATCGACGCTTTGGTTTTATTTTCTCTAGCGACGTTTTATAGCATCTTTTCCCTGTGAACAACCCCTAGAGGTTAAAGCACGGGGTGTCGGGACGACCCACTAAATTTTGCTATATTTGAAGGTTAAAGTCTAATAAATTTATGAGGATTTCCCCAACTCTGTATGTAATTAGTATTGTCTTTTTTTTGGGATTAGGTAAATCCGACGCTCAAAATACACTTGACAATCTAGGTTTAACCGCTGCAACACCCTCTGCCGTTGCGCTTAGCGTACGGCAGCTTAGTTCTTCTTATAGTGGGCCCGTTTTTCGGATACGTAGAAGCTCAGATAATGAACTGCGAGATGTTTATTTTGATGGAACTGGGACACTATCTCTTTCGTCTCAAGTAAGTGCAGCTGGGGGTGGGTCCATAACGGCAACCACATTAGGGGCTTGGATTGGAGTAAATTCAGGTACTGTGGCGGTCTGGTATGATCAAAGTGGCTTCGGCCGGAATGCTTCTCAACCTACGTTTACCCTTCAACCCCGAATCATCAATGCCGGTGTTATTGATGTGGTCAACGGAAAGCCTTCATTATTCACAGATGGCATCGATGACCTGCTAACTTTCACTAATTCTTCAAGTAATAATTTTTCCATCTTCATTGTTGCAAGACCCTTCGCTACGCATCAGATAGATGCTGAATCAAATTCAAACTCAAATACATCAGGCACATCAGGACAAAATTATTTGTTAGGTGCCACCCAAAGCGGTACGAATGGAGGGCAAGGCCTTTCCGTTGGCACAAATGGTATTTCCAATTATGAACATGGGAATAGTTACATGCCCCCAACGGCAGTTTATTCCGGAGCGGTGAGTGGGCTAAGCGTGATCGATGTAATATACGCCAGTAAAACTCCTACCATCTACTTAAATTCTACATTAGTACGATCTGGTTTAGCAAGTCCCAGGCCAACTGTTTTTGCCTCTACCCAAATTGGCTCAGGTAGCTATGGAGCTTTTAATGGAAATATATCCGAATATGTTATTTTCTCAAGCACATTGCTAAACGCAGAGAGACAAACTGTAGAGTGTAATCAAAACAGTTTCTATGTTGCTCCTACTATTACATTAGGTTCAATCTCCCCGATTCAGCTAGGATCTACCACAACTAATCTTTCGTACAGCGCAACTACGGGAAGTCCAACCACCTACAGCATAACGTGGAGCCCAGCTGCGATCAGTGCAGGATTTGCAAATGTTAGCAACGCAGCCTTACCTGCAACACCTATCGCTATTGCAATCGGGCCGACAGTGGCAGCTGGCACAACCTACACGGGCGTTCTTACAGTGAGCAACGCTTGCAGCTCATCGAGCATTAACTATCCTATTTCAGTACCTATTTTAAATTCCATCGTGGGGTTAACTCCCGCCTCTTCAGCTTCGTATTCGTTGAGAAGATTAAGCCCAACCTATACGGGCGCGGCGATTCAGGTGAGAAGAAGCAGCGACAATACCACACAAGATATTGGATTCACCGCGGGCGGCGATTTAGATCAGGCAGCCTTGTTAAGCTTTGTTGGTGGTGGAAACGGATTCGTGTCTATATGGTATGATCAAAGTGGGTTTAGCCGAAATGCTGTTCAAGCCACACTAGCCAGACAGCCGCGCATTGTTAATGGTGGCGTAGTAGATACCCAAAATGGAAGACCTACTATGGTTTTCTCCGGAGGTCAAACATTACTCAGTCCAATGACGGCCGCGCAGGTAACCACTGGTGGTACCATAGCAACGAGTAATTTCGTTTTTCAAAATGCAACGGTTCAGTCATCAATTTTATCTAATGCTGATGGTGGAGGAAATCGATATAACATTCATGCCTCATGGAGCGATGGAATTACCTATTTTGACATCGGAAACATTGGAGCCGGAGGAAGAATAGCAACTCCATTAATATGGCCAAGCTATTCCATTGCAACGTTTAGAAGAAATGGTGCCCAAGGGGATATCTGGAAAAATGGAGTGAATTCGCTCTCCAGTGGAGCATTCAGTTCTTCAGTCACAAATGCTGCGTCCATGTGGATTGGTAGCTATGATGGGAATCAATATTTTATCAACGGTTCATTATCAGAACTTACCGTTTTTCCAAGTGCATTATCTACAGCTGATCGAGTTGCACTGGAATGCAGTCAAAGTGCCTATTATACCATTTCATTAGCTGGCGCAACTAATTTTGAATTTTACATTCAGGGAACGCCTGCGGCTTCTGCTTGTAACACTACCGATGAAAATGTGGTTTGGAAGGTCTCAGATTTCCTCAATGTTCAAGGCACGGGCAACAGTCTGGTGAAAATAAATGCCGATGGATCAAACGGGGGCTGGAGCGGAGGTGCCGCCTCGTGGAATACCGTTGCCAACAACGGATACTTTCAGTTCACTGCAACCGAGACCAATACCTTCCGCATGGCCGGACTAAGCAACACT
>VYLQ01000231.1_pt1 | contig 11905 bp, 12 predicted proteins | sample 5115351 | NCBI WGS metagenome assembly VYLQ01 (sample SAMN12291776, study PRJNA351875) | freshwater metagenome | isolation source: freshwater lake | place: USA: Michigan, Lansing Lake | collected 2013-08-14 | reverse complement strand
AATGGTCTTCGGGAGTTTTAACTTGGGGACGTGTGGCTAAAGCAAAATAATACGTTTTTTGTACTATAACTAAAAATTTTTATGTTATTACAAGCAGCTAAACTCGTCGGAGCAGGAACAGCCGCAGTTTCTTTAGCAGGTTCAGGTGTTGGTATTGGAGTTGTTTTTGCGGGGTTGATGGTTGCTCTAGCACGTAATCCTTATTTAGGCCGTCAGTTGTTTGTTTATGCAATTTTGGGTTTCGCATTGACGGAAGCCATTGCACTGTTTGGGTTAATGATTAGTTTTTTAATTTTATTTGCTTTTTAAGTTAATACTCTTTTAATGCACTTACTGTGGTATACCTATGGTTTTTTAACCGTTACTAAAAAATTGTCTGCATTTGAAAAACATGTGTTTTTACATTTTTTTAAAAACCAACAACTTATTTCCATTATTGCAGAATTGTCTAGGTGTGTTTTTTCTTTTTCAGAATTTTCCCCTCAGATTTTTGCCCTTCCTTTTCAAGTAGACTGTTCGTTGCTTGGTGTGTTTACTAGTCAAAAATTAGGTTTTGAGCCAAAAACTAAATACGGTTTGGTTTTTTTCAGAAAAACATTTTTTTTAAATATAAAAAAAATTTTGACGAAAGTAAATATAAAATTGTTTAGCATTAAAAAGTTTAAAATTTTGGGTACACCTATTTTAACTCGACGAACAAAAGTCATGATTTCACATTTTTATTTTAAACAGCGTCGTTTTTTTTACCGGTCTCTTTTAGGACTAAAATTTCAAGGCGTTCGAGTATTTTTGCGGTTTCGGAAACGCCGTAAGCCTTTTCGCGATTACTGGTCTTTAAAGTATTATAAAAAAAGAAAAATTTTCCGTAACCAATATTTTAAAAAACGTTTCGTTTTATTTGATTCTAAGTTTTTTTTTTATCTTCTTACAAAACAAAGGCGTAAAATTTTTTTAGCTATTAAAAAGAAGCGTTTTGTTAAAAACAGCAGAGCGCCCGGATTAAACGCTACGTTCCTTAGCATTTTAAAGCGGTTTGGGGCAAAGTTTTTTGCGGTGCGCTTGTTGCGGTCCTATAAAAAACGAATTTTACGAAAGTATCGTCGCAAAACTTGGATTGTTACGAAGCTATGGCAGCATCGGTATTTTTTGCATTTAACTAGCTTTCGCTTAGTGCGTTTATTAAAAGAGCAAAACACTTTTTCAGTAACCCCCCAAAATTTAAAACAGTACGCCTCCTTCCGCTTTGGTTTTATGTGGACACTTCGATTTTTAGAGCGGAATTCATTTAGCGGTCTTTTTTTTGAACCTTTGAATCCTGTATTTTTTTATCTATACTATACAAATCGAATTTTTTGGTTAAAACTTGTAGAAGATCTTTATGCATTTTCTCGACGACATGACAATGCTTTACGATATTAGTGTTTTTATTTTAGTAAAATAAAAACAGCAGCATCTTAAGGAGAGATGACCGAGTGGTTTATGGTGGCGGACTGTAAATCCGTTGGGTTTTCCCGACACAGGTTCAAATCCTGTTCTCTCCAAAAAGTACGTATGTATATACCACTTTAATGAGTACTAATTTTTTTTTACAAACGGCTTTCAGTGTTTTTCCATATATAATTAGCAAAAAGCGGCGCACAAAAAGGTTTTCGGTTAATTTTTACCACGTTACACGGGTAAAATATCATATGCATTTATACCGTAAAAGCTTGTTGTTTCGTTATCGCCATCGATATTATTTATCATGTATCAATAAAAATTTTTTTGTTCAAACATCATTATTACGGGATCGTGCTAAAACGTTTTTAATGACAACAGGGCGTTTACCGGATTTTAAGCGATCTACAAAAAAAAAAAAACCGAAGTTGCGGGGAAAGAAATTTTTCGTTTGTTTGAAGAAGATTTGCGTTCCTTGCGTGTAAGAGCGCTAATTGTCTGTTCACGGGGTAAACTTGCGGCTAAACGCGGAGCTTTAAAAGAAATTAAATTGTGTGGTTTTACTATATATAGGTTCCGGGATTTGAGTAGTCTTGCTTTCAACGGGACGCGAACAACTAGACATCGTCGCTTATAATTAACTCGTTCGTTCTGGATCCATAACTCAGTGGTAGAGTAGCCGGTTGATAACTGGTAAGTCAGTAGTTCGAATCTACTTGGGTCTATTTAATGTATATTAAATTAGAAGAATATTAGGATAAGTGGTCGAGCGGTTTATGGCAGCTGTTTTGAAAGCAGTCGTGTTTAAAAAACACCGTGGGTTCGAATCCCACCTTATCCGAAAACGGAGCATGGCTCAGTGGATAGAGCGTCTATTTTGGGAATAGAAGGTCGTGTGTTCAACTCACACTGTTCCGATTTTTGTTTCTGATTTCTGTTAAATCTGTTTCTCGTTATGCTAAATTTTTATTGTTATGTAGATTATTTTCTTGTTTCTGTGTTGTTTCTTTTTTGGTTTGTGCAGATTCTTGCATTTTTTGCAGTTCTAACGACAAACTTATATTATTCTGTAATTACGTTATTAGTTTTGTATTTTTTGTCGGGTTGTTTGATGATCATTTCCGGAGCGGAGTATCTTGGTCTTTTATTTATTATTATATATGTTGGTGCCATTGCAATTTTGTTTTTATTTGTTATTATGTTTTTTGATTACAGCATTTTGGTAACAGAAGCTAAAAATACCTCTTTTTTAGCGGGATTTTTAGCCCTGACCTACATAGTAGTAGAGTTATTTTTATATAATGGTTATTTATTACCGCAGTCGGTTTTGTTACAGTATGGAGTTGCAGTAATGGCGGATGCTGATCTAGCGGCCTATGTAATTTTTCGTGAGCCGTTTGTGTATTTAGGTATATTTATGTTTAATTTTTATACCATTCAAATTGCTGTTAGTGCTTTTATATTATTTTTAATTTTAGCGGCCATGGTCTTTTTGTTACAACCGATTCACGAAAAATCGGTGGATACTTTCGGCTTAAGTATTGTTACCGCTGAGGATAATAACATTGGTATTGACATAAAATTACAGGCCAAATACCCAATTGGTTTAGTCGGTTAAAAACAACTTTTTTAAATGAAAGCTAAATGGTCGCGAAGTGATGTTGGGACGAAAATGTTTTTTTGTGATAATACCGGAGTCATTCGTGGTAAATGTATCTCTATTGAACGTTATAAACATTTGTTTCCTGGGGTTTATATTGTTATTTCTTCTAAAATTAAAAAAAATTTGCGTAAATCGATTAAAAAAAACATTTTAAATGCTTTAGTTTTACAGACAATTACAAAAAAATACCGTAAAAGTGGCGATTATTACTTTCGTTTCGATGCCCGACGGGCTGCTATTTTGAATAGTGATAAGGACTACTTTTTAGGGACGAAGGTGTCCGCCCCTTTAGTTAAAGAAATGTTTCAGAAAAAATCCCATAAATTAGATAATTTATTACGGTTTTTTCGTGTTGTTTTGTAGTAAATGAAAGGCCCACTTGTATCTGGGAAACGTCGTTATTTATCTCGGCTTAAGTTATTTGCCCATGCGGGGCAGCAAATTCATGAACAAGTATCTTTTACAAAAAATAAACCGGGTGATATTTTTTTAAAACCAAGTTTCCCCTGTTTGTCTGGAAAAGTAATTTATATGGATACTTTAAGGCGCAACATTATAAAGCGAGCACGTCGGCGCTTACACTTTTGGTATTTTACCTTGTTGTTAATGTCAATTACGGCTAAACCGAAAGAAATCCGTATGGGGAAGGGTAAAGGTGCTTTTTCCCACTGGATTGGTGTTTTTTTTAGCCGACGTATTATTTTTTCGTTTTATTTTTTCGGTCGGTATTCTTGGATGATCACAAGTAATTGTATTAATGCTGTAAGAAGTCGTTGCAGGACGTCTCCGTGGTGGCTTGTAAAATTTTTTTTTTTTATGCAATTAAAAAAAATTTCTTTTAATCCTACAAGTTTATTTTTTGGGTCTATAGTTTAATTGGCAAAACATTCCGCTCATGACGGGAGTTATGTAGGTTCGATTCCTGCTGGACCCAAAAAATCCTTCTACTTCTAATCATTATGTTATATATCCCTAATTTTATTGCGAAACGCCCTCTCTACTATTATAAAACGTCAAAATTTTATTATGCTTATCTAAAAACACGCAAAGCTTTTAATCGTTTAGGATTACGGTCTGGTAAATCCAAACGACCTACAGGTCTATATCGTCTTTATTATTTACGGAAATTTTTTGGTTGGTTTTACCAACTTAAAACTAATTATAAAATTCGTAGGTTGTTCCGATTTTTGCGCAGTTATAAGGTAGGCATGCGATATGGCTATTTTTTAAAGCTTCTCTATGCGGTTGAGCGCTTTTTATTCGTCACTGTATGGCGTTTGGGGTTTGCAACTAATTTATTGCAATCTATTGCTTTAATTAATAGCGGTTTTATTTGTGTAAATGGGCAGGTAGTCCAACAAACCTATTATATTATACCGATTGGTGGGGTTGTTGAATTTATTTATTTTTATTTTTGCTGTTTTTTAAAATTAGGACAACATCTGATTCCGTTTTCTTTAAGTCCGTTTCATTTTCTTGTAACTTATTTTGCGAACCGCCGCGCGATAAGTTTTCTTCGCTTTCGTTTTCGAGACCCAAAAAGCTATAAGATCGCGCGTGATTTACAAAGTTTTTCATTAAATCTGGTTCCAGTCTCGAAAGGTAATGCTATTTTTTGCCGTGACTTTTTTTAGCCAGTATACGTTCCAGAAATGGGGGGGTTATGCGGGGTTAGTCGGGCATTTGCTTGGCGTTAAACATAGTAAATGTGCTTTTAAAAAATTTAGTGTATTAAATTTTTGGACTACTTTTACTTACCAAAGTTATGCTTATTTTTCTTTTAATGTTGTTGTTCGGTTTTTAATAAACGCGGGATTATTTTGGAGTTTAATTTATTTGCAACCGGGGGCTCGTTGGGTATGGTTTGCCGATTCGGGTGTTACTCCGCTGGTTCGTAATTTGCCAGTGGGTGGCAAATTTATTACAAGTAATCAAATGCATGGCTCTTTTTCCAATGCGCTTTCAATTGAGCCCACATCCCCCTCTAGTAAAGCTTCGTTGATTTCTCCAGCTATTACGCGTTACGATGCTTGGGGTATTTTTTCATCGGATTTTTGGCACGGGCGTAATGGAAATTCGCTGCTAGTTAGTAATGGCCCTGCCATAACCGGTTTTGTAGATACGTCTTTTTTGCGTTTTTGGGCAGGCGTTGATTTTTTTTTACCTTGTGCCACAAAAGGTAAAAATTCGGCAGAGTATGGCTTTTATTATTTTAAATATTTTTATTTGCTCAGTGTCTTGTATGGTAATAAAGAATACACATGGTTTTCGTTTTTTCAAAGCTTAAAATTGTTAATGACTCAATTTTCGGGAAATGTTATGTGGTTAACACAAAATTCTTACCGTTTGCGCCGGCGTGGGTTACGACGCCGTATTAATCGCTATCTGAAGTTGTCTTTACAAATAAAATTAAAGTATGTCGGGGTAGCACGAGCTACTGGGCTCCATCCTAAAACAGTAAAAATTATTAAAAAAAAAAGGGAACTGTTTGAAGCTTTTGCGGGGGAAAGTCGTCTAAAATTACTTCAAAAAAAAAGTGGTGCTTAAGTCCAACAAAGTTGAGTGCCGCCGTGTTTTTGCTTTACTTTCTTTTTGGAATGTTTTATCTTGTAACAAAATTAAGTTAGCTGACGGTTCCGCGGTTTTTCTACCCTTTGTGACAGTAAAATCGGCTCCCCGTTACTATAAGACACTACGATTCCATGATTATACAAAATCCCCATTGTGGGCCTACCTAGATGCACCAAGACAGCATGCTGGTTATATGCGGTTTGGAAGGAGGTTTGCCCCAATGGACTAGCAATCCGGTTGTGGTTCATTCGTTCGGAAAAACTAGTCCATTATATTAGTTATTTTAAGTGGAGCGCATTTATGTTTTTTCGACAGCCTCTCGTTTCGTTGGTTAATGCGCACTTGTATTACTATCCAACGCCACTTAACTTAACCTATTTTTGGGGATTCGGTTCATTATCAGGAATTTTTTTGGGTGTGCAGATAGTCACGGGGATTTTTTTGGCGATGTACTATGTCCCAGAAATTAGTCATGCTTTTCAAAGTGTCGATTATTTGATGCGCGAAGTAAACTTCGGTTGGCTACTGCGATTTGCCCATGCAAACGGAGCTTCATTTTTCTTTTTTATTGTTTATTTGCATATTGCGCGAACATTGTATTTTGGGTACTATCATTACCAGCGGAGGTTTCTTTGGTTTTCGGGAATTATTTTATTTTTTGTTATGATGGCTACGGCGTTTATGGGTTATGTTTTACCTTGGGGTCAAATGAGTTTTTGGGGCGCAACGGTTATTACAAATCTTTTTACAGCAATTCCTTTTGTGGGGCAACCTTTCGCTCTATGGCTATGGGGGGGTTATTCGGTTGGTGGCGCTACGTTAACACGTTTTTTTAGCTTACATTATTGTTTACCTTTTATTCTAGTGGCTCTTGCGGCTGTGCATTTAGTCCTTTTGCATTATATCGGCTCGAATAATAATTTTAGTGTGGTTTTTTTGCCTGACAAAATTTCTTTTTATCCTTATTTTTATGTAAAAGACTATTTTGGTTTGTTGGTTCTTTTCTTTTTTTATGGGTTTTTTATTTTTTTTTTTCCCGATTTGTTAAACCATTCCGATAATTACATTGAGGCAAATGCCTTGGTGACCCCCCCACATATTGTTCCGGAGTGGTACTTTTTGCCATTTTATGCTATTTTGCGTTCAGTACCCAATAAATTAGGTGGTGTTGTTGCTATGGCGTTTTCAATTTTAATTTATTTTTTTTTACCTTATGGTTTGCGCAGTTTGCGTTCACTTTATAATGCTGGACGGTTTTTTTATAGTCATCTTGTTTGGTTTTTTTTTGGTGTTGTTGTTGTTTTAGGAATTCTAGGAGGTCGCCCTATTGAAGAACCTTATGTTACGGTTGCCCAGCTGTTGGTTATGTTTTATTTTAGTTTTTTTTCTTTTGTGGCCTGGTTTGATAGCCTCTTTACGGAATATAGTGATCGTGAGTGGTCTTTGGGGGGGAATTTTTCTGGTTTATTTTTTTTTTTAGAAAAACGGGCGCGATTGAGAGATTCAATTAAATTTTTAAATTGTATGATTGGCAGTGTTGACAAAGCAGAACACCGCCGTGCATGGTTGTTGAATTTTGTTCATCAGAAAATAAAATCAGGGTTAAACTCTGTACGTACAGCGCATTTTGGAAAAATTTTTGTTACGTTACGCAAGTTGCTTTCTTCGAAAACTGGAATTACAAACCATTTTGTGCGAACTGTGTTACAGGTTTTGTTGTTTTCAAATATTAACTTGCTTAGCGCAACTCTTGTGTTTCGTAACGCGTTCTATAGGCCGCTTATTTTATGGAGAAAGTTGACCTCTAGTTCGGCATACGGACATCCTTTTCATTTAGTAACAGATAGTCCATGGCCATTTATGCTCGCGGTTGCCTTGTTTACTTTAATGCTGGGTTTAGTTACTACATTTCATGAAATTGTTTCGTATGCTTTACCTGCCGGGTTATTTTTTTTATTATTAATTATGACTTTATGGTTTTTGGATGTCGTCAAAGAAAGTACATTTCAAGGGTATCACACATTAAAAGTACAAAAAGGGATTCGTTTGGGTGTCATTTTGTTTATTGTTTCAGAAATTATGTTTTTTTTTTCTTTTTTTTGGGGGTTTTTTCATTCAAGCTTATCTCCAGCATACGAAATCGGTGGTATTTGGCCACCAGTTGGAATTGAAACGTTTGATCCTTGGGGAGTCCCTTTGATTAATACGTTAATTTTATTAACATCAGGAGTTACTGTAACCTGGGGCCATTATGCAATCCAACATAGTGCGGTTCGCGGATTTTTTGCAAAAACATTGAAGCTTTACCCTAATTTTGCCCCGTATAACTTAATCCGGTTTTATTTATTAATTCCTCTGAGTTCTGTACATATGATCTTTTCGTTATTTGCGACCTATGCAAAATCCGTGAAACGTTTTTTGGGTTTGATATTTTTTTGGGGTGAAGTGTTATATGGACCGCTAAAAACAACACCAGCGAATCAAGTGCGTTTAGGGGTACTCTACCCGTGGAGGGAACTTTCGGTGGCTCCTTTAGTTTCTTTATTTGTTGCGTTATATTCTTTTAAAATCAAGTATTTATTTTCTTCGGCCCGTGTGGATAGTATTTTTGCTTTAGGTTTTACAATTTTACTAGGCGCGTTATTTACTGCTATTCAGTTATTTGAATATTTGTCAGCACCGTTTACCATTGCTGATGGTGTGTTTGGGTCAACATTTTTTTTAACCACCGGGTTTCATGGATTGCATGTTTTAGTTGGAACACTTTTTTTGCTTGTTGCGCTATTTCGGTTAATTAAGCATCATTTTACGCGGCAACATCATATTGGGTTAGAAAGTGCAATTTGGTATTGGCACTTTGTTGATGTTGTTTGGTTATGCTTATATATTTCGATTTATCATTGGGGGGCTTAAAGTAATTTTCCTATTATTTGGTTTTTTTAAAAGGGTCTTGAAATACATGGCTGCTACATTAGCGCAACATTACAGTGAGGAGAAACGAGCTATTTCTTTTACATTATTACAAGAAGCTTTGATTCCACTTTGGATTCGTCGGTGGTTATTTTCAACAAATCATAAAGATATTGGAACTTTATATATATTGTTTGGTGCGTTTGCTGGTGTTTTAGGGACAACTTTGTCCTTGTTAATTCGGTTAGAACTTGGTGGGTTGGGAGTCCAGTTTTTAGCTGGTAATCACCAGCTGTATAATGTTATTATAACGGCGCATGCCTTCGTTATGATTTTTTTTATGGTCATGCCGTTATTAATTGGTGGTTTTGGTAATTGGTTTGTTCCTATTTTTTTAGGTGCTCCCGACATGGCATTTCCTCGGATGAACAACTTGAGTTTTTGGCTTCTTCCGGTTTCCTTATTTTTGTTGGTTTTTTCAGCTATTTTGGATGGCGGGGTTGGTACTGGTTGGACCGTATACCCACCCCTTGCTGGTGTAAATTTTCATAATACACCAGGAGTTGAACTTGCTATTTTTAGTCTGCATGTTGCCGGAATTTCGTCAATTTTAGGAGCAATTAATTTTATTACGACTATTATTAATATGTTAGCCTGCGGGGTCGAGCCGAAAAATTTACCTTTATTTGTCTGGTCGGTACAAGTAACAGCGTTTTTGCTATTACTATCTTTACCGGTTTTAGCGGGTGGTATTACGATGTTATTAACCGATCGTAATTTAAATACAACATTTTTTGAACCGGTAGGCGGAGGTGATCCAGTATTATATCAACATTTATTTTGGTTTTTTGGACATCCGGAAGTTTATATCCTAATTTTACCTGCGTTTGGAATAATTAGTCATATTGTTTCTTTTTCTGCGCAAAAGTATGTTTTTGGTTATTATGGTATGGTTTTTGCAATGGGTGGTATAGGTTTTTTGGGTTTTATTGTTTGGGCCCATCATATGTATACTGTTGGATTAGATGTTGATACCCGAGCATATTTTACTGCAGCAACTATGATTATTGCGGTACCAACCGGTATTAAAGTTTTTAGCTGGGTGGCTACGATTTGGAACGGGCATGTTGTACGAAGTACTTCGTTTTATTTTGCATTGGGTTTTATTTTTTTATTTACAGTCGGCGGATTAACTGGGATTATGCTTGCAAATGCTGGGTTAGACATTGCTTTTCATGATACATACTATGTTGTTGCGCATTTTCATTATGTTTTGTCTATGGGCGCTGTTTTTGGCATGGTTGCGGGTTTTTACTTTTGGTTTACAAAAATAACAGGACGAATTTTTGATTACGTCATTGGGCGTGTGCATTTTTGGACGTTTTTTATCGGTGTAAATATTACATTTTTTCCAATGCATTTTTTAGGTTTGGCTGGAATGCCTCGTCGGGTTCCTGATTATCCGGATGCTTTTTTAGATTGGAATGTTTTAGCATCTTATGGTTCATTAATTTCGGTTTTTTCTGCAATTATTTTTTTTTATGGTGTTTCAAAATCTTTGCAGGCGAAAGTTCATTATTTAGAGGAGTATCAAGCAAGTTTGTCAAATGATTCGTGGGTCCGTATAAATCTTTTTTCAGTTTTTCCGTATACTGTTTTATTAGCCGGTGGACAGGATTTAAATTCTTATTGCCTTGTCTGTACTTCTAAAGTAAACGCGAAGGGTCTTCGTCGTGGTAAATTTATTAATTATATTTTATACGAATTTGCTGCTTCTGTCTTTTTTGGGGGCTTGCGACAACGCCTCGTTTCTATTTTACAGGAGTTTATTTCTAAAAATGGTGGGGCATTGCGTAGTGTCCCATTTAGTTTACAATTTTTTTTCCAACCGCCTGCATCGGGTATGATGAGTGGTATTATTGATTTGCATCATGATATTATGGCCTTTTTAATTTTAATTATTATTTTTGTTATGTATCTGATTGGGAGTTTAGTTGATTGGCGTTCGTGGCAAGTTGGTATGTTTTATCGTTACTCTGTCCAACAATATTTTCGCGCTCATGGTATAACACATAATGTTCAGTTAGAGACGGTTTGGACTATAATTCCAACTGTAATTTTATTATTAATTGCTATGCCTTCGTTTGCGCTAATTTACGCGTTAGATGAAGTTGTAGAGCCCGAACTAACAATTCGTGTTGTAGGTCATCAATGGTATTGGACATATGAATATCCGGATGAGGTGCTTCATGTGGTTGTAGCGGAATCTGATGATGTTTATCGTGGTTTTGTTGAGTTTGTAAGTGACGAAGAAGAAGAATCATCGTCTATTGATGATGAAGATGATGAAGAAGAATCTACAGAAGAACCTACGGAAGCTCCTGAAGAAGAAGAAGATGATGATGAAAAAAAACCTATAGAACCTGTTAAAGGTCCTGAAGGAGATGATGACGAAGATGATGATGATGACTATCTTAGCTTTGAAGCTTTTGAAAAACTATTTTCGGATGATGTTGTAGTTATAGGAGAAGAAGAATCTGCAGAAGAACCTACGGAGGAGCCGATTGAAAACGGAAGCGAAGAAGAAGAAGACGATGCAGATGATGATGAGTATGCGGAAGAGGAAAACGAAGAAGAATCTTTGCGCACTGCTTATTTGATTTCTGCTCGTGGTTTTACTTTTTCAAGTTATATGGTGCCGACCGAAGACTTGGTACCAGGTTCTTTTCGGTTGTTGGAAGTGGATAACAGTTTAGTGTTGCCAGTTGGTCACGTTGTACGTTTATTGGTTACTTCGTATGATGTCATTCATAGTTGGGCCGTTCCGGCGTTGGGAATTAAAATTGATGCGGTACCTGGGCGTTTAAATGAATATTTTGCATCGCCTTTGCATTTGGGGACGTACTATGGTCAATGCTCAGAAATTTGTGGTGTCAACCATGGTTTTATGCCCATAAAAGTTGATGTTGTTACTTGGGATGAATTTTTGACATGGCACCTCGCAATGTATTTACTTAGTATTGAAAATGAGGACCAATTAAACCAAATGGCGGAAAATACTTGGGTGGTCGAGGAAGAATCATCGTCTATCGATGATGAAGAAGAATCTGCAGAAGAACCTACGGAAGCTCCTGAAGAAGAGGAAGAACCTACGGAGGAGCCGATTGAAAACGGAAGCGAAGAAGAAGAAGAAGACGATGCAGATGATGATGTTTTTTAATCTTTACGTTGACTTTTTGCGGTATTTTAATTGGCCTTTAAATCGTTATACAATATTATACTATGTTGATTGGTTACGTTATACTCTTTACCATAACATCGGAT
>VYLQ01000229.1_pt1 | contig 12035 bp, 16 predicted proteins | sample 5115351 | NCBI WGS metagenome assembly VYLQ01 (sample SAMN12291776, study PRJNA351875) | freshwater metagenome | isolation source: freshwater lake | place: USA: Michigan, Lansing Lake | collected 2013-08-14 | reverse complement strand
AACTTTTTGCCGCAAACCGTAGGTAATTTACCAGATGAAAATGGGTAAAACCCTACACCCTACACCCGACACCCCACACCCTGCCCCCACGAGAAACTTTTTCAGCAGACCCTACTTAGCAACCAACAAGACTTAATGCTTTTACTTCAATTTAGCACCTCTCATTACTGTCGCAAAGCTCGTTTAGCACTAGGTTATAAGGGGATTGATTACCAAGTAGAAAATCTCACCCCCGGACTACATATTCTCAAACTCAAACCCCTAACCAAAGGGTTAACCACTGTCCCCGTTTTAATCGCACAAGATGAGATTATTGCCGATTCTACTGCCATTTTCAAATATTTAGAAAAAGTAGTTCCTTTCCCCTCCTTTATTCCCGACGGGGAAAGGGAACAAAATCAAGCTTGGTTACTAGAGGATTGGTTAGATGAAAGTATTGGAGTGGCGACTAGATTTGTCTATTATGATTATCGCGCCCGAGAGGGAAAATCGATCGATCCTTCCCTGAGTAGTCAAATAATTATCAAGATCGTGCGACAACAATATAAAATCACATCAGCCAGGGTAAAACTAGCGGAGGAGCGCTTAGAAAATGCCCTAAAGATTCTAGAATATTGGCAAAATCAAGCCTATTTGGTGGCAGATAAATTAAGTGTAGCCGACATGGCCGCCACTGCCCTACTGAGTCCTCTGGCTCTAATTCCGAGTTATCGTCAAAAATATCCCTGGTTGTTTGCTAGAATCGGGGACATTCATCAACAGTGTCGAGAAAAATTACCCCCCGGTTTAAATTAAATAAAGCGAATGACAAAAATTATCATCCTCATCTTGATCGGTTTCTTATCGCCCCTAAAAGCCCTCGCTTTGCCCTCTCCCGAAGATATTCCCGAAGAAGTTTTACGAGCAGAAATTATCACTTCGGCTCGCTCGCCCCTTGATAATCAACCCCTAACTGCGGCAGAATATGCTTTACTGGAAGAACAGTTAGCCACCAGCATTTATCCCCCCCAAATTAATCCCAAGATTCGACAATTAATTGCCCTGAGAAGATTACAAAAACTCCTCCAGATATTGATACCTTTTTATCGTTAATATCACAATAGCCAATCCCCTTAGTCAAGACCGATTAAGTCTAGACAAAATTAATTAGGGTTTGCGGCAAAAAGTTTTTCGTGGGGGCAGGGTGTGGGATGAAGTATGACGGGATTTGGCTTCATCCCCAGACGAGCAGCTACTGTTCCCCGTTGTCTGTTCTGGCGTTTCCCAAAACCAGAGACTTCGTACCTCACCATTAGGATAACTGCTATAATGATATTTAAATATTACCATCTCCAGACAATTATAGTCAATTTTAACCAGTAATCCTTCACCTATCAGTTATCAGATTTGAGTTTTAATTGTGCAGTCTGTATTAAGCGAGCAGTATTAAATAGCAGTTTCCTACTGTGTTTTCACTGTTTACTGATTACTGTTCACTGAATTAACCATGGGTCTATACTATGAGCAAACCGTCCCCTTTTTCGGTTGTTTCTCCTCCTGATGCGATTAATTCACCGAAAAAAGATCCTTGGTTAGCTGTCAATCTCTCGATGTTTTTCCCCGGTTTGGGACAATGGTATGCTCACAAAAACCAAAAAGCCACTATTTGGGCGATCGCTCAAGTAATATTAATAATTGTGACAATTTGGTCGATTTTTAGCCCCAATGGCCTTGTAAGCTGGGGATTAGGGGGAATAGTTGCCCTGGTTATCGTTTACATTAGCAATATTTTTGACGCTCACTGGAGTGTTTATTATTCCAGACAGAATAACAGCTTAGAGAAAATCCCCCGCAAACAGAAAAACCCGTGGTTTGCCGTCTTCGCTAACCGGATTATACCGGGATTAGGGCAATTGTACGCCGATAAGGTGAGCTTGGGGATAATTCTCCTGACTATATCCCTGATTACCCTGAAAATGGCTCATTTTTTTGCCAATATTCTCTTTCTTACCCCTTTAATTACAGCGATCGCTGTTTATCATGTTTACCACACTTTCCCCCATCAATTCCATCCCCATCGTCACACCTATCGTTCCATTTTGGCGCTGATGGTGGCAGCAATTTTTACTTGGGGAATTATCTGTAATTATTTTCCCGATTGGTTACATCAAAGAATAGAATTTTTCCAGATTCCTAGCGAATCCATGCTGCCTACCCTCGCAGTAGGTGATCGCATTTTCGTCAGTCAATCTGGTAATTATCAAGCGGAAAGAGGCGATATAATTGTTTTTAGAACTCCCGAAAAAATTAAGCAACTAGAGCCTAAGTCTGGAGATTTTTTTATTAAACGAGTCATCGCTATTGCCGGGGATACCATTGAAATCCAGAGGGGTAAAGTTTATCTCAACCGGCAAGTTATCGAGGAACCCTACACCGCCGAGTTAGCCAATTATGAAATGGAATTTATGACTGTACCCCCAAAAACCCTGTTTGTTTTAGGAGATAATCGTAACCATAGTTTTGATTCCCATGCTTGGGGTTTTTTGCCCGAAAGTTATATCGTTGGTCAAGCCTATAAAGTTTACTGGCCCCTCGATCGTGTCCAGTCCTTGCTATGATGGGGATGACTGGGGTAATTTTGATCCTAGCTCCTACAGTTAGATTAATCCGGGGATTGTTGGATAATTATAACATTCCCAACCTCTTGAATTGTTCCTGAAAAATTCCCACTGGTGCTAGATAATTCGCTTCAATCTTTTCTCGATTAATATGCTCTTAAAATTACCTCAAAAGCTGAAAATTCAGCGAATAATATTATTAGTATTCTGCCTAGGAATAGGGATAGTTTTCTGGTGGTTATCGTGGCAAACCACCGGGATAAGCCAAATTCAACGACCCGAAACAGTTGCTCAACAAATTTATCAAGCAATGCCAGATTTACCGAAAGAAAACAACTATATCCGTCGAGACACAGGAGCGATCGATCCGAATAATACCCTAATCAGTCGCTTTCTTCGTTATCATCAAGATACCAAAAAAAGGTTTACTCTCATCCGTTTTGATTGGCAATTAACCCTAGGAGATTATCTAGGAGTGAACGAGAAAATCAGCGAAGAAAACTATCCTGGACAAGCAACCCTTACCGTTAATCCCATGGCTGCCGATATCAAAGCGATTAACAGTCTTAATCGTCGTCAACGGCAGCAGTTAGTAACTCTTCTAGTCAAAATTTATAACCCCGCTATTCTCCCCCAAGAAACCCCCACTCCTAGTCCTTCTCCTAGTCCTTCTCCTAGTCGTCCATCATTATCAAAACCGGGAGATGCCGACCTATTAAAATTCTAGAAAATTATGGAAAAAATTCTCAAATATGGTTCAGGTTGGCGACTCGGTTGGAATCCTAAGGCGGCCATTTATAAAGGATTAATTGGTGGCGATGATTGGGCGATCGAATTAACTGAGGCCGAGTGGCAAGATTTGCGTCGGTTACTATCACAATTGACCGCAACTATGGCGGCCATGGCTACAGAATTAATGGATGAAGAAAGAATTACTTGTGAAGCGGAAAGCGAGCTTTTATGGGTAGAAGCGGACGGATTTCCCGATGATTATTCCCTGCGATTTATTCTCTATCAAGGTCGCGGTTGTGAGGGCAATTGGTCAGCCACTGCCCTGCCAGAGTTGCTCGCCGCTTGGGACAATTTGCTTTACAATTTTTAAGAAAGCGGTGGGCATAAGTTAATTTTTGTTTCCCACTCTTGACTTTTTGATTCCCCTGTGCTGCCATGATTGCCCATCCGAGGACGAAGACCGATAATCTCACCTACACTCCGCCCCCATTGCTGAAAAACGGTTTTGCCATGACTCTCTATGTGTCCCTAAAAGCGCGAGAAACCTGGCAAAATACGATCGCTATTCCCGAACCAGTCTATCAAGAAACCATTTTCACCGGGGCCAATGCCGTCCCCATCTACGGGATTGTTTCCATCCCCCCGCAAGCGAAAGGAACCATTATCGGCACCTACGGCATCACGGGAGACTTAGATAATCAATGGTTTTTAAGAATTTTAGGCAGAAAAGCCGTAGCAAGAAACTACGCAGTCGTCCTCTTCGATTGGCGGGCCCACGGTAAGACAGCCGAATTATCCCCGACTCTCACCTCCGATGGCATCTATGAAGGGCTAGATTTCCTTCATATTGCCGCCCAAGCTCAAAAAATGGGCTGTCCTGCTCCTTTTTGGTTCACAGGTTACTCTCTGGGGGGACAATTGGCCCTCTGGGGAATTAAATCGGCAGAGAATCAGGAAGATATGGGGATCGATCCCGTCCATATCGGTGGTGGTGCGGTAATTTGTCCTAATTTAGACTCTAATCGTTCTTTATCCTATCTCGTCCAGGATCCCTGGGGGAAACATTTGGAAAAAGCGATCGCAAGGGAATTACGCAAGTTAGCCAAACGCATCCATAAAGCTCATCCCGATCATATCGATCCTCAAGCAATTACTCGCGCCACCACGATTGCAGGATTCGATCGAGAATTAGTGATTAAAAAGCTAGGATTTAAGACAGTTTTTGACTATTATGCCGCTAGTAGTCCCTTGCCCTTTCAACCCTATTTAACTAAACCCACTTTTATCCTCTACGCGGCCGATGATCCCCTCTTTTCCCCCGCAGTTATTGCCGATCTGCAAGCAGCGATCGCTGATAATCCCCACGTGGAGCTACTCTTAACCAACCACGGTGGTCATGTGGGTTATATCAGCAGTTTATCCTGTCAGCGTCAGTGGGGCGATAGCGATCGCTGGTGGGCATGGAATCGGGTTTTAGACTGGTTTGACCAAAAAACTGGCAAATAAGGGCTAATTTCTAGGATTCAAAGGCCGCTAGAAACTCCGCCACCTGTTCCCGAGTCGGTTGGGATGCGATCGCTCCTGCCGCCCTTGTCACCATTGCCCCCACCGCACAGGCATAAATCACCGCATTACGGGCTAAATCGGCATTTTCCCCGATTTGATCGCCTCCAAGACTGGCACGAGCTAAAAAACCCGCCACAAAGCCATCCCCCGCCCCAGTTGTATCCACTACCTCCCCGGGAAAAGCCTCGACAGCACCGCTATTTTCGCCTAAATGATATTTACTGCCTTTTGCACCGCCAGTAACCAGAATTGCCCCTAAATTGGGGTATTGTGATGATATTCTGACGGGGGTATCAGTGCCAAATAACCATCTTGCTTCTTCCTCACTACATTTGAGCAAATCGGCCTGGACGATAAAATCTCGAATCCGATCAGGAGCGGCCTCAAGATTAGGCCAGAAAACCGGTCGCCAGTTGATATCGATCAATACTTTCACAGCGTAAATTTTAGCCAATTCGAGGGCGCGTTGCATTGCCCGGCGGGAAAGGGGATAGGCTAACCCTAGGGTTCCCATCACTAGATAATCGGCATTTTTCCAGAGATTTTCGGGCAATAGGTCAGCATTAAGGGCAGTATCGGCAAAATCAGTCGTTTTTCTGCCGCCAAAACCCGCAAAATGTCTGTCTCCCCCAGCATCGCGGGTGACATAAACTTGTCGGGTGGGTAGGGTGGGGTGGTACTGTACACCAGTGGTATCGACTCCGAGAGCGTCTAGCAAGGCGATTAACTGTTCTCCGCGTTGATCTTTGCCCACACAACCGATAAAAGCCGAATTTATGCCCAATTTTCGCAATCCACAGGCCACGTTTGCCGGCGCCCCCCCCGCATAGGTTGTCCAAGAAGTTACTTGCTCTATAGAGCGATCGCTCTGATCGGCAATTAGATCATAGAGGATTTCCCCTAAACAAATTACAGACACCGGCGAAGATCTTTGATTGTTAAGCATTGGTGTGGGGTGTGGGGAAGCTTTTTTCAGTGATCAGTAAACAGTAAACAGTAATCAGTGAGGTTCTTCGTTACTTGGTATGGTTCGATCGGGGGGCATAAATCGACTAAATCCTTATTTGGCAAGAGATTTAATTGATTAGTTCGTTCTAGAGCGAAAACACTTGAAAAAAATCGCAGAATGCCTTTCTCTGTAAGGATTTCATCCCTTAGAACTCCCCCCATGGCATCACACAAACCGAAGAACCATAACTGATCACTGATCACTGATCACTGATCACTGATTAATAACTTGTCAAGAAATGACGATAAATCAACTGGAGATTATCTGAGGCATTGAGTATAATCAAACACATAGATTAGGGGAAATTGCTCATAAATCAGTCCGATCGAGCGTGAATCCTCTTTCTCGGAAAAATATCTTCTCCTATTTTTTAGTCTGAGACTAAGGAAATATCATGATTGATTGTAGTCAGATTCAGTTTGACGAGGATAAAAGCAAGATAGATCTATTGCAACTACGAGAATTATTTAATTTAACCGCATTTTGGGCAATCGATCGCCGTTTGGAAGATTTAGCAACCGCAATTGACTATAGTGATCCAGTGGTGACGGTGTGGAATGAGCGGCAATTAATTGGTTTTGCTCGGTCCATTTCTGACGGCATTTATCGGGCAACTATTTGGGATGTGATTGTTCATCCCGATTATCAGGGAGCCGGTTTAGGGCGTAAATTAGTAGAAACAGTTTTGGCCCATCCCCGAATAAATCGGGTGGAAAGAGTCTATTTGATGACTACTAATCAAGAAAATTTTTACCAGCGCATTGGTTTCCAAAGCAACGCCACCACGACGATGGTATTATTTAATCGTTATACCGAGGAGTTTTCCTATCCGGCGATCGAGGTAAAGAAAAAACGATCCGTGTGAGCTTATCCTGACTATTGTTATCCATTTGATCTAAGCTCATTTCCCCCTCCGAAACTTCGATAATGCCTTTCGCTAACTGGAATTTAAGACCGGGAGAAAGACCAAAAGCTTGAGTAAATTGTTTTACTTCTTCTAGCTTTGATTCTAAACTCAAAGGGGAAATTTCTGGCATTTGCCAGAGAGGGATTTCCCCGGGAAATTCTAGGACAATAGTGACTTTTTTCTCGCAAAGAGTGCTTACCGATATACAAATAGAGCCACTCGCTAAGTTAGCGATCGCTGCATCAACGAGAAGGACAAGAGCGGAGGATAAACGCTGATAATCGGCAATAATAGCAATATCATCGGTTAAAGGGCTAAATTTAAGCTGAATATTGCGATTAGCTGCCTGTAAATAGGTTAAACTTGCCCAATCTTGCCAGAGTTTAGTTAAAGAAAAAATTTCTCGCTCCAGAGGTATAGTACCAGACTCTAGTTTGGAGAGATTAATCATTTCATCGAGCATTGCCATCAGTTTACGGCCCGCCAGTTGCCCCTGGGCGATAAATTCCCTTTCTTCGGCCGGACTTTCGCAAAGATCGGCGAGAATCAGTTGATGGAGACTGATCATACTGCTCAATGGCGATCGCAATTCGTGGGCAACCCGTGCCAAAAAACTGCTTTTGAGGTGATTAATTGCCACAGCCATGTGATAAGCGAGGCGAGTTTGCTGTAATTCCCGTTTTAAAGCGTCAATATCGTCCATATTTACAGAAAAACTGCCCCTTGTCGTAAGATATCCCATCTTTGACATTGCCAACGCGCGACGGTGGAGGGTTGTCCACTATTGATTATTCCCCATGCTTGCCTTTCTGTGGGTGCTAACACCGTCACCGAGGGAAAAGTAGTCATAATCGCGGATGGAGTCAATAAAGGCTCTTGTCCTGAAAGATTAGCACTGGTGGTCGCTAAAACACCAGTTCGACCGAGAATTTCTCTTGCGATCGCATGAGCGGGAACTCGGATACCAATCGTGCTAGGATTTTTAGGGTTAAGAGCTTTTGGTACTTTTTCAGAAGCAGGTAAAACCAAAGTTAGAGACCCAGGCCAGTGTTTTTCGGTCATTTGCTGCCAAATTTCCCTTTCTTCCTGATTTCCCTTGACATAATCCCATAAATCTGCTGCTGAGGCCGCCATGAGAATTAAAGGTTTATCAAAAGTCCGTTTTTTAGCGGCAAAAATCAGGGAAGAATAGGGGGGAGAAACCGCTAAAGCGGGAACTGTATCCGTGGGAAAAGAAACCACTTGACCACTTAGGGCCGCGTGAACAATTTCGTTAAGAGAAGCAGTAGGCATTGAGAATTGATCATTTTTGGGGACTAATTTAGCCTAAAACTTTTTGGCACAATTTTAAAGGGCAAGCAGTTGATCAATATTAATTTTACTAACACTTGCTCCTAGTGCCTCTTGTCAAAAATGGTCAACTTCTTAACCTTCCAGAATCAGAATTTAATCTATTCATCACAGTTGATCGCCACCTGTCATTTTAACAGAATCTGCCTCAATTTGATATTGCGGTAAACGAGTAATTTAGATAGATAGTTAACAGCTTATGCAACACGGTTATTAGCCTGTTTACAGCTTATACCGCAAACTCATACTCTAATTGCTGTTGCAACTGATTCGACGTTGCAACGTACCTAACAGGACGTGTAAGCTTTTTAACTTTACCAAGTTTTTCTGCCGCTTCCAACCACTCACCTACCAACTTTTTAGGAAGCTTAAACATTTCAGAAATTTCATCTTTTGTACGCTCTGTACTAAGAGCTTGTTCTATATAGGGCAGAATTATCAGGAAAGCATCATAATTTTCATTACAAGAAGCACCCATAATTCTCTGTTCTTCAGCAGTAGATTCCGCTTGTAATGGAGAACTTAACTGACTTGCAGAAGCCCCTAGATTCTCCTCTGTAGTAAGAGTAGTGTTTATCTCAGTGCGTTCTTCATAAAAACCTACTGCTTCTAATTGAGAACTTAACTGATTGGTAGATTCTTGCCAGTTCTCTTCTTCAGTAATTGTGTCCAGAATCTGAAGTTGCAATGTATTAGCAGATTTAGGCTTATCTTTCTCAAACTCAAATTTCTTTACGGATTGATATAAGAAGCTAAACATATCATTATATGTCTGCTTACCAACACCTTCAATTTTTCCTAACTCTCGAAATCTTCTAATTGGTAAGGCATGAATTATTTTTTTTCTGATATCAGATCTGAGATTAAGTTCTTTATCCCATCCAAAGCTCTCAATATTATTGACCAAACTAACCATTGAACCCTCTACACCTGTTGCTTCCTTTTCTTGATCTAAACAAATAAATACATCAATATCGAGGTTTCCCAGATATTTTTCCATCAAAGGGGATACATCACCCCAATCAAGTCCACCATGACTACATCCCAACTTAGGAAAAGCGATCGAAGTAATGCCGCCTTTCTGATAGTTAATGGAGAAATACTTAAGTCCCTCATCTATCCATTCAATTTTAGAGGGATACTTCCAGTGATCCTTTGTCGGGAAGTTAAGAATCCAAACATTCCCATAATTTCTGTAAAGATAAGGCTTTCCAGTTTTAACCTCTTTTTTCCTGCATCGCTCTACATAGTCTTTTTCCATTTCTGGAAATCTTAGCTGAAACTCTAGAGCCAAGCCAGCACCCATTACACCAACGCAGTTAACTGTGTTAACAATCGTTTGCGTGTTGACATTGAAAACTGTGGTATCTGTGTAATGTAGCATGACTAGAAATATAAATCTGGATCTACCATTCCTATAATATCAGTTCTCTGTATAGCTGCAAGGATAACGTTGCTGTGCTTCTGGGAACGGCAAAATACTGCTTTGATCCTATTGGGCGCTACCGTCGGGTAAACAAGTATCTCTGCACACTTCATGCGCTTGCCATCTTCGAAATCATTCCAGTATTGCGCCCAGATTACATTCCACGGCAACTGGTTAAGCATTTGCGCGCCCCGGTAGAACCGAGTCTCCCCTGCCGCTGCATTTCCATCAGAAAAGATAACATTTGTTTCTAATAAAAGTTGTGGCTCAATTCCCAAAATAACAATGTCATCTTGATGCTGTTTCCTCCTATACAGCATTGGATTTCTGGGTGAAAAATACAGCGGGACATATTCATGTAGTGGTATTTCGTCAATTTTTCGATTAGCTCTTCTATCTTGAACATCTGGATCAGAAATATCTACTTCTATTAATCCTCTCCTATAGGCTTCATTATGTGACAACAATCCATTCGTAATGATAGAGGTAAGGTTATTTATATAAGTCATGTGGTACAGGTACTCAATACCGTACTCCTGAAAAATATCCATAAGGAGGAACCGAAGCTATGCTCACTTGCTTATTGTTCCCTGCGACTAACGGCAGGGCAACTTTTAGTTTACCATAGTAGGTTAGCCACAGCCCGGAATATAAAATTCAAACTTAGGTATAATTTATATATCTCCAACCAATGAGCGACGATTAATTATGAATGAGTCTGATACTTTTGCTAATCTCCAACAATTAGAATATATTCCTTACCTAGATACCACGGGTAATATCTGTGTTGATTTCCAGGGAAAAATCGGGGTTTATGCCATTTTTGAGCGAGAACAAGTCCTAGAGTTTGTCGGCTATTCTCGTGATATTTATCTCAGTTTAAAACAACATCTTGCCCGACAGCCCCAAGCTTGTTATTGGCTAAAAATACAGGTGATCGAGCGTCCTAATCGGACTATTCTCGAATCGATTAAACAAGCTTGGCTAAGAGAAAGTCAGGCAGTAATCGGCAATGAAAAACTCTGGACAGAACCAATTGATGCTAAATTAGCCATGACTGAGACAGAAAAAGAAATTTATCAAAGTGCTGACGAAGTGGGAAAAATCAAGTTATTAAAACAGGTATCCAGACGAGTAGAAAACGATATTTTATCAACCCTAGAAAAACGGGGAGTACAGATGGAAATTCGTTTTAATCCCAAGTTAAAAGAACAGGGTTTGCTCGATTTAAAGTAAAAATTCCTAGGGGCGATCGATTCTCCAGACAAACCGCTATGATAGTATATCGCCCCATCCCGACACCAATGGAACAGCGATGACCAATCAAGACTGGCCAAACCTACTGCAGCAACTACTCGATCAAAAATCCCTTTCCCTTAACCAAGCTGAAGAATTAATGACCGGATGGTTAAACGGCGAGATTCCGGAGGTTTTATCGGGGGCGATTTTAGCGGCTTTGCAAGCAAAAGGAGTCTCGGCCGCGGAATTAGCGGGAATGGCCACAGTTTTACGGCAACAATCTCGCTTAGAAGACCCTAAACCCCATACTACTCCCGTTATCGATACCTGTGGCACCGGCGGTGACGGGGCCTCAACTTTTAATATTTCCACTGCTGTGGCTTTTGTGGCGGCCGCTGGGGGTGTAAAAGTGGCTAAACACGGCAATCGCTCTGCCTCCAGCAAGGTCGGTTCGGCCGATGTTTTAGAATATCTTGGGGTTAATTTGAGCGCCCCTAGCGAGAAAGTAGCGGCGGCTTTAGATGGGGTGGGAGTGACCTTTCTTTTTGCCCCCGGTTGGCATCCGGCCCTGAAAAGTGTGGCTAATCTCCGCAAAACCCTGAAAGTTCGCACGGTTTTTAATCTTCTGGGTCCTCTAGTTAATCCTCTCCGTCCCACAGGTCAAGTTATCGGGGTTTATGACCGGCAATTTCTCACCCCCATGGCCACAGCTTTAGCAGAAATGGGAACCCCAAAGGCAATTATTGTTCACGGCCGGGAAAAACTCGACGAGGTGGGGTTAGGAGATCTGACCGATATGGCTTTATTAAATAATGGCGAGGTGATTTCTGGGGCGATCGACCCCTTGTCAATTTCTATCCCCAGAGCCAGTTTAAATGCCCTTAAAGGCGGGGAAGTGCCAGAAAATGCCGAAATCCTCAAAAATGTCCTGCAAGGGGGGGGAACGCCCGCTCAACGGGATGCTGTGGCGATTAATGCCGCTCTTGCCCTACAGGTGGCAGAAAAGGTCACTTTTGGCGATCATGCTGCTGGTTTCGCCCTCGCACGCGAGATTTTAGCCAGTGGGTTAGCTTGGCAAAAATTAGAGGAGTTGGTTAAGTTCCTCGTCTAGGACAATTCACAGGAGACAGGAGACTCCGAGACAGGAGACAGGAGATTATTTTTATTTATTCCCCCATCTCCCCACACCCCACACCCCACACCCCACAC
>VYLQ01000220.1_pt1 | contig 12346 bp, 6 predicted proteins | sample 5115351 | NCBI WGS metagenome assembly VYLQ01 (sample SAMN12291776, study PRJNA351875) | freshwater metagenome | isolation source: freshwater lake | place: USA: Michigan, Lansing Lake | collected 2013-08-14 | reverse complement strand
GGGTGAGCATCGTGGTGGATGTGCGCGGGAACGATAAGTACCTGAGCGACGCCGCACTGGCGACCACCGAGATTGCCCAGTGGGCTTCTCGCAATGCGGCCCGCGGGCAGGCGGGGCCGGGAGGCGCCATCTTGGGCGTGACGATGCTGCTGGACGGAGAAGGCGACGATTTGTACCGGTCTCACCGCATGGGATTAGGCGGAGCCGTTTATGGCGTGAGCTTGCTCCGCGATTTGGCCGGGAAGGACATTTACGATTCCTACGCCGATGCGCAGGGCTTTGCGCGGGCGGGCGCGGGCATCTTGGAGGACGCCGATGGTGACGATACGTACACTGGATTTCTGCAAGTTCAGGGCGTGGGGTTGACTTTAGGCGCGGGTCTCTTACTCGATCGCTCTGGCGATGACCGCTACATCGCCAACGACGAAGTGATCGATTTCCCCTCGCCGCAGACGAGCGAACACAACGTGAGCATGTCTCAGGGTGCGGGCAATGGCGTGCGGCGGGATTACCTGGGCGGCGACAGCCTGGCTGGGGGCGTGGGCGTGCTGATGGACCAGGGCGGCAACGATGAGTACTCCTGCGGCGTGTTCGGACAGGGCGTGGGCTACTGGATGGGCGTGGGCTTGCTGTGGGATCAGATGGGCAACGACAAGTACACCGGCCAGTGGTATGTGCAGGGCGCGGCCGCGCACTTCGCGGTTGGGATTTTGGAAGACGGCGGGGGCCGCGATACCTATAACGGCTTCCTCAATATGTCCCAAGGGGCCGGGCACGATTTTTCGCTCGGAGCGCTGTTTGATTACGCGGGCTCGGATGCCTATTCCGCCTCGCCGCTGAGCCTGGGAGCGGGCAACGCGAACGGGATCGGCATCTTCTTCGACGCCGAAGGGGATGACACCTACAACGCCCAGGGTACGGCGCTGGGCAATGTCAATCCGGCCCCCGTGGGGAGTCTCCGGGAACAAGCTCTGTCCCTCGGTGTGTTCTTAGATTTCGGAGGCACCGATCAGTTCCCAGCGGCGGTGCCGCACGCGGTGGATGGGTCTCGCAAGGGCACGTTCGTCCGAAGAGGCGAACCCGAGCCGACGGGCCAATACGGTGTCTTCTGGGCCAGATAAATGATCCCCATCCGCGATGATTTGATCTTCCGCCAGCGGGCGATTCTCACGCTCACGCTGGTGGGGCTCATCGCGGTGCTCTATTTTTGGGATCGGGAGGGGCGCATTTGGGGGGCCAGCATCGCCTTTGCGGACCTCGCCATGCGGCCGGGGCAAATCACGGATGTGCTGCGTGGCCAGGGCGACTCGGTGGACCTTAGCCGCCTCTTTACCTCCATCTTTTTGCACGCGAACTTGCCGCATATGGTCACCAATGTGGTGTTCCTCTTTGCCTTCGGGCCAAGCGTGGAAGCGGCCCTGGGCGGAGTGCGGTTTGCCTTGTTCTATCTGTTTTGGGGCGTGGTGGCGTTCCTGGCGCAGATCCAAGCCGCGCCCGAGAGCATGGTGCCGGTGCTGGGAGCTTCGGGGGCCATCGGCGGCGTGCTGGGGGCGTACTTCTTGCTGTTCCCCGGCAACAACATCAAGCTGCTCATCATTCCGTTCTTGTGGCGCACGTTTGTGCTGCCGGCGTGGGTGCTACTAGCGTTCTGGTTTGCCACCCAGCTCTTGGTGCCGCAAGAGGGCGTGGCCACGTGGGCGCACGCGGGTGGGTTCTTGGCGGGCATGGCCACGGTGTTGGTTTTGGGGGGGCGAAACGCCATCCTCAAAGACTTGAAGTACGATACGATTTCAGAGTTCGATGAAGACTAAGCTCCCCATTTGGTGTGTCTTGGCCTGGGGGCTAATGTTCCTGGCCGCGTTGGCTGCCTTGTCCTATCGCCATTCGGTCGAGCACTCCAACCGCGCCGTCGGCATGTTGCTGGAGATGAAGGCGGTGCACGAACTCTCGGTCGCCGAGGGGATGACCCGCGAGGACGCCCTCTCCCGCCTCAAAACGAGCGGGCTGACCGGGATTGCCCTGAACGAGGAGCGCCTCAACGATCTGGTGCAGTCGGGGCGTCTGAAGCTGGACGGCAACCGCCTCACGGCCGCCGACAAGTCCACTTATGACCGGCTTCAATTTGCGGTGGCCCTGCGGGGGGTTCAGCCCGTGGAGTGGACGCCGAATGCGGTCGTCATCCCCCCGGCGGATGTCGCGCTGCTCCTCGAGACGCCGTGCGGGATTAACCCCGACGACGCGGCGCTGGCCCGAGCCAAGGGGCTCGAAATCGTGGCGCGCCACGCCAACATGCCGGGTTACAGTTCGGGCGATATCCGGGCCGTGATTGCCGATAGCGCCGACAAAGGCGCGCGGTACTACCTCCCCCTGGGCGATCAGGTGCTGGGCCAACGCAGCGCGGTCGAGTCGCTGGTCCAAGCGCTGATCGACCACGACATGTTTTATCTCACGATCGAGTTCAGCAACCTCGCGGGCGACCGCCGGGTGGTGAGCGAGATTCCGGGGCGTACCATTCGCCTCCACTCCATCCAGCAGGCCGAAATCGATCGGCTGACTCCGGGCGGCATCAAAGAACGGTTTGTCAAGGCGTTTGCCGAGCGCAACATTCGCTGGCTCCTCCTGCGTCCGCCGACGCTGGCCGGGGAGAACCCGATGCAAGACCTTGGCGCGACCATGCAGGTCATCGCCCGAGGCGTGGCGAACGAGAAAGGGGCCGTGCGGGCCCCCCGCGCCTTTGCCGAGCCGGTGGTGAACCCGGCCTTCCCGGCGGCGGCGATCTTCTTGGGCGGTCTTTCGTTGGTCGGTTTTGTCCTCTCTGCGCCGCTTTCGGGGCGTTGGCGGACGGCTCTGGCCGTGCTGGTGGCGCTGGTCACGCTGGCGGCGGCAGCCGGAGTTTCTAAGAGTTACTTTGCCCTCATGGTCGCGGTGGCCGCACCCATCGTGGCGTACTGCCTCCTGCGGGATCGCGAGGGTGAAAACCCGCTCTTCGCCTTCGCACGCACTACGCTCATCTGCATTTCGGCGGGCCTGATGGTGGCGACCACGCTCAATGGGTTGCCCTATTACATTCAGCTGCAGCAGTTTGCGGGCGTGAAGCTGGCGCACTTCCTGCCGCTCATCGTCATCGCCGTGATCTTCATCCACGACCGCTACAACCTCAAGGAGCTGGCCAAGGAACCCATGCGTTGGGGGCCGGTGCTCGGCTCGGCGGTGGGCGGTTTTGTGGTGTTGTTCATGCTCTCCCGCACCGGCAACGATGGTCCCGTGGGGGTAAGCGGCGTGGAGCTTATGGTGCGTTCGGCGCTGGAATCCGTTCTCCCGGTTCGCCCGCGCACCAAGGAATTTCTCATCGGGCATCCGTTGCTCTTGCTCGGGTTGCTGTGGCGGCACCGTACCCAAGGGCAGGGCAAACTCGCCCCTGAGATCATGATCCTCGCCGGGTTCATCGGCCAGGCTAGCATCATCAATACCTTCTGCCATCTGCACACCCCGCTCCAAGTGACGGTCATTCGAGTCACGGTGGGATTGGTGCTCGGGGTGGTCGGCGCATTGGCCGCGTGGGTCGCCTTGCGCCCGTTTATCCGGCAAGAGGCACAATAGGGACAACTTATGGCGAATCTCCTTTTGGCCGGTTACTTCGGCTGTGGCAATTTGGGTGATGACGCCATCCTGCTGGGCTTCCTCAACGGCATCGCCGGCAAGGGACACGAGATCCAAACTCTGTGTGGCAGCCCGGACCGGGTGATGAACGCCTACGGCGTGCGGGGCATCCCCCGGCTGGACTTCAATGAAGTCGGGCGGGCGCTGGACGATACCGATGCGCTCGTATTCCCGGGCGGCAGCATTTTCCAGGATGTCACCTCCATGCGCAGCGTGGCCTACTACTACAAGCTGGTGGCCATGGCCAAGAAGCGCGGCAAGAAAGTGGTGATGCTGGGCCAAGGCGTGGGGCCGCTGAACGGCATGATTGGCCGCACGCTGAGCGCGAAGGCGTTCAACCTCGCCGACGCCGTGGTGGTGCGCGATCCGGGCTCCTCCGATACGCTCCGCAAGATTGGCTACAAAGGCATGCCGCGCCTGGCCGCCGACCCCGCTTTTCTCCTGCCCACCCCGCAGGTGGAAGAAGATCTGCCCCGGTTCGGCGTAGCCGGGATGAAGACGGTCGGTATCAGCGTGCGCCCGTTTGGCAAGGACAAGGGCAAGGCGGTGATTGAGACGTTCGCCGAGCTCACGCGCATCCTGTTCAGCAACGGGTGGATGCCGGTGCTGATCGAGATGGACAGCGCTATGGACCGCAGCGTCATCAGCGCGATTGGCAAGGCCAACGGGGGCAAGGTGCCCGAAATCAAGAACCTGCAATCGCCCATTGACGTGCAGAAGCGCATGACCCGGATGGACGCCGTGATCGCGATGCGCCTGCACGCCGGGATCCTGGCCAGCACGGTGGGCGTGGCGCCCTTCATGGTGAGTTACGACCCGAAAGTGACGGCGCTGACGAACCTCTTGGGCTTGCCGGCCCCTCCCACGGTCGAGAACCTGAACGCCGGACGCATTTTTGATTTGTTCAAGGATTTCCAAAGCCGACAAGAGTCGGTGGCGAAGACGATGGACGCGCGCCGGCAGCAACTGGTCGAACAAGCGCGTGGCAATATCGATGCACTGGATTCGGTACTCGGTCGCTAGCCTGAGCCTGCTGGCGGGCATGGCGCTGGTCGCGGCGCAAGAAGTCGCGCCGGACTCCGGGCAGGAGACGCCGCCCGCCCCCGCCCCCGCCCCCGCGGAACCCAAGCGAGAGTCCGAGATCGACCGGATGTGGCGCGACCTGGTGCGCGAACTGCAAACCAAGGTGGTACTGAGCGGGTTCCGCGTGTTTGGTTATCACAACCACCGGATCACCGGGGACCGTGACGCCTTCAAGAGCACCAACTACGGCGGCTTGGGCAACAGCGGATTTACGAACCGAGGCACGGTACGGGCTTCCGCGCAGAGCCTCTTTGGGTTCGTCAACTTCGACGCCACGGTGCAGGACAACCGTCTGGCCCGCCCCCAAGATGACCGGTTGAGCCTGAACTATCGCAACGGTGACTGGCAAGTGGACCTGGGCGACGTGCGCGGCACCCTGGCCAACACGAACCGCTTTGCGCGGATGGACAAGACCCTGCGTGGGGTGAATGCGGCATATCGCTCGTCGGGGTTCTCGGCGCAAGTGGTACGGAGCGAAGTGCGTGGCGAATCGCGCACCGTGAGCGTGCCGGGCAATAACACGGCAGGCCCGTACTACCTCCAGTCCAGCCAAATTGTGCGGGGTAGCGAGCGCATCCGCATTGATGACGAAGACCTGGTGCTGGGCCAGGATTACATCATCGATTACGAGGTTGGCAGCGTCACGTTTGTGAATCGCCAGTCCTTGGCGGCGCGGGTGGTGCCGGCGTCGAGCTCCATCGTGGCGACCTACGAAGCCTTCGGTTTGACGGGTTCACGCGGGACGGTGGAAGGCGGCAGCCTGAGCTACAACTTTGGCGCGGCCGGGCAGGTGGGCGTAACGATGCTGCGCACGCGCACCGGGGCCACTGGCAGCCTGAGCACGCGGGTGGAGAGGTTCCAGGGCTTTGGCGCGCCCAGTACGCCCTACTTCCTGCAATTCGAACCTCTAGCGGGAACGAACCTCACGATCCGGGCGGACGGGGTGCTGCAAGTGGAAGGTGTGGACTACCGCCGTGACAATGACAACCCGGCGGTGTTCTATTTCAACCGGACGATGCCGTCCGACACGACCATCGAAGTGCTCTACACGCCGCGCCCCACCACCACGGTGCAGGGCGACCGGGAAACCTTCGGCATTGACTACCGCATCCCCCTGGGCACCGGCGGCAACATCACCCTTCAGCAGGCCACCGGCCGGGCACTAGGGGCCGGGGGCCGGAGCGGCCTGGCGCGCGGCATCGATATGCGCTGGGGAGATGCCCGGTGGGGCGTGACGGCTTCGTTGCGTGATATTCCGAGTAGCTACGTGGCCGTAGAAACCGTGGGCTTTGAACGCAACGAACGCGCCGCCGACGCTCGCCTGACCTACCGCCCGAATGTGGGGCAGGAGGCAGGCCTGAACTTCCTCAACACCCGCATTTCCACGCTCACGATTGATAATAGTGGGAATAGTGTGGTGCGGGCTTCGCGCCTCACGCTGGCCGAGGCGTACTTCAACGTGCAATCCGGGGGGCGGCCCTGGGGGGTACGGCACCGCCGCACGGCCACTGGGCTCACGGCCAACAACAGTAGCCAGCGCACGAGCCTGGAGAGCCAGATTTCCGGCGGGGCGTTTCCGGTGAATCTGGAGCTGAGTCACGAGGCACTCACCGGCGGCACCGGCACCCAGCGCACCTCGGCGACCGTGAGCGGGGTCAACCTGCGGGCACGCACGAACATGTCGGGGCCGTGGTCGGCCACCGGCTCGTTCGGCTTCAACCGGGTGACGCGGGCGGGCACCACCGGGGACGGTCGCGATCTGCAATTCAGCGTGGGCTACGTCTTCCGCGACTTCGACGAGGAAGGGAGTTACAAGTACCCCTCGGGCACCTTGCGGCTGGACTACACGGATAGCGACTCCGGGGCGTTGGCCTCGCTGGGCGGGCTGAACTCAGGCTTTGGCGCGGGTTACGGCGGCAACGGATTCAGCGGCGGCAGCGGCAACAACTTCATTGGCGGGGCCAACCGGTTCCGTAACCTCAGCCTCTCCGGCACGATGGATCTCCGTCCGGGGCTTACGGGCTTTGGGGGGCTGTTTCAGCGCGAAAGCCGAGGCGACATTGGCAGCAACACGCGCACCCTAGGGGCGTCGGCGGGCCTCACGTGGTCGCTCAACGACGACACCCTCCTGAGCGGCACGCTGAGCCAGACCAACACCGAATTCATCGGCAATGCCTTGTCGGCCCAGGCCACCACTTTCGACGTGACGCTAGATGGACGGTTCAATCCGAAATGGACGTTCCAAACCACCTTTAGCGGCCTACTGAGCGGGGGTGGAAGCCAGTTTGCACAGGACATCTGGAACGGCGAGGTGCGGTCCACCTACCGGCTGGCCCCTCGCCAAAATCTCACGTTCTTCGGCCTGCTGGGCAACGCCTCGGGCTATCTCCCGCAGGACACCAACGACTTCAGTCTCACCTACCAGTACCAAATCTGGGAAAGCCTGGCGCTGAACGTGCGCTACCGCTGGCAGGATATCGTCAGCCGGGATGCCACTGTGCAGAGCGGGGCGTTCAAGTCGCGCGGGTTCGATATCGAACTCGGCTTCAACTTCGGGTTCTAGTCATAGGGATGGTGAAGGGGAGCGAGCGCGTCACCCGTTTGATTCCCGGGAGTATCCTCTCGGCGGCATCCGAACCTTTGCCGGTTTCGGTCCTTCCTTGCACTGAGTTATGTGGACATCAAAACGTTTCTGGTTGGCCAGCCTGCTGTTGGGCGCCGCCACGGGCGCGTGGGCCCAGGGCCTCGCGTTGGAGGTCGCGCAGGGGCGCAACCAAAGCCTGGATGCGCAGATTGACCAGGCCCTCGTCCGTCTAGGTGCGGAAAGCGTTGCCAGTGCGTCGGCTCAGCGCCGGGGGCGCACGGCCTTTGCGGCGTCACCGGTGGCGATCACGCTTTACCGGGATGGGGTGAAGCTGCCGTTTCAGCCGCGTGGTCGGGCCGGAGATTTGAGCCTTGAATTTGATACGACGGGCACGCGGGTGTTTCCGACTTCGTATCGGCAGCACTTGGAGGCCACGTTCACGCAGGCCAAGGCCACCATGGATGCCATTTATGGTCCGGCGCTACGCAACGTGACGCTCCGTGTGCGGAACTACGACGCCGACCTGCCCGACCGCGCGGCGGTGGCGGGGGGTGCCTTTGTGGCCAACGCGCCGGACGGGCCGGAGATCCGGTTCCCGGTTTACAACAACTCTACGGCAGCCAGCATCCACTTCATCCATTGCATGCTGCTGGCCTACCAAGCGGACTGGCCGTATCCGATTGACAGCTTCCAGGAAGGTCTCGCCCGCGCCGCCACGATCCAGGTAGCCCGCACCACGGGGGCGTTGCCAAATAGTCCAAGCATTGACGCCGTGAACGCGGTGCTCGATGCCGCCTATGACGTCTCCACCTTCTACGATTGGTGGAACCAGCCCAGCCTGGCCGCGCCGCGCTTTATCGCCCCGAATCTGGTGTCCACGCCGCTCCCGGCGGGCGGCAGCACGGGCGGGATCTTCTTGCTTCGATTCCAGATGGCCGGCACGGCTTGGAATCGCCTGTTGGCCGAGGTGCCGGGGTTCTTGGTGCAGTTTAACGCGCGTTATCAGCTCAGCCCGGCCAGCTACCCCAACGAAGCCAGCCTGGTGGCGCTGGGTCAAGTCGCGCTGGATGCGGCGGCGGGCCGCGCCAACGCCACGGTGGAAGGTAAGACCTTTGCGCAGTGGTTTGAAGAGCAACGCGTGCTGGATAGCGACCTGATTCCGGGTCCGAAGCTGCACGTTCAAGCCTTCCCGCTCGACCCGACCCCGGGGAGCAGCGACTTTGGCGTATTTGCGATTGTGGCCAATGCCTTTCAGCTCGAGCCGAATGGGAACGAGACCCTCTTTGGGGGGCGCGCGTTTCCGGTGTACTGGCGAGAAGATGGCACCCGGTTCCTGACGAGCGTACAGGACGACGTGCTGGAGATCGCGGGGGCTTACGGTTCGGTAGCGCCCAACTTCCCGGCGACCAGCGGCACTGTGCCCTACCGCACGTTGGTGGACGTTCCCTTTGCGGGGATGCTGACGCGGCTGAGTTTGCCCGCCGGTTCGTTTGCCACGGGCTCTTCGCCCGTGCCGCGCAACCTCTACGGCACGGTGCGGGGGGTGCCCAGCACGGGCAACTACGTCGTGCGCGTAACCAGCAGCCGCCTGAGCGGGCCGGTTGACATCCCGGTCCAGCGGTTTGCCTTTGGCACCACGATTTCGGATGCCAACTTTACGCCCGCACAGCCGCTGCGGATCCAGGTGTTCCGCGACAACGTGCAGGTGATCGATCGGCTGTTCAACAAGGGCTACGGCCCGGTGGCGCTGGACCTGCGGGGAGCCGGAGACCTGGCCCCGATTGGCGTCACTTTGCCCGCTGGGCTCTCGCTTTACGCACCTATCGGCACACCGTATCGGCACCGGGCCGACCGGGTCCTGGGGTTGACCGAGAACCAGACCTTGCTCGCGCGGTGGAGCCCGAGTTCGGGCCAGTTTGACCTCTTCCCCAATGAGGGAGGAATGATGGCCGGGCGCGGGGCGTATCTCTCGCTGGGCAGTGCGGTGAACACGACCGTGCGCGGCGTGCGCGACACCAGCGAGCCCATCTCGATTCCGCTTGAACCCGGCTGGAACATGGTGGCGAACCCGCTGAACGAGGACATTCCGTTTAGCCGCATCACGGTGACGACGACGACCGAGGCCCCCGCTACCTACAGCGAGGCCCGGGGGACGATCATTGGGACGACGATGTTTGGCTTCGGGCGCGACAATGTGAACATCTATCAGGGCTCGCTCACGCCGCTGAGTAGCGTGCCGGGGGGCGCGGCCTTCTGGGTGCGGTGTGACCGCACCGAGGGTGCGATCATGACCTTTACACCGTCGTCGTTCGGAGCGGGGACCCGCACCGGCGGCAACGTCGCCGAGCCCAAACCCGACTGGGAGATGATTGTGCAGGTGATGGGCGGCGGACACAGTAGCCGGGCCTTCATTGGTCAGGCGCGGCGCGCTTCCGATACCTTTGACCGGGCCTGGGACAGCGGAATGCCGCCCCTGGCGGGCGGCCTGCAGGTGCAAGTGGGGCCGAGCCTTTACCGCGACATTCGCGGGGCGGGCCGCGCGCAGACGTACCGGGTGACCTTGACCGGACTGCGGCCGGGCACCGAGTACAAGCTCATGCTCGGGCGCAAGCTGCTCTACCGAGCCGCGACCCTGACGGACCGCCGCACGGGAGCCTCCAAGTACTACCCAAGAGGAGGGACATACACCTTCCGCGCGACGCAAGAGACGCACGAATTTGACCTGCGCACGGGGACGGGGCGGTGAAGCACATGAGCCCCCTCACCAAGTGGCTGCTGTTCGTTTTCGGCCTGATTATCCTGGGCTGCGGAGGCGGCGGGGGTGGTGGCGTCGTGGCCCCGACCAACGTGACCCTGACGGGCCGCGTGGTGTGGGTGGGCACGGGTGGCCCCCCGAACCCGGTGGCCAGCGTGCGCGTGGGCACCACCAGCGTGGCGACGGATGCCTTTGACGGCTTCTTCGAGATCCCCGCGCCCAGTGGCACCGACCAAGTGATCGTGACCTACAGCCCGAGTACGGGCAGTCCGGTCATCCAGACCTTTACGTTTACGGCGGCCACGGCCAACCGTGACCTCGGCGACCTCTATATCGGCCCCGAAACCGTGAGTGTGCGCGGGCGGGCGGTGAGTTCGTCCGGCGGAGCGGTGATTGCGGGAGGCGCGGTGACCTTTGCGGGCCGCAGTGCCACCACGGATGCTTCGGGGGTGTTCATCCTGAATCAAGTGGCGTACGATCCAGCCAGCCAGGCCGTGTTCTTCGGTTTGCGCGGCACCGTGGTCGCGACCGGCTTCTTTGATGGCTTCTTCAGTCCGGCTTCGCCGCCGGTGGGAGGCGTGGTGGATGTGGGCGATGTGGCGCTGTCTCCGGTGGGCGGAGGCGACCCGCCGCCGCTACCGTTCAATCTCACCGGACTCGTGCAGCCCACGGCGACGGGGGCCTTGGCGACGGTGGAATTGCGGCAGGGGACGACCCTGATTCGCACCGCCACGGCGGATATCAATGGCCGGTACAAGCTCTGGGTTCCGGCCGGGACTTACACCCTTACGGCCACAAAAGGGGCACAATCGGGTTCGGAGCCGGTGACGATTACGCAACCGAGCCAACTCACTACCGTGAATGTCACCCTCAACTAAGTTCCGCTGGCGTCAAGCCTTCACGTCGCTCCTGCTTCTGGTCGGGGCGACGGGAGCGGTGTGGGTCGTGCGCGACATTCTGCGCCAGGACCCGGCCCGCGGCTTGACCAACCGGAACGAGCGCCCCGTCACGCTGACGATGACTAACAGCGTATTTCGCAGCTACGGCGCGGATGGGCGGCTGGTGGCCGAAGCGCAGGTGGACAGCATCGGGGTCACAAAGGACCGTATGCGGGTGGAGCTGGCAGGAGTGAAGCAGGGGCAGTTCCTGCGCCCCGGCGAGGCTCCGGTGGGGTTCACCGCCGCGAGTGCCGTGTATTACCCGCCGGTGGAAACCCTGGAAGGCCAAGGCGCCATGCGGGTGCGAGGCAAGGGTTTTGACCTGACCAGCGAAACCGGGAAGTACGACGGCCGCCAGGGGACGATGGACATCCGCACACCGGTGAAGGGCATGTTCGGACCGGGGCGGATTGAAGCCAAGACCATCCGGTTCAACACCAAGACCAACATCGGCGTGGCGGAAAAGCTCACCTACCGGGGCAAGCTGCAAGACCCGGACGTAGGGGCCACCCGTCGCGACTGGACGATCCAAGCGGAGCGCACGGATCTGCGCGGCCGGGTGTACATCCACTCGCGGGCGCGGGCAACGGACGGGGAAGTCATTGTACGCGCTGACCGCATCGAGCAGAACACTGAAACTCAGGTGATCACGTGCATCGGCAATGTGCGGTACTGGGGTCCGGATGCCAACGTGCAGGCTGGGCGCGTGACGATTTTTCGACGGGAGCGCCGCGCAATTTTCGGCACCAACGTGCAGATGCTGGTGCGGCCCAAGAACAGTCCGCCGGCCAAGGAAGAGCCGATCCCGCCGCTGGCCCCGGTGGTGCCGGACGAGATTGCGAAGAACCGGCCCGCCCCCAGCGCCGACCCGGTGGCGCAGGACCCGGTGCGCGATACGGGAAACCTTCGGCAGTATCCGATCACGATTCGAGCCGAGCAGATTGAAACCAACTACGCCCGGGGGCAGCGCCGGGCCAAGGCCACCGGCAACCCACAGGCGCGGCAGCAGATTTCGCCGACCTCGTGGCGGCTGGCGTTTGCACCGGCAGCCGACTTTGATGTGGAAGCCGACTGGCTCATCTTGCGGAGCACCGGGCAGGGTCGCCAAGTGCGCCTCATCAACTCGGTGGGGGATGACGTGATGGCCCGCGAGATTCAGCTTTCCACCCGCGAGGGCGATGACCGAATGAGCGCCCAAGACCTGACCGGCACCATTGCGATCGATGAAGAAGATTTGCCCCCGCGCAGCACGGGTGGTGGCACGGGCGGCGGAACGGGCGGCGGAGCCGGGCCGAGCCTGCGCGGCCCCATTGGTACGCGCCTTTA
>VYLQ01000218.1_pt1 | contig 12477 bp, 9 predicted proteins | sample 5115351 | NCBI WGS metagenome assembly VYLQ01 (sample SAMN12291776, study PRJNA351875) | freshwater metagenome | isolation source: freshwater lake | place: USA: Michigan, Lansing Lake | collected 2013-08-14 | reverse complement strand
CCCCACACCCCACACCCCACACCCCACACCCCACTTCCCCTAATCTTGCCACTTATGACGGTAGAATCCAGCTTACAACAATTAAAAAGAGCTTCATCGGGACGATTACCCAGCAGTTACGGGGTCTATTTTAAGAATACCCTGGTGGCCCTCTGTCATGCTCTTGAAGATCATATCTTGCAAACTAGCAGCCCTGACAGTACAAATAAACCACTGGTTTTAGTCACCTTTCAACAGGGAAAATGGTATTTACAGGAAGCAGAGCGCTATTTAGATATTGCTCGCTCTTCTCGTCACATTGCGATCGCCGCCGTGGCCGATAGTGGTTTTTCTGAGCATAAAACCGGCAGTTTAGAGAATGTTTCGCTAGTTAACTTAGATAATAGCGATAGTTTGGTTAATGAGTGGAATTTAATCATTCTTTCCCCCGATTACGCCTCCATGGTACTCTGTCATGAGTTATCCCCGGAAGAATACCGGTCCGATAGTCAACCCCAAATAGACACGGAGCGAAAATTCTACGGTTTATGGACATTCGAGCGCGATTTAGTCGAAAAAGCCGCTACAATCTTAATTGAGCGTCTGCATCCCTATAATACCAGTCTAGCGGCCGATTTAAGCAGACAACAGCAGGAAATTAGTCAAAATATTAATCCCATTCCCACGGATTTAACGGGAGTAGTCTCTCGCATTGTCACCTATCTGCAAACCAGTCAACAGCAGTTAGTCACCGTCAGCAGACAAGCGCGAGAATTAAGCGACTTAGAAGGACAAGCATCCCGTTTAAATAAAAATTTAGCCGCTAATAAACTGCAAGCTTTTCTAAGAATGGCTCAAAAAGTCGATGAAAGAGATATTGATAATCCCCTTGCTTCCCTACAGGTGGCCGCTTTAGCGGAAATGTTAGGACAATTGCTCGATTTACCCACCCTGAGATTACGACGCTTACGATTAGCAGGTTTATTATACCGCATCGGTCTGGCGGAGGCTCCGATCGAAGTTTTTAGACAGCGTGCCAGTCAGTTAGAGGGAGCAAATGCGTTATTTTGGCGGGATAGATCGGTGTTAGGCGCACAATTACTCGCTACTATGCCCGAATTAGCCCCAATTCAACAGATTATTTACCATGAGTTTGAATACTGGGATGGTAGCGGGGTTCCCAACGGCTTAAAAGGGGAAGAAATCAGCCTAGAGTCGCGAATTTTAGGATTATCGGCCTATTTTCAGGAATTAACTCAACCGCGAGGCGACCGACTAGCTCTAGATTTAGGAGAGTCCCTAGAGCGTTGTCAAAATTATAGCGGGATTCGTTTCGATCCCGCTTTGGTAGAAAAATTAACTTCGGTAATTCGTCTGTGCGAAATGGGATGGATGCAATTACCCGATCGCCCTAGTCAAGTCCCCGCCGTCTGGTTAGAATCAGTTTAGATTAGGGTCTGCTGAAAAAGTTTTTCGTGGGGGTAGGGTGTAGGGTGTGGGGTGTGGGGTGTGGGGTTTTACCCATTTTCAGGGGGTCAATTACCTAATTTTCAGGGAAAAAGTGCCTAAATTTCCCCCCCGATCACCCCCATGTCTGGCACTTTTTGATGGGAAAAAAGTCTAAAATTCTTATCCAACAAGGTTTTTAGATTTATTCAGCAGACCCTAGATTAGACTCCGATTAAACTCTGCATCGCACGTCCCATATTAGCCGGTTTAAAAGCTGCCATGGCCGCGGTCGGTTCATAGCCGCAATGTACCATACAATCGGCACATTGAGGATTGCCACTGGCTCGACCGTAGTTATCCCAATTGGTTTCTTCTAAAAGTTCCCGAAAGCTTTTGTAATGTCCTTCGTTGAGCAGATAACAGGGTTTTTGCCATCCTAAAAGACTATAGCTAGGACTACCCCAAGGAGTGCATTCATAGTCCTGTTCACCGATGAGAAAATCGAGAAAGAGAGGATTATGGTTAAAATTCCACTTTTTCTGCCTTGATTTCCAGGGTGAGAGAATTTCTCGGAATAAAGCTCTAGTTTGCTCCCGTTTCAAGAAACTATCTTGATCCGGGGCCCACTCATAACTATAACCGGGGGAAATCATCATACCATCGATGCCCAAAGTAGCGAGAAAATCGAAAAATTCCTGCATTTCTCGCGGATCTGTGCCTTCAAAAACCGTGGTATTAGTAGTAACCCGAAAACCTCTCGCTTTCGCCGCTTTAATCCCTTGTACTGCCTTATCGAATACTCCCTCTCGATCCACACAGCGATCGTGATGTGCTTTTAAACCGTCCAGATGGACACTAAAGGTAAGATAGGGTGAAGAAGTAAATTTATCAAGGCTTTTCTCCAATAACAGAGCATTGGTACAGAGATAGACAAATTTTTTTCTGTCCACTAAACCCTTGACAATTTCATCGATTTGTGGATGTAAAAGCGGCTCGCCCCCGGGGATGGAAACCACCGGAACCCCGCATTCTTCCACCGCTGCGAAACATTCTGCTGGGGTGAGATGATTACGGAGGATTTCCGGGGGATGTTGAATCTTACCGCAGCCAGTACAGGCTAAATTACAGCGAAATAGAGGTTCTAGCATTAAAACTAAGGGAAAACGCTTTTTCCCTGCTAGACGCTGTTTCAAGATATAGGAAGCAACCACTAAAGCTTGTTGCAGTTGGACAGCCATTTGCTCACACCAAAAGGATTCTAAGTCATTATAGACTGTTAACAGGGGATCAAGGCATAGGAGCCTAGAAAATGGCAAATTGAAGGTAGGTTGGGTTGAAGCATGAAACCCAACACCTGCATGGGTTACGAAGTGCGCTAACCCATCCTACAAATAATTGTGCCTCCCTACTTATCAGCTTTTATTTATCCGATTAATTGGCCCTTATCACCTTGATCTAGCTGATGACTTCAAGACTAATGACTCCTAACCTTAACGACAATTTTTGATTTTTACAAGAGGTCTATTATGAGTTCTTTAGGCGATCGCTTTAAGAAATTTGCGGGTAAAACTCGCTATGTGGTCTGTCGCTTATTCTTGCATCTCTACGGACAAGAAGTCGCACCTCTGATCGGCATTCTTAATCGTACCGGCCGAGAGGCGATCGATTGCGAAGGCGATTTAGAGGTCATGGGAGAGGGTTTAGTAGAAATTTGTCAAAATCTGCTGCAGATGAACCTCTATTGGTTTTCTGTGGCTAATGAGGGCGATATTTTTTGGAATGAGGGGGAAGCGGGAGACTACGTTAACGAACTGTTTACCGATTCCGCGGCCAGATACCTAAGTGAATCGGTGTCTGGGGAAGTGGGGGAAAAGGAACCCTTAACTTTACCCGTCACCGATAACTTAGTTGTTATGATCACAATAGCCTTCGAGGGTGAGAGTGCTGCTTTAGAAACTAGCCTAGCCGATCGAGAGGTCCTGGAAGATGGTTTAAAATCAATAATTAACCTTCACTACCAAGGTCGGCTGCGTGCGATTCAGGTACATTTTTCTCCTGCTCAATTGGGGGATGAATTGACCAATGAGCAACTATTACTCAATTTCCCAGAATTGCTGCCTTTATAGTCTTAATTTTGCCCTTATGCTGCGCCAAGTAACGACAATCTTTTTAATTCTTACCCTTTGTTGCACAACGGTGGCCTGTGGTTCCTCGTCAAATCAAACTCAGTCACCGTCAGCTAATAACAGTAGTGTAAGACAAGAATCCAATCAGGTTAGTAGCGGTCGCTACGAGGTGCAACAAGCTACCTACGATGATGGAGATGGCACTTATACCTTAATGCTGTTAAACACCCCTGGGGGGACTTCTCCCCTCTTTCGCACCACTAACCTACAAATGGCTAGATTAACCGATGAGGACATTGCTAAAGGGGAAAAAACCGCGGTAGAAATCAACGGTGATCAGGCTACCCTGTACATGACCGAAGATTTTAAAATTGAGTATGTCCATAATGTCACGGAAGTGCGGCAAAATCCCCAAACCGGACAACAGGAAACCGTGGTGATTCGACAAGAATCGAGTTTTTGGAGTCCTTTTTTCGGTGCTGTTGCTGGTCAAGCTTTGGGTAGTTTGCTCTTTCGTCCTCAATATTACGTTCCTCCCCTCTATACTCCGGGAGGTGTGATGACCGGTTTTGGTGGTTACGGTTCCACCTATAATCAGGCAGTAGATCAATACCGGACTAAACATAATAGTCCACCTCCGGCAGTCAAAAACCGGCAAACTCTCCGTTCTACTGGCAATTTACGTCGTTATCCCAGTAATACTACCTCTAGTCCCAATCGCAGCACCACCACCACCACAAAACCCAGTGGTTCCGGTTATGGTTCTAGTACCCTGAAGAATTCGGGTAAATCTGATAATGTCAAACGTTCTCCTAGTTTTGGTTCCTCTGGTTCCCGTCGTACCCCTAGTCGTAGTGGTTTCGGCAGCAGCAGACGTGGCCGACGTTAGCAGGATTTGACTGGAGTGGTGGAAGATTAACCCTGTCTTCCCCACCTCAGACATTGGAGATGACAACTACTTAGTAGCAACCATTTTGCGAATTTCCGAATAAAAAACCGTCTGGCGATCGCCATTGGCTGACTGGATAATACTGGTACGCAATCTCAGATTAGGACTAGCAAACCAGATTCTTTCCTCGATACGATGGTGATTATCCTCGATGGTTAAAGTTAAAGCTTGATCACTTCTGAGATGATATTCTCCCAGCGCTGCCGATTTACCGTCCGATTTGAGCAATTTTCCTTGCCAAGAATTTTCTGAGGGTAGCCAAACTAAATAGCTAGAACCGATTTTTTTCGGTTGTCCATAGTCCACGGAATTATCCCAGGTCGTTTTCCATCCCCCTAGACTGGTCTGGGACTGACAGTTATTTTCTAAACATAATTGCACCACATCGGCAGCATCGGCAGCCAGCAAATCGATGGTGATTTCTGCTTTATTATTGGCAACTTTTTGGGTAGCTAATTGATAACTGGTGCGCTGAGAAAACCATTTACCCGCACAGAGATTAATAAATTCTTGAATGTCCATGAATGGCTGTAGGCAAAGATCGATCGCTCTGAAAGAATAGATTATTTATTCTATCCTATCCCTAGACCTTGGCCAATTTTTGCAAGGATAAACGGGCAGCTTCGCGCACTTGTGGATGTTCGTCCTTGACCAAAAATTTTAAGGCTGCGATCGTTTTTTCCGCCGGAAGATGGCCTAAAGCTTCCGCTAATCGCTGCCGGATTAACCAGTCATCGGAGTTAACAAAAGTTAAAAGCTTCTCGACGACTTCCACTGCTTTGATTTCCCCAAGAGCGGCAATAGCGGCCTGTTGAATAACCGCTTCGTTACTATCGAGAGCCGATAATAACACCTGTTTAGCCCGAATATCGCGCAAATTGCCCAAAGCAACGGCAGCACTAAAGCGGACTAACCATTGCGTGTCTTCGTAAAAAGCCCGTTGTAGGGGTTCAAAAGCGCGAATATCTTCTAAATAACCTAAAGCCCCCGCTGCATCGGCGCGAATGCCATAATCGGCATCATTGGCTAACAAATCCACTAGGATAGGAAAGCATTCCTCGGTTTGTTTGACTCCCAAGGCAAAGACAGCCATCGATCGCACTGGCAGCATTTCATCATAAAGGACTTTTTTGATCAAGGGTACAGCCTCCTCTGGGGTCACTTCTCGCAGGGAGGCCAGGGCCAACAGACGGTCTTTAGAGTTGCTGCTTTCTAACTGGAGGGCAATGGCTTCTATATCAGGCTTACTCATTTTTGTCAATCACTTGTAATATTTCTTTAATTATAACGCAATTCTTGGCAATTCAGAAACGAGAGCGGGGAAAGGATTTCTTGAGGATTTCTTAAGGATTGAGGCGAGAGTTGACTTCCTCCGGGGAACTATAATTTAAGTATGGTAATACGATAAATGCTAGGCTTTCTGATAGATTCAGGAAAAAAATATAAAGCCCCACTCCCCTTCAGGTCAGCGAGGTTGAGATTAAAAAAAAACAGATAGCCTAGGGCTAATTAGCTTGTCTAGCCGCAACTGTCACACCTAGACAAGCAGGGGGTGTTATGGTGAAACATCGAGTTTTTAATACTGGTTCTTTGACTCTAGACACGGAAAAAGAGCAGCTCTTTGTGTCCGTGACTCCAGACTATCAAAAAGGCCCCGGCATTCAACGGGATGGTATAACTCCTCCCAGAATGCAGGATCCTCATGCAGTGGGGAATATAACTCTTCCTCGACTTGATCAAATTGCTATTCCTAGCCTAGACTCTACGACCAATGGTTACGAGCAGAGAGCAGGGACTTGGACACTTTATCATCATCTCAAAGAATTCTGCGCTCAGCGAGGACAGGATTGGCTCATTATTGGCGCCCAAGGTTGTGGGGATCTAACGATGAATCCGTGGCATCTTGCCTATCTTGGCCCTAATTACTACATAAACTCCTTGCAAAATCAATTATGTGGAATGTTTCTCCCCGGAGACCCGCAAGAACCGATCGATCATCGCATCTATCGGTGTTTGGTCAAATGGCGTGATGATATGGCTACACGCCTCGGCCATCGTTATGAATTTTTGGATTTAAAATTTATTATGGCTGGAGGGGCAAATATAATACAGATTAACGATCCGAGGGTGGCTGACTATGATGCTTTTTTAAGAACGCTACCGGGATACGATGCTAATTTACAGAATATCGCCCCATTTTTAGAGTTTGCCCTAGCGGGAAAAACTATTATTCAACAAGGTGATGTGGTTCCCCTATTTACTGCTATCGATCGATTCCAAGATGTACGCCATATTTTTTGCCTGCCTTATGAAATTCCATGTGCGGGGCATTTTAGGAGGCAGGTTATTAATACAATTAACTTGGGGGAATATCAACTCTACGGCGATTTGAATGCCAGACGTGCCGCTTTAAACGGACCGATTATCGTAGAAACTCAATTAATTTCTCCCGGGGGTTTTCTGAACATCAATCTGGCTGATGATGCGGTCGCAAAGAAATTAGATGAACAGCACTTTAAAAGGGTTGATTTTTCTCCGCGTCGGGCGGGAGAATATTTTCCTTGCCCCGGAGGAGATACGGTAGAAATTTACTTTCCCAAGAGCATCTATCCTTTTGGAATTTTGGGAATGTCCGGTCAAAAAATTATCTGTTTTGCGTCCTCGGGATTATCGGCAAAAATCGGCAATACCCTAGAAGGGATTACCTTAATTATGAGCGATGGATTCGGTGCGGAAGAAGCGATGGTTTTAGATGAAGGATGTGACGTTTTTCAAATGATCAATCCCATGAGGGATGATCATGCTTTCACTTATACCAACGATGAATTATTGGATAGAGTGTTAGCTTTTACCCACGATCAAATGCTTCTAGATACGGCTGCAAGTGTTAACAATCCAGTTAATGGTCCGGCACTAGGTGGAGACATGAGACAATGGCCTCTCAATCGAGATTTATTGAAGCAAGTGGAAAATGATTATGGCACCAGAGCAGCTGGTCTAGATTATACAGATATCTTTCCGGTCAGGTTAAGTCGCTCGCAAATCAGAAGTATTTTGATTGTTGCTGTCCCAAAAAATCCTCAATAGGGAGATTCAACCCGGTGCGTCTCAATTTTTTAGAAATACCTAGATTATATTTTGGGCGCACCCTATGCGCCCCTATCATTGGGGAAACAATTATTAATTTCTCAAGCAATTACAGAAAACCTAATTATCCTAGGCGTTGATTCTGTTTTCGATTCTTATCCCGTAGAAAAATATGGTAAAAAATGTCGTTTATTTTCTTTTTATTATCGTTTACCAAATTTCTAAAACTTCAAGAATAAAACTCATAATTGAGATTAATAACTATGCTAAAAACTACCAATATTTGGTTAAAATTTTCCCTATTAATGCTAATAGAAGATAGTGATAAAATTACCGAATCAAAGGAGAAGGGAGATGGAGTTTTATACTTTGTAATAAAATTAACAATAGGCAGTTAATATAACTTCGGTTGACGGAATTGATAAACATCAGTGATCGCCTGTACCCAACCATTAGCAACGGATTCTAATAATTGATCGCCTTTTTCTTTACTTGCATTAGTAGCATCTCCCATCACTCCACTTTTAGTTAATTCCTTAGTTAACCAAGCAAAGGGTAATTTTCCTTCCATAGTTAGTAAACTATTTTCTGGCAAACCCTGGGGATATTCTCGGACAGCCCGCTCAATTTTTACCTGTTCTGGCAGTAATGATAACATAATGCTAGTTTCCACATCTCCTGCATGAATACCGTATTCTAATTCATATTCCGAGAATAATTCAGCCGCATTGTGGGGAACTCGCCAAGTGAAAAAAGGAAATACTAAAAAATCGGGATATTGTTGATGAATATCCCTAGCGGCAATTTCCATAACTTGCGGTTGTCCGCCGTGGGAGTTCATTAATACTAACTTGCGAAAACCCGAACGATAGAGACTTTCAGCTATCTCTTGGATGAGGGTTAATAAAGTGGCTGCCGAGAGGGTAATCGTGCCGGGGAAAGACCAATGTTCGTTAGATTTTCCGTAGTAGAGACAGGGTAAAGCAAAGGCGGGAACATTTGTATTTAATTTCTCGAAAGCTTTGCCTAAAACCCCTAAACTAATGGCAGCATCGACGGCAATAGGGAGATGAGGTCCGTGTTGTTCGAGCGCACCGATGGGTTGAATAATTACCACATTTTCCTTATCTGACATTAAATCTATATCGGTCCAAGTAAGATAGGGAAAATAACGATGAGGGGGAATAAAACCGTGCATCATAATTGTTATTGGGGGTGAGGGATTATGGTTAGGGTAAAAATTACTGTTTATGTTGTAATTTTATCACTAATTCTTGACAAGGTTGCCAATCGTCTTTATAGGTAGGGCTTGCTGAAAAAGCCTGAAATGCCGATAGGAAAAAGGTTTCGACTCAATAAAGTTGAGAAAAAAGGCCCAAAAAAAGGTAAAATACCCTAAAAGCCAGGCACTTTTTTTTATTCACTACAGATGTATCGGCTCTCGACCGCAACTCCATCAGAACCCGAATCATTTGAACTGCCCTTTGGTGGACGGTGAGGCTTCGACGGTGAGATCAGCGTTCGACAAAAGCTCACGCCGAGGTCCGAACCGCTTGTCGAACCGCGGAAAACTATCAGATGAAAACCGTTGGGTTATTATGGCCAACTTAATTCCCTGGGAAAAATTTGAAGAAGAATAAGTATCTAAGCACAATTAATTACACATCTAAGCCACTACTCCGTCAGACTGCTTGTGATCAGTAAACAGTGAACTGAAAACTCAAATCCGATCCCTAATAGCTGTCTTGTGAGTCTCGGAGTCTCGGAGTCTCGACTAGGAAATTAATTTTGCACGACTACTTAACAGGATTTGGTATGACGGACAATTTAGTAAAGTGATAAAAATCGGGGTTGAAACATTTTCAACCCCGAAAAAAGCAATTTTTGAGGGGATTAACCCACTGGTTGTAACTGTAATTGCGAGAGAATATCGTTTTGCTCAGAGCGCTGATGACGAGAGACTGTCACCACAGCTTCAGCAGTTACATCTAATATTGCATGGTCTCCAGAATTGACTTCTCCCGATAACATCGCGACCGCTAAACTATCCTCTAAGCGTCGAGTTAAAGCACGACGTAAAGGCCGCGCACCGTAGCTAGGATCATAACCCTCATTGATGACCAAATCCTTAAAAGCGGCGGTAACTTCCACAGAAATGCCTTTTTCTGTCAATTGTTTGGCTAGAGCTGCGATGAGAATATCGGCAATCTGGGTAACTTCTTCGCGAGTTAACTGTCGGAAAACAATGATTTCATCGAGACGGTTGAGAAATTCGGGACGGAAATATTGTTTTAACTCGTCTGTCACCCGATTAGAAATCTGTTGGTAACGCGATTGAGCAAAATCGTCAGCCATCTCGAATCCTAAGCTATTACCGCCTTTTTCGATGACTTTTGAGCCAATATTCGAGGTCATGATAATTAGGGTATTCTTAAAGTCCACCCGACGACCTTGGGAATCGGTCAAATGACCATCTTCTAACAGTTGCAGGAGAAGATTAAAAACATCGGGATGTGCTTTCTCGATTTCGTCAAACAAGACTACTTTATAGGGTTGACGACGCACTGCTTCCGTTAACTGACCGCCTTCATTGTAACCGATGTATCCGGGAGGCGCACCAATTAATTTAGAAACCGTGTGGGATTCCATAAATTCCGACATATCTAGACGAATCATACTGGATTCCGAGCCAAAGAGCAACTTAGCTAAGGCTTTCGTTAATTCAGTTTTACCCACTCCCGTGGGACCGGCAAAAATAAACGAGGCAATCGGACGGTTAGGATTCTTTAAATTTACTCGCGCTCGACGAATAGCACGAGAAACGGCATTTACCGCCTCCTGTTGACCAATAATCCGCTCGTGCAGTTGATATTCCAGATTTAAGAGCGATTCCGACTCAGTTTCAGTTAATTGGCTAACGGGAATACCTGTCCAAGCGGCGACAATTTGGGCGATTTCCTCCGCATCCACCACCGGAATTAAAGATTCGGGGTTAATTAGGGGTGATTCTTCGTTAACCTCCGCAGGACTTTTACTTTGTAGGGAATAGCGTAGATGGGTGCGGGATCCCGCTTCATCGAGAAGATCGATCGCTTTGTCCGGTAAAAAGCGATCATTGATATAGCGCGAGGATAGATTAACGGCAGCTTCGATCGCTTTTTGAGCGTATTTTACCTGATGGAAATTCTCGTAGGTGGCTTTTAAACCCTGTAAAATCTCGATCGCTTGCTCTTTAGTCGGTTCTCCCACCATAACTGGCTGAAAACGTCTTTCTAGAGCCGCATCTCGCTCAATATGCCGTTTATACTCATCGAGAGTCGTTGCCCCTAAACACTGTAACTCGCCGCGAGCTAAAGCAGGTTTAAGCAAGTTAGAAGCATCCATGGCTCCTCCCATGCTACCAGCACCGACAAGAGTGTGAATTTCATCGATAAACAGGATAATATTGCCCGATTTGCCAACTTCCTCCACAATACCCTTTAAACGTTCCTCAAAATCGCCGCGAAAACGGGTTCCCGCCAGTAAAGACCCCATATCGAGGGCAATTACCTGTTTATCCCGCAAAAGTTCGGGAATATCGCCATTATAGATGCTTTGTGCTAACCCTTCAGCGATCGCTGTTTTACCTACCCCCGGCTCACCGAGTAAAATCGGGTTATTCTTGCTGCGACGACCTAAAATTTGGATAACTCGCTGGATTTCTGGCTCTCTACCGATTACAGGGTCAATTTTGCCATTTTTGACCTCTTGGCTTAAATTGCGACTATATTGGGCTAAAATACCGCCTTTAGGAGCATTTTTCTGGTCTTCATAGTCACTCCTTGCCGTAAAGCGACCACTAACGACTTTTTCCCCGGCATTTTTCAGTAAAAGGCTGCGAAGTTTGATCAAATCAACACCCTGCATAATTAAAATTTTAGCGGCTAGGGATTCGGGATCGCTGGTGATAGCGAGTAATAAATGTTCAGGTGCGATCGCCTGTTCCCCTAATTGTCGAGCTTCCTGAAATGCTTGCTCGAATATCTTTTTCGCTTTCGGGGTAAAAGGGATATTAACGGGACTGTAACCGCTGCCGCGGCCGGTCATTCCTTCAATCACGCGGCGACTTTCGTACAGGGTAACTTTTAAATCCTTGAGAATTAAGGCTGCGGTGGCGGTGGCTTCTCCTATCAATCCTAACAGTAAATGCTCCGTACCGACGACACTGTTACCAGTACGACGGGCTTCTTCTTGGGCGAACATCACCGCTTTGATAGCTTTCTGGTTAAAGTATTCAAACATGATCGACGGCTTCCTGGCTACTGGGCTTTACCTGTTACTGTAACGTTTTCTTTACATTAGCCGGAAGGGGGATATCCGTATCAGCAGGGTGGGTTAGTCAGTGGTGAACTTGGGCGCTCCTTATAGCGCGTTTTTAGGATGAAAGATCACTGAAATACGCTAATAGTTCCACTGATTCAGGGAAATGAACTGATTGATCAGAGGGACGTTAGCAGTTTCGATATTGGCGATCGCCTTGACAATTGCCTTGAAGCCCATATTTTTTAGGGGGTTAGCGTTACGGTAAACCGCTAATATCCCCGAATGGCTTGGATTACCCTGGTGCAGCTCTTCAAAGTCATCGCAGTTATGAGTTAGCAGAATCCGATTTTCCTGTATGACATAGTCAAGTACGACATCATCTGTGCAGCCAGCCAAACCAATTTCATTAATCGTCAGTACGTCATGACCAGCAGCCGTAAGTAACTTAACCAGAAGTTGGGCTTGCGAGTCCTCATCGAAAATTTGGGTCTGAAACCCCGTCGTTCTACGACGGCTTTACCGTTAAATATTAACACATTTACGAAATATATGCTAAAATGTGAGGCATGGAAAAAGCCTATTCGT
>VYLQ01000346.1_pt1 | contig 12803 bp, 12 predicted proteins | sample 5115351 | NCBI WGS metagenome assembly VYLQ01 (sample SAMN12291776, study PRJNA351875) | freshwater metagenome | isolation source: freshwater lake | place: USA: Michigan, Lansing Lake | collected 2013-08-14 | reverse complement strand
GATAACTGATAACTGATAACTGATAACTGATAACTGATAACTGATAACTGATAACTGATAACTGATAACTGATAACTGATAACTGATAACTGATAACTGATAACTGATAACTGACTTCTAACCCCATGTTGGTTAAAGATAAGCAAAAATTATCTATTAACTCCAAAAACTTGAGAATATTTAAATTAACATTCCGCAATATTTACAAATTCTTAAGAATTAATTGAGAAATATTTTTATTTAACAACGATGTTGCAATAGTTACAGCGATTTGACATAATTTCATAATGGGCTATTTTGTGCTTTTTTGGGCAGCAACGGTTGAAACCCTTGCCACACCTAGAAGGTAATCCTCATTAAGACAGGTAAATGAGTCAATTTCACCCATAACGGTGATCTTTTTTTTGTGTAGTTTTATTGCAAAAAAAAAGTTTTTTTGACAAAAAGCACAAAGTATGAATTATGAAGTGGGGAAGTGGGGAAGTGGGGAAGTGGGGGTGTGGGAAGTGGGGAGAATAAATAAAATAATCTCCTGAATTCTGACTCCTGAATCCTGACTCCTGAATCCTGAATCCTGACTCCTAACCCCACGAAAAACTTTTTGCCGCAAACCCTACTTAACATCTTCCCCAACAGCCAACCCCTAACGCTCCTTTTGCCGAGGTTATCTGCTATTTTCCAATAAAAACCTTCTTTCTGCCCGAACAATTGCCTCTCTAGTGGCTAAAACTGCTTCTGTATCCACCGAAAGAGAATTCACACCCCAAGCAATCAGATCATCGATAATTTCGGGATACTGGACGATAGCCATGCCGCAAACGGAACAGGGAATCTGTAAAACTTTTGCTTGAGTAATAATTTGTTGTAAAGCTGCCCTGACTGCGGGATGACGGGCGTTAAAATATTCTGAGAAATCTTCTCGATCGCTACCTAAAAGTAATTGAGTTAAATCATTAGTCCCAATAGCGATTAACTGTACCCCCGCTTGTACATAATCCCCCAGTTGAAAGATTACCCCCGGTACTTCCACCATTATCCCCAATTGGAAAGAAGGGACTTGAGTGAGTAAAGCCGATTGTACCCGTTGCCGGCAAAAAATAAATTCTTCAACCCCGCGGACAAAGGGAAGCAATAAATTAATATTGGTGGCGCTGGTGGTTTGTACCCGTCGTAAAGCTTGCAATTCTAGATCGAATAGAGTCGTATCTAATATATAACCATGGGTTCCCCGACTGTCTTTAGCCGAATGTTGAGCATCAAAAGAACGGTAAAATAAAGGCTTAGGCTGGATAATAAGGGCAAATTGTGCGATTAAATCACTTAATCTCTCGATTAATTCCCCTTGATGCTCTGGTGTTAACCATTCTTCTAGGCTACGCTGAGAAAGTAACTCTAAAATCATCCATTCCGAGCGCAATAAACCGATCCCATCAATAGGCAGATTTTGGATTCTGGCAATACTTTCAGTTTGACTGAGATTAACCATCAAACGGGTAGCAATTGCCGTCCTGTCGGTTTCTCTGGGGGGTGGTGGGGACAAGGAAATATTTTCCTGAGATGCTAGAGAAATAATTCCCCTCGTACCATCTACTAAAATTATCTCGCCTGAGCGGATAATTTCTGTGGCATTTTTCACCCCGACAATGGCAGGAATGGCTAATTCCCGGGCTAAAATAGCTCCATGGCTAGTTAATCCCCCCTGTTCCGTGATCATTGCTCGAATTTGGCGTAAATGGGGCAGTTTTTGGGGAGGTAAATTAGTAGTAACCAGAATGCAATCCTGAAAATTTGTCTCTGGGGAGTCGAAATTGCTGATCACTTTTGCCACTCCCGATACCAACCCCGGGGATGCTCCTAATCCTCTTAAGGGATAATGACAGGTAGTAGCGGTGATTTCCTGACTGTGACAGTTGAGAATATAAATTTGACCATCCAGCATCATCAGCCATTCTATGCTGGTTAACGTCGGTTTTTCCACGAGCAGAGATTGAACCAGTTGACAAAGGCGATCGAGGGCGAAATTATCTAAACAGTAGCTTTCCTGTAAACTGGGTGCTAATAATTGTGGTGCGAGCAGATTACTGTCACTATTGAGATAATAAGCGCGGGATTTATTGCCTAATTGCCGACTGCGTAATTGACCGGAGCGATCGATAATATAGGTATCCGGTGCCACTTCTCCATTAACTAAACTGTGTCCTAACCCCCAAACCGCCTGAATTTGCCAGTTATCGTCATTAATCAACACATTTCCCGCACAATTGGCCGGTAATAACGGTTGTACCAGTAAAGATAATTGAACGTTTTCTAAACCAACTCCCATTTTTCGCCAATAAAATAGACTTCTGGCGTTGAATAACTCCGCCCAAGCTTGTTTTAGGGCATTTTCTAGATTATCTGCTTTAATTCCACTGATGGGGGCAGAAAATAACCCTAGAGTTCGCCGAGCCAGATTAGCTGGTAGGGAAAAGCGCCATACTAGGGTATCCATAGATAATTGTGCCACGGCCGCCGCTAGTTCTTCTAACCAGAGAGGAGGAATTTCTGCTTGTAAAATGGCGCGCCGACTTTCTTTGGCGACTAATTGCAGAGCTTTTGCGTTATCTACGTCTAAATAGAGGGAAGATTGCGGAAAATCAGTCAGGAACGAGTCAGCCTTGTCGATAGTTTCCAAAAATTCCGCAAAAATGCGGTTAAAAATGGCAAATCCCCTGATAATTGGGTATCCTCGCTGATGTAATTCACTGGCAATAAAAGCTTTTTCCCCCACCAGGGGGCGATCAGAAGCACTAATGCGATCGAGCCAGCAAAGAATGGTCACGGGATTTGTTAAGAATGATGAAAGGATTCTAAAATAATCTAGGTGATTTTTGTCGCTTTTTACTTTTACCTGATATTTTAACTCACCGTCACCATCTTGAGGATGATCTGGTGATTAGAGGTTGGGGTGTGGGGTGTAGGGTGTAGGGTGTGGGGTGTAGGGTGTGGGGTGTGGGGTGTGGGGTGTAGGGTGTGGGGTGTGGGGTGTAGGGTGTAGGGTGTGGGGTGTGGGGAGAAGGGAGAATAATAAAAGCAATCTCCTGACTATTGGCTCCTGACTCCTGACGACCGGCTCCTGATAGCTGATAAGATAGGATTCGGACAATATTCGATCGCTGCGAGAAATTCATGGACACACCTGCGAAAGTTTTGTTAGTGGATGACGAACCGGGGGTTCGTGAATCTGTGCAAGCATATCTACAGTACGGGGATGACTTCGAGGTAAGAACTGCTAGTAATGCTAACGAAGCCTGGGATTTACTCAATCAAGAAATCCCAGAATTAGTCATCTCTGATATTATGATGCCGCAGGTGGATGGCTATCAGTTTCTCAAGAAATTGCGTGATGATCCCCGTTTTCAGACGATTCCCGTGGTTTTTCTGACAGCAAGGGGGATGACGAGCGATCGCATTCAGGGTTATAATGCCGGTTGTGATGCTTATCTATCCAAGCCTTTCGATCCCGAAGAATTAGAAGCATTAATCAAGTCTTTAATCGAGCGCCGTCGTCAATCCCTGCAAGCCACCAGCGAAAACGCTAGATTAGAAGAAATTGCCCGAGATATCCGGGAATTAAAACAGCAGGTGGGACAACAGAACACTTTTACTACTACTCCCCCCCCGATTAAAATTGATCTGACCCCCCGGGAACAAAGTGTTTTAGATTTAGTAGCGGAGGGATTGATGAATAAAGAAATTGCCAGTCGTCTAGAAACCAGCGTCAGGAATGTAGAAAAATACGTCAGTCGCTTATTTAGCAAGACTGGTACTAATAGTCGCACGGAATTGGTACGTTTTGCCCTAAAACACGGTTTAACCAGTTAAGCTGCCCGCGTATTTAAATTGCTTGTTGAGACGAGGCAAGGGGCAAGAGGCAACAGTAAAGGGATTGGGGGGGATTCCTATATCAAGTATGTTTTAACTCACGCTGAATACGATAAGGAGCAATGGAAAAATGACCCTTACTTTTAATCCAGAAAAATACAAAGAATTACTAGCTCGCCATTTACCTAAAGTTATTAAAACAGAGGCAGAAAATGAAAAAGCTTTGGCTATTGTGGAAGAATTAATGCACCGTCAGCAGCGAACTCCCGAAGAAGATGAACTTTATGAGCTTCTAATTTTTTTAATTGAGAATTTTGAAAAAAGCTTTTATCTACAAGAATCAACCACGCCTCATTCTATGTTATTGTTTTTGATGGAGCAGCAAGGCGTTAACAAGAAAGACATAGCCAAAATCCTTGCCTATGACAAAATTGCTTCTAGTTTAATTGAAGGAAAAGGGTCAATTAGCCAAGAACAGGCGAAATTATTAGGACATTTCTTTCATGTAGATTATAGTTTGTTTATGTAGATACGATCTCCTTTATTTCGTTAAGCTGTTAAAATTGCCAAAACAAGCCAAAAATCTTCGCTGTTTCCTTGACGCAACTAGCTTGTCGGTTGGGTTGAGCGATTTAATACTGAGGAGAAAACTGCTCGATTCAATAATTTGAGCGAAACCCAACATTCTTTAAAGACATCGGTGCAGTTGGATTTCCCTCAAGCGTCGCTCATTTTTGATAGACAAAAGTTATTGTTGCTCACCCCAACCTACAACTTGTCCCGTTTCAAATGAGCATAGGCTACTTATGAGGACAGGCAATAGGCAATAGGGAGAATAAATAATCATTCTTTAATAACTGGATTTAGTATTAGATATGTATAATTAGGGTTGGCTGAATAAAGGTAAAACCCTTTTAAAATAAGGCTTTTGACCTGTTAAAATCCGATGTTAGTGCTGCGAAAATAGGATTGGGACATTGAAAAACCTGGCATTATTATTTTTATAGGACATAGACTGGTACAAAAAGCAGGGCAACAAAGCCTGAAACGACCAGCTACTGACTCGGAGACGACCGACTCCTAACCCCACCAACAAACTTTTTGCCGCAAACCCTACTTACTATTAAAAACAGATTTGGTATAACTGATCACTGATTACTGACTACTGACTCCTAACCAACCGCGACAATTTTTGGTTTTTACAAGAGGTCTAATCTTGACTCTTTAGTTTGCTTCGGAAGATTTATCGCTCCCCAATCCGGCAGCCAATTTTCATCGAGAATCTCCTCGAGACTAGCTAACACTTCCACAGGGAAAATACTGGCATCTAATCTGGTTTCGTCAATCATCAGATGGCGAGCATCGAGATAACATTTTGCTAAAATTTCCCTTAAATAGGACTTTAAGCTGGGACTATCTTCTAAAAGATCAGCAATTTGTAGGCGAAAATTCCTGATTTCTTTTTTCCATCCCGCTTGGTTGTAATCTCGTTGGGATTGCCAGTAAGTTAACTTCAGTACTGCTTGAAAATCGCCTTGACGCAATTGGTTGATAGTGGACTCTAACCAAAGTTGATAATCGCTATCGTAAAGATTTGGCATGGTAATATTCATGATTTTTTACTCCTTAATTTTACTTTTCAGAATCCTTTAGGCAACCAATTTTCATCGAGAATCTCCTCTAGACTAGCTAACACTTCCACAGGGAAAATACTGGCATCTAATCCAGTTATATCAATAATTATCTCCCGGGCATCGGTGTAACAGTTATCAAGTATCTCGGATAAATAGGGTTTGAGACTGGGACTATCTCTCAGTAATTTCTTGATTTGTTTCCGAAAGGTTCTAATTTCCCCTTTCCATCCCGCTTGGTTGTACTGCTTGAAAATCGCCTTGACGCAATTGGTTGATAGTGGACTCTAACCAAAGTTGATAATCGCTATCGTAAAGATTTGGCATGGTAATATTCATGATTTTTTACTCCTTAATTTCACTTTTCAGAATCCTTGCTGATAGCTGCCCAATTAGGCAACCAATTTTCATCGAGAATCTCCTCTAGATTAGCTAACACTTCCACAGGGAAAATATTGGCATCTAATTCGGTTTCGTCAATAAGCAGATTGCGAGCGTCGAGATAACATTCCTGCAAAATTTCCCTTAAATAGGGCTTTAAACTGGGACTATCTTTAAGAATTTTTTTGATCTGAATCCGAAAATTGCGAATTTCTTTTTTCCATCCAGCTTGATTGTAATCTCGTTGGGATTGCCAGTAGGTTAACTTCAGTAAATGTTCTAAAAGTCGAGTTAATAAACTTTCTAATGCTCGTCGTTCACTTTTTGCCAAATCTGTCAACTCCTCTAATAAATTCTGCCAATCTACTGCTTGAAAATCGCCTTGACGCAATTGGTTGATAGTGTTTTCTAACCAAAGCTGATAATCGCTATCGTAAAGATTTGGCATGGTAACTTTGATCATTTTTAAAATGGGGAAAAATCAGGAATTAAGGTGCAGGTATCCAAACTATAGGAGAAATTTGGGCTAATCAATCAGCCAGTTTTGCCGGTTTAGCCGAATTATCCTCTCGATCACATCTAACTGCGAAAAAAACCGCCAAAAAGAGTGATAATAAACCTAGCTATTCCCAGAGTAACAAGGAAAGCCCGATGGTGAAAACAGTCATAGGTGTCGATTTAGGTGGAACCGCTATTAAAATTGGTAAATTTGACCAAGAGGGCAATTGTATCGAATCTCTCACCTTGCCTACTCCCCAACCCGCTACACCCAAAGAAGTCGCCAATACCATACATCAAGGCATTTGTCAAGTAAATTTAGATAAAAGTTGTCAAGCGATCGGTGTGGGAACGCCGGGGCCGGTGGATGATCGGGGGAGAATTGCCAAAATAGCGATTAATTTGGCGGGATGGCGGGATATTCCCCTCGCCGATTGGTTAGAAGAAAGTACGGGAATGCCGACAATTTTAGCCAATGATGCCAATTGTGCCGGTTTAGGGGAAGCTTGGTTAGGAGCGGGCAAACGGTTTCAAAACTTGATTCTGTTGACCTTGGGGACGGGAGTAGGAGGGGCAATTATCCTCGATGGTCACTTATTTGTCGGCAGCAAGGGAACAGCCGCAGAATTAGGCTTAATCACCCTCAATTTTGACGGTCCATTGTGCAATAGCGGTAATCAGGGTTCCTTGGAACAATACGCTTCCCTGCAAGCTATTCGCCGGATGACCGGCAAAGAACCGAAGCAATTGGCAGAATTGGCCGAAAAAGGCGATCAAGAGGCTTTAGAATTCTGGCAGGGTTACGGCTGTTTACTGGGGGCTGGTATCGCCAGTTTACTCTATGTTCTCACCCCAGAGGCGGTAATTATCGGCGGCGGCATTAGCGCCAGTGCTAAGTTTTTCTTTCCCTCTCTCCTCACAGAAATCGAAAGACGGGTGTTACCTAGTTCCAGAGAAGGATTAGAGGTATTAAAGGCCGAGTTAGGTAATCGCGCCGGTATGGTGGGGGCTGCTAAATTAGCTTGGCAATTAATCGACCTCCGCAGGGAGTCTATCTATTATGGCGGGGTCTGACTAAAATCGTCTGACTTGAAAGAGGGTGTAGGGTGTGGGGTGTAGGGAAAGAAACCTCTTTCATCTCTGGTGGTGAAAATTTTTTCATCAGGAGGTAGTTGCTAGTACCCAAAATTCTCATAAAACATAGCCAACTCTATCTTTATCTACTACTATAGAGTTGCTTGACTAGATTTTGTGGCAAAATGAAATATGTTACACCGAAAGAAGCCTCCCAATTACTTGGGGTCAGTATCTCCTCCCTTCGACGATGGGAATCAGACGGAAAAATCAAAAGTATCCGTACCCCAGGAGGACAACGCCGCTACTGTCTCGAAGACTACGAGCCGGAAAGTAAGTCCATTATCTGTTACGCCAGAGTTTCCACTCACGGGCAAAAGGACGACCTCGAAAGACAAGCTGAATTTCTACGCTCAAAATATCCCAGAGCCGAAATTATTACAGAGATTGGAAGCGGACTCAATTTTAAACGGAAGCGATTCCTCTCTATTCTGGAGCGAATACATCAAAGAAATGTCCCACTGCTTGCCGTTGCCTACCCAGACCGGCTGGCTCGATTCGGTTTCCCCCTTATTGAGTGGCTCTGTGAGCAATGTGAATGCAAACTCGTGGTTCTCAATGAATCTAAGCTCTCTCCCCAGGAAGAACTCGTCCAAGATATTTTGTCCATCCTCCACTGTTTCTCTGCTAGGCTTTACGGACTGCGAAAATACCAAAAGCAAGCCGAAAAAATCCTACAAGAAGAACCCACGCAATCGCTCCTTCAAGGAGAAGCCCAACAGTGTCTCAAGGATCAGGGTCTTTCCCTCTAAGGAGTTGCACAAGGTCTGGAAACAATGGTTAGCGGCTTATCGCTGGCTCTATAACCAGACGATTGACCTGCTTGGCTCGGGAGCAAAGCCTAATATCTACGAGATGCAAGCCACCCTGCGTTCTTTTCCCAAACCAGATTGGGTGAAGGCGTTGCCAGGACATCAACTTCAAGAGGCAGTGGCGGACGCTTGTGACGCTTATCAGCAAGCATTGGCCAATAATGGCTCTGCTCGTTTTAAGTCCTGTCGTGCCACCTCTTTCGGTAATTAAATTTAAGCCAGGGAATTTCAAGAACGGGACTTGGTATCCGAGAGCAACTAAAGGACTATCCTTTACTTCTCCCCAAGAAATTCCTACTGCTTGCGAGTACGGCACTCAATTAGTTTATTGTCGTCATCAATGGTTTGCTTGTTTTCCGACCTTAAAACCTGTTCAGGTGACTCTTGAAAAGCGAGTGATTGCCCTAGACCCAGGCGTAAGAACTTTTTTGACGGGCTATGACGGAGAAACCATCTTGGAAGTTGGCGGGAAAGACATCGGAGCAATACATCGTCTTTGCCTGCATCTCGACCAACTTTGTTCAAGGATTAGCACATCGAAGTCACAACGCCAACGCTATAAAATGCGTAAAGCCGCTAGTCGGTTACGGGGTCGTATCCAAAACTTAGTCAAAGACCTTCATGCCAAAACTGCTTCTTTTCTAGTAAGGCACTATAAGGTAATCTTTTTACCGACCTTTGAGACAAGTCAAATGAGTTCAAAGTCCACTAGAAAAATTCAGCGGAAGTCGGTACGCAGCCTCTTAACCTGGAGTCATTACCGATTTGCTCAACACTTACAGCAGGCGGCAAACCGACCGGGAGTTTTGGTGGTTCGTTGTAACGAGTCCTATACCTCAAAAACTTGCCCGGAATGTGGTCATATCCACGAAAAATTGGGTGGTTCAAAAACTTTTAATTGCCCTCAGTGTGGTTATCAAGCCCCAAGAGATTGGCACGGCGCACGGAATATAATGTTTCGTGCTTTGCAGGCAACAGCCGTCATCTTTCGGGATGATGCCGTACTTTTTCAAGGTTTGGGTAGCGATACTCAGCTTTGCTTAGGTTAAATGTTGCACTGACTTAATCGTGAATGATTAAATGGCGATCGCAATCGCTGCTCACCGCTCCCTGACGCTGAAATTCGCCTAATAAACGCGTCACCGTTACCCTTGTGGTACCGATAGCATTGGCGAGATTTTGATGGGTTAAACGGATCTTTAAACGACTTCCTTGGGCGATTGGTTCTCCCATTTCCCGCTTTAATAGCTGTAGTAACTGCTGGAGACGTTCCTCCACTCGTTTGAGTCCAGCGATCGCAAGTAGCGATTCCGTTTGTTGTTGACGACGGATTGTTTGATTTAACATCATCCTGGTTAATTCCGCCGAATTTTCCACTTCGGCGATCGTGTACCATTTTAGGTACAGTTCCGACAAAGCTCTGGCGTGATAGGATTCTAGATGGGTGAAATTTAAGCCGAAAAAGTGGGATGAATGAACCCAGCCTAGTAAAATTTCCTCTCCACTCTCAGATACTTGACTTAGTTGCGCCATACCCCGATAAACTTGCCAGACTCCATCAACCACCAGAGGAATATTTTCCCCGCGATCATAAAAATGGAGCCGACGACTCTCGCTATAGTCTTCTCGGAAGGGTGAGGAGTTGGGATTATAGGTCAGCAACATGATCAAAGTTCTCCTGGGCAAGGGGGCAACACTTTTAACCCCACTTTACTGTATCAAGGTAAACATTAGGTAATCCCCAGATTAACAGTTATCAGTTATCAGTTATCAGTTATCAGATGTGAGTTATCAGTTCACTGATTACTGTTTACTGTTCACTGAAAATACTTCCCTCTCTCCCCGCAACGGCTCGACTGAGCTTTGCCGAACGTCGCGCACGAAGTGGTCTCCCATCTCCCCATTTCCCCATTTCCCTCTCCCGCAGCTGAAAAACCGAAAGATCATTGATTTAAAGCATCTTTAAGAGCCGTGCGAGCGGCCAGATGATTGCGAGTCGAGGTGAGAATTTCCGATTCTCGTTGGAGACGACTGACTGTATCGAGCATTTCTAATAAGGCTTGTTGTTCCCCGGCCACACCGTAGAGATTACCTGCCACCCAGTAGGATAATTCGAGGGGAAGACTGGGCAAATCGTCGGGGAGTTCAATTTTTTGAGCGGTTAATTTGGCTGATAGATGAACCACATCCCGCAGCAGTCGATCCACTTCTTTGGCCAGAGGTCGCAGATCTTGGGTGGTGGGGACATCTTCAATCCACTCCACTAAACCGATGCGATAGGGTTTTTCCCGGACGTATTCTAGGACACGGAAGCGCTGTTGACCGATGGTGAGAATTTTTAACCGATCGTCCGGGAGACGTTGACAACGGACAACTTCCGCACAACTGCCCACTTTAGCGATTTCTCCCGTGGCTGGATCTACCATTAAGACCCCAAAACGGCGATCTTCCTCCAATATCGTATTCATCATAATCCGATAGCGAAACTCGAAGATGTGCAGGGGCAGAGGACGACCCGGGAATAAAACAACTTCGGGTAGGGGAAAGAGAGGTAATTCTCTAACGGCAGTGGAAGAAGTGGCCATAGGTTTAGTGAAAAAAAACCGATCTTCTCTTATTTTTACACAATCCCCCCCTGAACCGCTAGGCAAAGGCATTGACTCTCCCCCGCTAACCGCTCGCGCGGTGTAGCGGGGGATTCTTGGTTCATAGGCTCTTGACTAGATCAAACAGGTTTAACTGAACGACCCCCGTTAGATCGCCTCTGCAAGCGTTTTCTGGCGTTGCTGAATCAAGGTATGAATGACAACCTTGTACCCATCCAAAAGTTAGTTTGGGTCTAGGTTTTAAAAATCCCACAAAAGAAGATTCATATCTCAAATCAGCAACGCCACACAGTTTACCCACAGATGGTAGAGTTAAACCTATGCTCTGGGGTTGACCCTTCGACTTCGCTCAGGCTTCAGCCGTGAGATCAGCGTTCGACAAAAGCTCACGCCGAGGTCCGAACGGGTCATTGATATTCTGGTCGGATTTCATCCCCCGCAAAGGTGAGTATCTTGTCGAAAAATGTAGCGGGGGCATTCATCCGACATTTTAGGTAACAATGGTGTCATCAAACCCGATTATCAGCTTGGTGGCGAGGAAATTTGATAGCGACGACCGGCTCCCCAAAACGAAAACTTCCTACCTCACCATTAAGATAACTGCTGCAAGAGGTTTATCTTAAGTGTCGGGTGAAGACCCTCAGTTTCACTGACGGGATGAAACCCGACCAGTATAAAAAAGCGAAGCACAATTGAATCCTTGACAATTTTGTGCAAATGCGTTAGCATAAAAATAGTTGTTTGAGGTCGATAAACAATGATTGTTTTAGAAATGAAAGCAGTGGTCAAACCAAGTCAATGTTCTGCCATTGATGAAGCTATTCGTACCGTACAATTTATCAGAAACAAAGCGTTAAAGCTTTGGATGGATGCCAAGAGAGAAGACAAAATCGATAAATATTCTCTCAATAGATATTGTGCAGTTCTCGCCAAACAGTTTAAGTTTGTTGATACTTTAAATTCTGCGGCTAGACAAGCATCAGCCGAACGGGCCTGGTCAGCTATTGCTCGTTTCTATGACAATTGTAAGAAAGGAATAAAAGGAAAGAAAGGCTATCCTAAGTTTCAGAAAAATAATCGTTCTGTGGAATACAAAAACTCTGGGGGTCAACTATCGGAGGATAGAAAGAAAATCACTTTCACAGATAAGAAAAACATTGGCACAGTTAAACTAAAAGGAACCAGAGACTTAAACTTTTCCCTCTAGACCAAATTAAACGGGTAAGAATTGTCAAACGTGCTGACGGTTATTATGTCCAATTCTGTATTAATTTAGATGTTCGGGAATAGGCAAAACCTCTTGAACCTACTAAAAAATGTGTAGGGTTGGATGTTGGTTTAAAAGTTTTCTATGCTAACAGCGATGGGGAAACGGTAGAGATACCGCAATTTTATCGTAAAGCAGAGAAAAGATTAAACCGTCTCAATCGGAAGAAATCTAAAAAGTTTAAACGAGGTCAACTCCAATCAAACAACTACAAAAAAGCTAGAGAGAGATATGCCAAAAAACATTTAAGAGTAAGTAGGCAACGTAAAGGCTTTGTCGCAAAAGAGGCATTGCGCGTCATTAAATCTAACGATTTTATCGCTCAGGTCGATTTAAATGTTAAAGGCATGGTAAAAAAATCGAAACTAGCTAAATCTATTAATGATGCGGCATGGTCAACTTTTCGACAATGGTTAGAGTATTTTGGCTTTAAATACGGTAAGGCTGCGGTAGCAGTAGCCCCCCATAATACCAGTCAAAACTGTTCTAATTGTGATCAAAAAGTACCTAAATCTCTATCTACGAGAACCCATGTTTGTCCCCATTGTGGCTATGTAGAAGATAGAGATATTAACGCCGCTATCAATATTCTCAAAAAGGGACTAAGTAC
>VYLQ01000214.1_pt1 | contig 12828 bp, 15 predicted proteins | sample 5115351 | NCBI WGS metagenome assembly VYLQ01 (sample SAMN12291776, study PRJNA351875) | freshwater metagenome | isolation source: freshwater lake | place: USA: Michigan, Lansing Lake | collected 2013-08-14 | reverse complement strand
TTCCATACGAGACAGTATTTAAAATATCTGACCCAGCTTTGACAAAGAGAATTGGAATAAGAGCGGACTAAAAAACTACCGCCAACAGCATGTTTCTGCAATGGTGCCGTGACGTGTTGATTTAAATTTTTATCTTCGTTCAACGTTTTCGTTTCGTGGGACAGGACGCTTCTTCGCAAAGGCACCTCTGAATAAAAATAAACGTAAGTGGTAAGTTTAACGCACATCGCACCGACAATATAAACACCACACCAACAGAGAAAAAATGACAACAGCAACAAATAAATTATCAAGGCTGACTTTGGGACAAATGGTTTTAGCAAACACAATTATAATTATCGTCTTTATGACTATCAATTCCTTCGTTTGTTCAGACGGACTGGGTGGTGGCGACTGTGTTAAACATTTGGACAATCGGGCCTTCCTGTTTCAAATAATAGCAAACTTGTTTTTTGCAGGGTATTACTTACTCAAAATAAACAATGGTAAATGGGGTATTCTATCGCTCAATTTTTTGTTGATAATAGTAGGTTACATCATTTCAGCGACACTTCACAGCATTTTAAAAGCAGGACTATTTTAGTTTTGTATTACAATTCCCGACACTGGCACCTTTGAAAAACTCTTTTAAAATAGCCTTTAAATATTTCAAGTATGTAGCAATATTTTTCTTGACGTCATATGCTATTTACATCGCTTATGACGACTACACTTTTATAAAATCTATTTCGAGCATTTCAGATTTTGGCGTAGCTCTTAGACTTGAATTAAGTTGGCTTTTGGCTTACTTTCTTGGTTTTTCATTTTACTATTGGCTCACTGCTTTTACTGTTATTTTGATCTATCATAAACGTTACAAATCCATCAAGAATGACAGAGGAGAAAAGAAAGCCATCCGCTAACAGCACACTTTCTATAGGCGGGGTTTCGTGCTCCACAGACAGTTTTGTGGTAGCCAAAAGATCTGTTCTCCGCATTTTCTTTGTGCTGAAAAGCCCACCCATCACAAATCCAAAAACCGTTGCCAGACATTTTCGCGACGAGACAACAAGATGCATAAAGGACTTTTAGTAATTGTGACATGCGACAACTTATTCTACGAGTGACAATTTCCTGTTTAACAGTTCAAGTTAAGGGCAAAAAACAGGATCCCTTGACATCATAAGCTATTTCCGTAAGTCAATATATTCTGAAGTTGGCAATAGGTTTGAGTTTATCGATTCACTTGAACATGTTCGTTCCATGAAATAATGATTTTACGATTGACAATATCTGAAGATTAAGGAACTTTAGTCACAAAGACAGAAATCAGGCAACCAATTCAACAAAACAAGAAAAAGAATAAGGCTACAGTTGGTAACAAATTGATTACCTAATTGAATCGCTAAGTATTGGACAAGAAACAATAACACAATTTCAAACATAAGTTAATGACAGAAGATTAGGTGAAATGAAAAATTTGTAGGGCATTTCAGCAATTCACGATGGAGCAGGTTGGTTATTAGAAGCAAACGACCAAGAAAAAGGTTACAAAATGTTATATCGACACAGTCCCGGACAAAAAGAACAGACCTTCAGGGACATCTGTTTATTTTTAAGTCGACTGACAGAGAACTCTGAAAAACTAGATGTGTATTGAAAACGGTTAGCAAAAATGTAGTTGCGTCAAGCGAGGTTGACGCGTAATCCAACGTTTTCGTATCTTTAGTGCGTTCGATGTCGGGTGACCCGCCGCCGCGAGGCGCTTCGGACGGAAAGTCAAGATGTGGCTTAGGAAGGCTCGAACGAAAACAAATACAAACGTTACATGTCACTTTGGACAACCAAAGTATACACAGAAAAATTAGAAAAAGTATAATATGAGCATTTCAAAATCAAACAACCCTGCACTAATTTTAATAGACATACAAAAAGGATTTGATAATTTAGAGTATTGGGGCGGGCAAAGAAACAATCTTGATGCGGAGAACAGAGCTGGAGAACTTTTGGAGCTTTGGAGAAAGAATCAACTTCCAATTTTTCATATCAAACATTGCTCATCAACACCGACCTCTTTGCTAAACGAGACAAATCAAGGGAACGAATTTAAAGATATTGTAAAACCAGTTGCTGGAGAACCGATTATCAAAAAGAATGTAAATAGTGCATTTATTGGAACAGACTTGAAAGAGCGACTTGATAACGAGAAGATAACGAAACTTGTAATTGTTGGTTTGACAACCGACCATTGCGTTTCAACGACAACCAGAATGGCAGGAAATTTCGGTTTTGACACTTTTCTGGTTTCTGACGCAACAGCGACTTTTAACAAAATAGGAATTGATGGACAAATATTTTCAGCAGAAATAATTCACGAGACTGCTTTAGCAAGTTTGAACGGTGAGTTTGCAACTGTTGTAACAACGGACTTTTTAAAACAGAACATTTAAAGAGTGACATTAAACGCGAGCGCATAACAAAATGTTTGCGCAAGTGCGGTTTGACGTGTAAGCTATAAGTTTTATCTTCATTCAACGTTTGCCCAAGCGGACAGTGGCGGCTTCGAAAGCCCACAATTGTGCGAACACAAATGTTAGGTGCAACCACAACATGAAAAGCAACAAAGGACTAAAAATCGTTATCGGGACAATTATGCTTTTGGTCGTTGCATACCTTATTGTCAATCAATCTAATATTAACACCTATGACGGTAAGGATTGTGTTTCATATTCACTTGAGACTTCAAAAAAGAACAATCTTTATTTAGGCTTTTATCGACCACTTAAAGACAGCATAATTCTTAAAGACAAAAAAATTAAGACCATTGACATCTGGGCTGAGAAGCGGTGGACAGACAAGCATAAAGCACTTTTCTTCAGCGAAATAGATCCAAACGACCATGGAGTAAACATCATAATACCCTATAAAACCAATTTTGACAACATAGACTATATTGTTGTTCCTACAGACAAAAACGACATTCAGCATATGGGCGGTAGACCCGGACTTGGTTTTGTTTATGCTTATACTGGTATTCCAGACACGATTAAGTTATATTTTCAACAAAAAAGGACTGACTCGTGGGAAGAATCAGTAAACGTTGACAGTATCGATTATGTAAAAGGCTACTAAGTCGCAGTACCTAACAGTACCCACAAGAAATTGGCAGTTCAATGGTTAAAACAAAACTTTGTGTTTGGTATCAAGTTTAGTGGTGGCAGAAAGTTTAGTGCTTCAAAATCTCCAACTTCGTGTAGCTGCGGACCGTTAGCACCAAGCATAGACAACTAATAACAATGAAAAATTTCATAATTATATTTTCCATTCTTCTCTTAGGCTTTACAATGACAGATTCGAGTAAAGGTGACTCAAAAGTGGACAACGAATCATCAACCGCCAATTTAGCAGACTTTGAAAGAAGCATCGACAGTTTAATCTCATTTCTGCCTAATATGAAATCAAATAGCCTTGACTGTAGTGCTGACATATACTGGAGAATTATTAGAAGAGGTAAAGAATCAATTCCTTTACTAATTGAAAGTTTAAATGACACGACAATGACCCATGTTTATCACCATTGTAAAAAGGGCAAGCTAAATGTGGGTGAAGTTTCTTATTTCGCATTGGAAGAGCTATCCGAATTCCCCGCCTTTGTTGTTACCAAAATTCAGTTCGATGTAATTGATGAACATGGCTGCTCGAGTTTCTTCGACTATCTCTTTGATGATAAAAACAAAAATGAATATCAAAAAATGGTCCGTGACTTTTATGCTTCTAATAAGTACGTTTACGTAAATTTTAGCGCTGAGGAATTAACTGAATGTAGGAAAAAATATAAAATTGACAGGAAACTAAAATGGAAAGAATAAAGCCAGTTGCAAACAAGGGTTTTGCGTTAGTGTACCGACATTGGCAATAGAAACATTTGTGCAATTAGTACACGTTGATGCCGGCAGACAGTTATCGGTTTCAAAAGCTCACGGGGGCATGTTACATCTCCGCAGACGGTGGAGAAATAGACTTTAAAACAATAGACTATCATATGATTTTACTTAATGGACTTGCCCCGATAATGGGGGCGACTTTTGTACATGTAGTTATTATTAATGTTCTAGCAATTATCGTTGAATACTTTTTTATCAAATCAAGATATAATGGACATTATCTTTTATTGAGAGTTATTATAGCCAACCTAATTTCAGTATTAATTGGAACAATTATTGTGTATAGTTTACCTGAATTAATTGGTGGTGCAGTGGCCAGACCAGATACTTACATTTACAGCAATTATGATAGATTTGCCATGTCTATTGGTATGATTGGATTATTTATTTCTAATTTGGCAATAGAAACTCCTGCATACTTAATTGGATTGAAAATTGATAAAGGCATTTGGAGATTGATAACTATAATCTTAATAGCAAATTTAGTTACCAATATCCCAGTTGTTTTCATTTATATGTTACTAATGTCCTGACACTTTGAAAATCTTAAAACAGTGAAAAAAAAATAAGGATACCAACTCAATAAATTTGAAGTGGAGCTTCGTGAAAAGCGACATAACGCTGGACTACGAATTACTGATTGACGGAGAGAAACCCCTGACGATAACGGATGAAGCCCAGCTACTACCAATACTGTATTTGCTTCAAACGCGGTTGGCGCGTAATCCAAGCTTTTCGTATCTTTAACGCGTTCGGTGTCGCGGACCAGCCTCCGAGTAACGCTTCTGACGGACAATCAGGACTTGGCTTCGGAAGCCCCCGCTCGAACGCAAATACTCACCTTGCCGGCATTACAAAATAAATGAGGACTACTATTTACATAACGACATTAGCGCTCTTTATACTTCTTTCGTGCAGTAAAGAGACTACTTTAGACAGTGGGGGTATCTTATTCATCATCAGCTCAGACATTAAGAAAACAAGTCACGAGGTTTTGACAACTAATATCTTACAAGCGATTAAAGAGATTAATTTTTCTGAATTAAAGGAGATTGAAAAAATTAAAATCGACACCATACTTTTCTCTTACGTGTTTAACATACCATACGCAGACACTATAACACAAAAGACCATAGACAGATTTACCGGATTTGGAGCTCTTCTCTCGGACTACAAATTAAACGGCAAGTCAATTCACATTAACTTAACTGATAGCAAATTTCAGCCAATAAAAAGTCTTCAATTTAATAGGGACTCATATCAATTAATTGACAACCTTTATGAGTCAAACAAAATTTCAATTGTGATAGATGTTAGCATGCCTCAGTTTCAACCAGGAGGACTTAGCTTAATTCTATTGAATAAAGTTCCTTCTTTATTTACAGGCAAAGATACGGTGCTACTCAAAATTAAAATGGAGAATGAGAACATAAAGGCAGATTTTACGGTTGATTTAAATCAATTAGCGATGGACTCATTAAATAAGGAATTTCGGAATCTTGACCCACTATATTTCTACGGACTATTTGACAACAGAAATATTTACTTTCAAATAAGGAACAAGCAGGACAGCGAATTAAAAATAGTTTATGAATTGAAGAAATTGCAGAAAAGGACTTGACGTACTACAGGCAACACGGTATTTGCGTCAAGCGGGGTTGACGCGTAATCCAACGTTTTCGTTTTTTTGCGTTCAGCGTCGGGGACACCGCGCAGCTTCGGAAGCCTCACACAAATACTCACATTGGCTGTAATTGGGCGAAAAGTTAGTAGCAATAAATCAGGCAATAAAATTTTATACGTCATTTTATGAATAAACAACTATTAACAGTAGTAGTAGGACTGCTATGCACATGTAACTTATTTGGACAGATTCAAAATGACGTTAGGAAAAATCTTGATTTAAAGGACTTTGTTGCATTCAAAAAATATGCGGACAACTTATCAGAAAAGGACAAGAGAATAAGTTCTCGTTGGGAGTGTTTGCGTGACTTGACAGCTGAATTTAAAGAAGGTGTTTTCTTTTTTGAAAAATTCGAACAAGACAAGGATAGACCAGCGATAAACTCAATTCGTACATTTAGAGTAACTATCATTACAACAAAAACAGAAATTACCTACTATGAATTAAGTGAAATGAAAAATAGGAAAAATGGAAACGATTGGGAGCCGTACTATAATCCTATTGCCAAGTTCAAGGACGAAAAACAGTTTGATAAGCTGAGAAGCTCGTTTAAGAATATTTTCAAATCAGATTTAAACGAAAATGAATTGTTTATCACCGACTTTGTGTATGGTGAAGATTGTGGCTGGGCCGGAGATGCCCCAGAAGGACGACAGCAAATAAATCAATGGGTCGCGAACAAAAACAAGGCTGGACTTTTGAAATGGTTAAAATCAATAAATACAGAGAAACAGATTTATGCTGCTGATGGGCTATTTCAATTGAAAAAGCGCGGTGTTAAAATAACAGACGAGGAACTATTGATATTAAAATATGTAACCACTAAGAGTGGTACCGTTCAAGTTTGTTCAGGATGTATGCGCAGTCAAACTGACATTAGCACCGTGACAATGGAATTTAAACAATAATAGGGCTATTAATGGCCTTAAAGGGCCATTCAGATTTGACGGAAGAATTGTTGACCTAATGTATGTAGATGAAGCCCAACTGGTGCCAAAAAAATGTATTTGCCATGGTGGGGCTAAGTTTACATTTTTAGTTTTATGGTTCAAGCAACCTTTGATGTCGTGGGACGATTTACTAATAGTAAACCCACAACGTCACACACATAAACGCTGACGGTTATGTTTAAGGATGACTCACAATTAAAGAAGGTGCGAGACGAAAATCAAATGAATGAATCTCCGGACGAGTTGGACGGAGCAAAGGTTATTAGATGGGCATGGTCTGGGGAAACACCTTTTGGTCTAATAAACACCAGCTCAGACGTAATAGAAATATATGGACTAGCGATTTGTCAATACATAGACTTAGACGGTGTTTATAGATTTAGTTGTGATAAAGACTGGGAAGTGCAACAGGATGGATTATATCAATCAGTTGACGAAGCAATAAGACAACTTCCTGAGCAATATAAATTAGTAACTGCTAAATGGCGGACAAAGGAGTAATGAATGACGAACTAACCGCCAACAGGATGTTTTTGCAATGGTGCCGTGACAAGTTGATTTTAAGTTTTATCTTCGTTCAACGTTTAATTTTCGTGGGATCCGCCTTCGCGAAACGCTTCGGCGGATAAGCAGAACGCGGCTTCGGAAAGGCAACACTGCAGAAACACAATTATTAGTGCAATGATTTTTGGACAATGATTCGGCACTTTTACATACTGACATTCACTTTACTTACAACGACTGTATTCGGACAAGAAAAAAATGTTTCGTTCGACAAACTAATAAGCAACTTTAAAAATTCATGGCGTGACCCATTTTCAGGACGTAAAAATGACTCTGCTACTATTTCATCATTGTATAAGACGGACCAATTCAACGTTTCAATAAGTGAAAACCCTATATCATTTGACACTAGTCATTTAGTAATAAAAAACCCGTATTACACGGACGACTTTGATGACTACGATGATAATTACATAAATTACCCGGTTTCTTATTCGGTAATCTTTGACAATAGACTAGTCTCATTATTCAGGACTGGAAAATTCGTTTGTCATAAGCTTGAGAATATGGAACGAGACTTTAATTTTGAGAAAAAGTTAAACACAAAGAAGTTTAGATATCATTGGATAATAAATGACAAATTAGCTGCTCTGGCTGGAGGAGTCATTTATGTTTGGAATGGTACGTGGACTCGTTTAAAAACTAAGTTTCCGATAGAGAAACAGCCCAAACTATTTGAAGACAGCGAATTCATTGTATTTGGCGATTGCAACGGAGAGTTTGGAGGTACAATTTATTTCTTCGAAAAAGTTTCTGAAGATATTTTCTTTACGGAATCCACTTGTGCAAATTCGGTTTTTAAAAAAGACACTAAATATTTAGTATTAGCACAATTAGGTCATGGGACGGGCTTTACTGAGATTAAATCAATAGACAATCCCCGAAACTTAACGAAGGCAAAGAAAAGCGAAATAAGAAAAACGAAAGAGGGAGGGGCGCTTGGTTATGCTGACAAATCGGAAGCCTATCAAAAACTACTTGATTTATTCGGTATTCAAATATTTTCGACCTTCAATTACCAAGGGAGACAACTGTACATTGTTCGTTTGAACGACATGACATTTTTATCAGAGATTAAAGAAACCGAAATTCAAATAGTAAATCCACTTTTTGAAAAAGCTTTCTACACGCATCAACCTGTGACAACCACTTACGGAAAATATACTTTGGTGAATTTAGACTTTTATGGTATAGCCTTAGACAAGGAAGTCTCGGTGATTATCGTTGGACAAAATAAAATCATAAAGGTCGACTGGAACGAAAAGGAGGAGTAAGATTTACAGTCGCTAACATTATAATTGCGTCAGGCGGGGTTGTCGCGTGATTCGAAGTTTTGCTACCTTTACTGCACCTCGTGTGGGGAACAGGACGCAGTTTCAAATTCCCACCCGATCGCAAATATTCACGGTAGCGGTCAGCTTAGGACGACCACGCTAAGACAACACAACAAAAATGGAGATAGTGTTATTTTGTGGAATACAAGCAACAGGCAAAACGACTTTTTTTAAAGAAAAATTCTTTAAAACTCATATTCGTATTTCGCTTGACCAACTTAACACACGAAACAAGGAACAGAAATTTATCGAAACCTGTATAGCAACTCAACAACGTTACGTTGTGGACAACACAAATCCGACAAAAGAAGAACGAGCTAAATATATATTAGTTGCAAAAAAAAATAGGTTTAAGGTAATCGGTTACTATTTTCAATCAAAAATAAGTGATGCATTAGACAGAAACAGCCAACGTGTAGGAAAGGAAAATATTCCGGATGTTGGAATTAAAGGAACTTTCAACAAATTAGAAATTCCAAGTTTTGACGAAGGATTTGATGAGTTGCATTTTGTAGAAATAGAAGACGGTGAATTTAAAATAAGAGAATGGACAAATGAAGTTTGACGACTTAGACGATAAAATGCGTATATATGAAACTTCGCAAGACCGTTGTGTTTTGCCTAATATGTATATCGTTGCAAGAATTGACGGCAGAAATTTTACAAGATTGACCAAAGAAGTTCATAAATTCAAAACACCATTTGACGAAAAATTTCGTGACCTTATGGTTGAAACGGTAAAACACCTAATCAATTGCGGTTTTAACGTCATATACGGCTTTACAGAAAGCGACGAAATTTCACTATTGTTTCACTACAACGAAACGGCATTTTCGCGAAAGACAAGAAAATACATTTCAATACTAGCAGGTGAAGCAAGTGCGAAATTTTCTTCTTTGCTCGGAGATGTTGGGGCTTTTGATTGTAGGCTTTCCGAACTTCCCAACAGACAACTTGTACAAGACTATTTTAGGTGGAGAAATGAAGATGCTCATAGAAACGCTTTAAATGCTCATTGCTATTGGCGTTTGAGGCAAGACAATTTTTCGCAAAGTGAAGCAACTAAAAAAATTGAAGGAATGAGTATCGCAGACAAGAACGAGCTTCTATTCCAATATGGAATTAACTTTAGCGAATTGCCGAATTGGCAAAAACGTGGCATTGGTGTTTATTGGAAAGATTTAAAAAAGGAAGGCTTTAATCCAAAGACCAACGAAAAGTTTTTAGTTGACAGACGAGAGTTATTTGTCGATTTGGAATTACCAATGCGTGACAACTACAATCAATTTATAATGGAAATAATCGATAGTAGTGAAAAGCCGAACCGCTAACACTGTGCTTATGCAATAGCGGGGTGACGTGTGGTTTTTACGTTTTGTTTTTATAATTTCGGTCTGCTTGTTGGAAAGTACTCCGCGTCGAAGGCCCCTCTCGAACGAAAATACGCACATAGTGGCAAGACCATGATGACATCCCACAATTTAAAATGACAGAACAATTGACAACCTATTTTGCTAGCAATTTCCGGGCAACGACAACTGAAATAGAGAAACTTGCAGCTGCATTTAAAGTAAGAGCCGTGAAGAAAAACGAAACGCTAATTTCAAAAGGAAGATGTTTGTAGGTATTCTTACTTCATTTGTATTGGATCAATTAGATCATATTTTATAAATGGCGATGGACAAGAAGCAACAGGATATATTGCTCATGAAAATCAGTTTATTACAACAATACACAGTTTCATTTCGCAAACACCGACAAATGAATTCATACAAGCAACAGAACAAACGGAACTGCTTCAGTTTGCATACTCAGACTTTAAAAGATTAATTGACGAAACAACACTTGCTTGAGATTTATATATCAAAGTGGCCTACGTCACAAATCATTGGCGTTTGGAAAGTCTCCTTAAAATGTCTTCCAAACAGCTATACGACTTTTTGTTGCAAACTAATCCTACATTTATTCGAAGGCTCTCTAACAAAATTGTGGCAAGTTATTTAGGCATTACTCAAGATAGTTTGAGCAGACTGAAAGCCCAAGAGTGATTTTTTATCATTTGTCAATGCTTTTCTTTTTAAAGCAGCGCAACATTGCACCATTGTTTAAATTAAAAAATAGTGACAATGGACAATTCACAAAAAATAGCCTCTAAAATTTACCTTTTTTATGACGGTAAAAACAAGCAATACTTGGTTGAAACTCGATCCAAAAGACCGTTTTGGTTTTCTTGACAAAACAATTCAACTAATTTTAAACAAGCATGCGACGGTAAAAATGCGGTTTTACGACATCGAAGCATTATCAGGTAAGGCATCTGACATTGTAGTTTGGGAAACTGACGACTTACGTGCTTTTAAACACTTGGTAGAGGAAATAAGAGAAAGTGATTTTTGGGGAACTTACGTTGATGTGTTAGACATCATACCATCTATTGAAAATGCCTATGCTGAAATGTATGACGTCAAACCGTATTAAGAAATGAAACTAGTAAACAGCACTTTAAAACGATTTTTTAATTCTGCTCAACTCCTTGAAAAAAAAATAATTGCTAATCACACTTTTCATTTGAGAATAAAATTGAATAGCGATAGCTTCAATAATTATATACCAGGACAACATTTAAGTATGTTGGTTGGCTTAGACGACACTTCGCTTTTTGAAAATCCAACTCGTTGCTATTCTGTATGGAATTACGATAGTGAAAACCAAGAAGTTGACATTGCCGCTTGCATAAACTCAAATGGTATAGGCACAATTTGGCTTAAACAGTTACGAGAAGGCGACACTATTTATTTCAGTGGCCCCGAAGGCAAGTTCACCTTTTCACCTAACTTTGAAAATTACTTTTTCTTTGGCGACAGTTCAGCACTGGGACACTTATACAACATTCGTAGACAACTTAGCCAACAGCAAAACTCTGTAGGACTATTTTATAGTATTGAAAGAGAAAATTTGTTTTCAGACCTAAATAATAATTTGCCATTTGAGTTTGAAAGTTCTAAACAACCGCCTTATGACAGGATTAAGACCTTATTGAGTAATCAAATTTATGACACTCAAAAAACAATTGTTTACATTGCTGGAGAGACAAAATTTTGCGTCACCATCAACAAGTTTTGTAGACAGTCATTAAAATTGGAACCAAAGCAAGTCAGGACTAAGCCCTTTTGGCATCCAAGCAAAAAAGGACTTGAATAGAAAATGACCCAGCCGCTAACAATGTAATTGCGTCAAAAAGGGTTGGCGTGTAATCCAACGTTTTCGTATCTTTAATGCGTTCGGTGTCGGGGACCCGCCTCCGTGAAGCGCTTCGGACGGCAAGTCAGGACGTGGCTTTCGAAAGGCCTTCAAGAATGCAATCACAAACGTTAGGCACAAGTGCAGGCATAACATGAGAGAATGGAGTAGTTCAATTCAGACAGCCATAATAGTTTTATCAATTACATTGATAGGACTTCGATACTCACTTTATATTGGGGGATGGATAGCAGCATTCCTATTTGCCATTGGAGGGTACATATTCTTTATATTAGTGACGTTCTTGATTATATGGACAATTTGCTTTGTCTGGACAAAGGAATTAACGAGAAAAAATATTTTATCCATAGTGATTGGAGTTGTCGCGATACTTATATCGATTTTTGAACCCATTGAACTAGTTGCAGAGGGACTGAAAAGTCGAATTGTTCTTTTTGGAGAGTGTGAACATTCTATGACAAGCGTTTTTATTGCGTTGAGAGAAGACGGGACTTTTGAATACAATGCAGGAGCATTCCTTAAAAAGGAAGAATACATAGGAGAATACAGAATAACGGGTGACAGTCTAATACTAAATTATGAGGGAAATCAAATTAAAGACTTGCCCACAAAAATGGTATTTGAAAAAAATGGAGCTAAAACGAATGGCCTAATTTGTTCTGGCGACACTACTGAACATCGGCATCATTTCATTTTGACAATTAACGAGACAGAGCAGTGAGAGCACCAGCGCCTAATATCACCAATAATACATATACTGCAAGTGTATGTTCTTTACGTGTATGGTGTTTAATTTCTTCGGCAACGTGCGTCCGAAATAGGTATTTATAGGTAAAAAGCTTATGGTTATTCATTGTGTGTAAGCCGCTCTGGAAAATTGACTATTCAATCGATGAATTCTAAAAGGCTCAATACGAGTTATTATTTAAAGATAATTAGCTGCGTAGTAATACTCATTTTGAATTCATGTTAATTCCACGCAGCTATTTCTTACCGCGTGAATATTCCGGAAATCATTTGACCCACCTTACCGATTGCGGGAGTTGTCTGACCGGGTAGGAATTCCGGAAATGACTTGACCCACCTATTCCGGAAATGGCTTGCCCCGGATA
>VYLQ01000329.1_pt1 | contig 12953 bp, 10 predicted proteins | sample 5115351 | NCBI WGS metagenome assembly VYLQ01 (sample SAMN12291776, study PRJNA351875) | freshwater metagenome | isolation source: freshwater lake | place: USA: Michigan, Lansing Lake | collected 2013-08-14 | reverse complement strand
TATCAGCGTCGGCTCTCAGCAGCAAAAAATCCAATTAACAGATAAAGCACAGGAAATTAAAGTCAAATTTACTGGAGTAACCGCTAATGAACGAACGATAACTTTCACGATTCCTGAACCTACCAGTCCCAAGCAACTTGGAGAAAAAGATGAAAGGAAATTAGGAATCGCTTTCGACACTTTGAACATTGTGTCAATGCCATGATTAGAGACCAATATACATCGATCCTTAGACTTTAATTTTGAATCATAGCAGACAGTATGACAAATTTCTTGAATTATTTACGAAAAAATCAACAGTTTTTATGGAATATAAGTATATTTATTTTTATTAGCATAATTTTTCTGCTAACTTTTTGGAAAACTGGTTTGTTGACATCTGGGTTTCGTTATTTTATTGATGATCATCAAATTCCCCGGATGTATCATGATTTAATGCACAAAGGCATTTTACAGACCATTAAAGAGTGGATAATTGCCGATTATAATTTCAATAGATTTAGACCTTATTATCAAGCTCACATAGTTGTTCTAACAAAAATATTTGGACTTCGTTCAACACTTTGGTTTTCTTATATCGCAATTTTAGCCAGCTTAACTTTTTTGTTTCTTTTTCTTTTTGCCAGAAATTTTAATTTCTCTTTTTTAATTTCTCTAATTTTTGTTCTTCCAATGTTTTTGGATGTACAATCTGAGACTTGGGCAAGACCTATTATACCAGACGCTCATGGAATGTTCTTCCTGTCTGCCGCTTTGTTGTCTTTGCACTTTTGTTCCAAAAATAATAAATATCAACTAATTACCAACAGTATTTTCATGATACTGGTTTTATTAATGTCTCTTTGCAAAGAATCTTATATTATTTTTATACCGACACTTATTGTATTGAAAATTTGGCTCTATGCAGAGAATAACAAGCTTAGTATTTTGCAATCATTAAAAGTGAATATAATCGGTGTTATATTACTTTCTCTTTTATTTTGTCTAGAGATATTTTACATTCTTCATTTTCTTGATACCAACTCGATGGGCTATGCTGGTGTAGATGAAAGTAGTTTTAATATCTTCAATATTATATCGACTGCCCAACAATTTTTATGGGCTAGTTATTTTCCTATAACGCTCTTTACAATAGCTTGTGTGTTCCTTTTAGAGATTTGGCAACGGCAATCAGTAATTATTCCATTTAAAAAAATCTTTCCTTTTATTGTAGTATTTGTTGTATCTTTCATTCCCCAGATTTTCCTATATTCTAAATCTGGTATAATAGCTGGCTTTTACCTATACCCAGCTATTATAGGCAGTTTATTACTTTTGGCCAAATCGTTATCCTTATTGGCTGAATATTCGAGATTTTTGTATGCAATCTTAACTACAGTAATATTAATTATACTTACGTCAAAAATACCTTTGACTTGGAATACTTTTTTGGCAAATGCAGAGCAGAGCAAGAACACTAATGGTCTGCTGAACACAATGGAATTGTGCGTACCTAAAGACGATCCTATAGTAATTGTTGTCAATCCTAGAGTCCATTATGAAGCATCATACTCTTTGAAAGTTGTACTTAAAAATGCGTTCAATAAATCTAATCTTTTTGTGGCTACTTATGGCTTAAAAGAAACACATTTTTTTTCAGAGTCATATCGAGAACGTGAAAAGCAATGGTCTTTCTTGAATCCACAAGATATTGTTAGCATATATGAAAATATGACTTTAGATAGAATTGCTAATTTAAATAATATACAAGCAGTTATTGTTGTAGATAAGTTAAACAAAGATTTCATCAATACATCTAAAAATTGGTTTTTCCCTGAACAATATCAATTGGTTAATTTTAGTATTAGTCCCGATTTGTCTTTTCGGCTATACTGTAAGAAAAATTCGAGGACTGGTTCCTCATTGCCAGCGATAAATTCCGAGATGATATTAGATGTATTATCCTACAATGTTGATTTTTCCAAAGACACAGCCAATGTTTCTTTAGAGGGTTTTAGCTTTCCAGAAGATTGGGGTCGTTGGACTGATGGTTCTCCAGCCTCGATTAAGTTTGCTCAAGACCTACCGAGTTCTTTTGAGCTTATTTTCAAAGCCAAAGCTTTTGGTCCCAATGTTAACAAGGATGTCATTATCAGCGTCGGCTCTCAGCAGCAAAAAATCCAATTAACAGATAAAGCACAGGAAATTAAAGTCAAATTTACTGGAGTACCCGCTAATCAACGAACGATAACTTTCACGATTCCTGAACCTACCAGTCCCAAGCAACTTGGAGAAAAAGATGAAAGGAAATTAGGAATCGCTTTCAACACTTTGAACATTGTGGAAACAAAATAACTTTTATCTCTCTTTCGTCAATCTAAGAAAGGTCTTGCTATTTATTGAGTTATCAATCTCTTGTCTAGACTAAAATAGTAAGATTCTTCTCGGAAAATTAATAAAACTTAAAGAGGCTAGTTTTTTGATTCTAGGGATTTTTCCTTTTCTCCTAATTCCCAGTAATTGAGCAGGATGGCATTAACTGTATTACCGATCACATTTAATACGGTTTTAAAGCCATCGGTCAAGCGATCGACCCCCGCTACTAAAGCCACTCCCTCTAATGGTAAACCCGCCGCCGATAATACGGTAGTCATGGTAATTAATGCGCTGCCCGGAACCCCCGGGGTACTAAAAGAAACCAATAAACCACTCAATGCGATCGCTAATAACAAAGAGGGACTTAAAGGAACTCCATAGACCTGAGCGATAAAAAGAGCATTAAATCCCTGTAAAATTGCCGAACCATCGCGTTTTAGTACCGTTCCCAAGGGAATAGCGAAACTGGCAATATCTTCGGGTAAACCGTATTCTTGAATTTCCCGCAAAACCACGGGTAAAGCGGCGTTAGAACTAGCAGTACCGAAAGCTAAGGATAAAGATTCCGATAAAGAGGCAAAAAAGCGTCGAGGTTCTCCTTTGAGGGCAAAAAGGAGCAAAACATACACCTCAATCATCAAGGCACTAGCCAAAAACAGACCAAAAACATAGAAAAAAAGTCTCGCCACTAATTCTAATCCCTGGGTGGCGATAACCGAAGCAATCAGGGCAAATACCCCCACAGGTGCTAGATAAAGAATCACCGATAGGATTCTCTCGCTGATTAGATAAAGACTGTCTATCAAGAGAATAAAAGGTTTTGCCCCTTCTTTGGCCAGTCCGATGCCGATACTAAATAAAACTCCCGTCACGATTACCTGTAAAAGATTGCCCCCGGTAAGAGCTTCTAGGGGATTAACCGGGATTAAGCTAATCAGCCAATCTCTCAAGGATACCGGTGCATTAGTGGTCATGGCGGCATTAGTGGCAAATCCCTCTAAACCTATCCCCGGTTTTAATAGCAACGCCGTGGCCATGCCAATTAATAGTACAAGTGTACTGGTTAACAGATAACCAGTCATCAATCTGAGTAAATATCTACCGATCCGCGCCGCATTCTGTACCCGGGTTAATCCTAAAATAAGGGAAGAAAAAACGAGCGGAAGCACCACAAATTGAATTAAGCGCAGAAAAACCTGTCCCACCGGCGTGAGAATATAGTCATCTAAAGGCAGAATTAGCGCAGGAAAAAAGCCATTAAGCAGCGCACCGAAAACAATTCCCGCACCGAGGGCGACTAAGATCAGGGTAGATAAATTCATCGGAAATCTTGGGTCTGAAACCCCGCCGTTCTACGGCGGCTCTGTGTTAAATTGTATACGGTCACTAGCCCACCCGTAACGTAAAGAGAAAAGATAGCCTAAAACTGACGAAATCTGCTTCACACCAATGGCGCAAAAAGCTCAGTAGACCAAGAAAAGAGACTAAAGCAATCATGGACATTCTAAACTTTGAATCAACCAACAGAGAATTCCGTTTAGATTTCAACACATAAGAACCGCAGGAGGGTGCATCTCGTATTTGTAAAAATATCATCTGGACAAGACACCATTAAGATAGGCACAACGTAAAGGTAGAAGAGAAGAAATGTTCTCATTTTCCGCTTTCCAATTTGTTTAATCCCCGATTCAATCGCACCTGAACCTAGAGAAAAAACCTGTTCTTTTTGGTAATAATCATCATTAATCAGGCAATGTTTATGAGTTGCCAAATATTGGCAAAAATTCTCTGTCTCTTTTTTTTCAACCCAGAAAACAATTTCTCTGAGGAGTCGTGTGATGTTTTCAGATCACCCACGGTTTTGGAGTGTCAAACCATCCACCCAGGGCTTACGGTCGAATCTATTCTCAATAAGTCTTACTTGTTGCTGTGACTAATTAGAGCTTGCTGAAAAAGTTTGTTGGTGGGGTTAGGAGTCGGTCGTTAGGAGTCAGGATTCGGTCGGGGAAGTCAGAATAACAGAATGACCTCGTGCGCCAGGAAGCAGAACCCTTTATGTTCTTGCGTAGCGAGCGCTTTGCGTTCGCCTCCGGAAAGTGCAAGGGTTTTGAGTCCCTCCGCTCGATTTCTCGCAGAAGTTATTAAAAGATGGCGAAGGCAATTCGCCCCTACAATAATATTATTGCGGCAATGGTAGGGGCGCATCGCGTGCGCCCAAAATCTAATATAGATATTTCGACCAAATTGAGATGCAGTCTTCATAGCTTGATTCAGCAACACCAGCAGCAGAAAAATTAATTCTGACTCAAAAATAAACTGGGCAATCCGATCAGATTATCTTGCTTAAAAAAGATCGAATTTTGTTGTCGTAATTTACCGATTAATCTTGTTACTGTTACTCTAGTAGTGCCGATGGCGCTGGCAATTTGAGCGTGAGTTAGGGGATAGGGGAGATAATAGCCTTCCACACAGGGTTGACCGTATTCTTCCAATAATAAAACCAAGAACCCCATTAATCGATCGAGGGAGCGTTTTTGACCGAGAATACTTAACCAAAATAACTTACGCTGGTACTGATGGCGAAAAGTTTCCATAACAGCTGATCGCAATTGCGGCCAGCGTTCTAGGTCTTCCCAGTATAACCAGACTAACTCGGTCTTGTCTAGATGAGCTTGGGCTTGTAATTGAAAGGGAAATTGAGAAACAATCTCAAAAGGTTGACCTGCACCCACAAAACCGAGAAATACTTCCTCACTATCGGCAATAGGTAGTTGACGGGGGGATTTTTGGTCAATAACGTTAACTTGTGCCTTACCAACAATACGAATCGCCCCAGATTCCACAAAGTATAATAGCCCGGGGCGCGTGGCTACTCTTTCATCTTTGGCAAAGGTATGGTGACGATAATGGGATTTTGCCCAGTTAAAGATTTCTGTTTCTTGACCGATTAAGGGTATGAAATCCGACGAAGGAACCGAAAAAGACATTAAAATTAATAACCCACTGGGGCGTTAAGGGAACTGTAAACTAATGTAACAAAAAATTTCTGCGATTGGGGCGAGTCTTGTCGCCGCTGGATGGTTATTGGTCAATAATCCCTAAAAGTTGCCAAGAGTGGGCAGATAGAAGAATTATTAAGTATTCTTGGCAGTATCCCCGCCCCAATGTTACAAAAGCTAGATAATCACCCTATCTATTCTTAACTTTTTCTCGCTTTTCCGGGGACTATGGCTTAGGATAGGATGCGTAACTATATTTTTCTATCTGATGATAAATGATAGATGATAGTTGATAGATAACTTAAATTTATACTTTTCCTGAAAAACTTCGGTAAAACTTGTATGAATAGCATTAGACAAAAAATTGAATCCCTCTTGAATCAATTACCAGATGATTGTTCAATTGAAGATATTCAGTATCATTTATACGTTCTAGAGAAGGTGCGTCAAAGTTTGAACGCTGCCTCTCTAGAGAATACAATCCCCCAAGAAGAAGTTGAGGGTCTTTTAAACAAATGGCTGATCGAGTGAATTATCGCCTTGTCTGGTCGCCCAAAGCAATTGAAGACGTGGATGCGATCGCATCTTACATTAGTCGAGATTCCCCGTCCTACGCGGCGGCCGTCGTGCGCCGAATTCTTGATATCAGCTATTCTTTAGAAAATTGTCCCCTAGAAGCGAAAAAATGCGCCGAATTTAGCGATGAAACCATCCGAGAAAAGTCTGCCTACGCCTACCGTCTGATCTATCAAATTCAAGGGTCAGTTGTCATTATAGCGGCGATCGTCCATAGCAAGCATTTCTTGGATTGATCTAGTCAGTGATCAGTTATCAGTGATCAGTTATCAGTGATCAGATTTGAGTTTTCAGTTCACAGGGGCCGAATCTAAAACCAAATTTGTTAAGCTAAAAGCCTGAATCTACTCAGTTTCTAACCTTCTTTTTAGGTAGGAGAATTGCCAGATTCTTTCTTGGAGCCTATTGCCTGTTGCCTATTGCCTTCAGTTCACTGATTACTGTTTACTGTTTACTGATCACTGAAAAGTCCCCCACCCCCCAATTTTGAGCCTAATTCCCGCTTAATCCGGTTGAGAATCGAGGTTTCATCAAGGGAATCGAGAATACTGGCCACCACTGCCTTCGGGCCATCGGGTCCCCAAGTGGCCCCATTAGCGAGATAGGTTTTCGTCACTTGGCCGATTGCGTAACAGGATACACCGGCAACTCCCGCTTGAGTCAGGGCGATCGAAGTATAGGGAAGGAGAGAAATGCCGCCAGTGGCAGGAATCGAGAGACCGAGTAATCCTTTTAGGGAACTTAAGCCCAAAACCGCTAAAAATTCGCTGGCACTAATGCCCCCCATATTGAGGGCAATTTTTTGTAAAAGAGCGATCGCCCCCTGACGAGTTAAATCGATGCCGTATAAGCGAGAAAGAGCGAGAATCATGGCTAGATCGATAACTGCCCCCGTAAACAGGTCCAACACCGTCACCGGATTCACAGCGATCGCCGATGCTTTGCTCATCACTGCTTTTTGAATCAATTGATTAGCGCCGCGATCACGGATAGCCATTTTGCGGGCGACAATTTGCTCGTTTACCTCGTCCGCGTACAGCATAGAATTGAGTGCTACCAGCGATTTACCCTCTCGCTCTAGAATTTCCAAAATTTTGAGTTTCAGGGCTTCTATCTGGGGTTTTCCTCGAAATCGTTGTGTTTTAAGCCGCCCATCCGGCCCCTTGACTGTCTCCGCCAGGAGGGGAGAGGCCGCCACCATAACAATCTCATCGGGGGAGAGTAATTCTTTCACCCGTTCTGAGGCGATTTTCTCATAGATAGCGAGGCGATCGACTTCCGGATACTGATCGATTTTATTAAAGACCAAAATCATCGGTTTTCCCGCTTCCCGCAACTTGGCCAGGGCGGAAAATTCCACTTTGGTCATATCACCGGAGATGATAAAAAGGATTAAATCCACCTGCTGCGCCACCTGACAGGCGAGAATTTCCCTCTTTTGCCCATCTACCTCGGGTAACTCCGTGTAGAGGACCGGTTGTCAAGATTTCTTGACCGACCAGAGCATTTAAAATCGAGGATTTTCCCCGGCCCACCAGGCCAAAAGCGGCAATTTGAATCAGGGATTGATCGAGTTTTTCTAGCAGGGCCACCAAGCGCTCGATCTCCGCTTCTAGACCAATTTTCTCCCTCGAGGTAAGATCTAGATGATCAACAAGTTTGCTCAGAGAATTGCGCGCCTGATTATAATTGAGTTCTTCTTGAATAGTGCCGACACCTCGAAGCGCTTGTTCTAGGTCTTCGGTATTCCAAGCTTGATCGAGGAACGGGTCATGGGTCATTTCAGTTATCAGTTATCAGTTATCAGTGACTACCACCGGTCGTCGGTAGCTTGAAATCAGAAAGATTTTAATTTTTATCCCCTTGAAAGGGGAGGTTTGTTACCTCTTGTTCTTGGTCATGAGGAGAGAAAAAAATCTGCTGATAGATTCAGTATAGTTTAGCCCACATATTATTAAACCTACATTGCGGTGACTAATTACGCTACATTTTTAGATGCGCTTACCCTGCAATATCCCCGAATTTGCCAGGAAAATTGACCAGCAGATTCTCGTAGATTGAGAAATATAATAATAGAACGCTGGTTAATCAGCCAATTTTCAAATCCAGTATCATCAAAGGATTGAGTTATTCTTTTAATTAGAAAAATGGGCAATTAATTCTGTGCGAGATGAATTGAGTATTAAAGGGGTAAACTCCTCCACTGGTAATAATAAAATGCGATCGATGATTACGGACAAATCTGGGTCCAAACTACCAAAACGAGCTTTCAATAAATTTTCTACCACCAGACGTTCTCCTTGTTGAAGACCCTGTTGAAGACCCTGTTGAAGACCCTGTTGAAGACCCTGTTGAAGACCTTGTTGAAGACCCTGTTGAAGACCCTGTTGAAGACCCTGTTGAAGTCCAGCATCCAGTTCTTCCTGAAGACGGGAAGTGTATAAAGGTGATAATCTCATAATTAACTCTCTGTCCTCCTGTTCAAGCTCTTGATCGTTAGTTAAAGAAGTTCTCAAGTTTAATAATAATTCTAGAGCATTTACCCGAAAAGGATGATCCTCTGGTAACGATTCTAGCTCATCGATCGCCCTTGCTTGTACTTTTCCCCGGCCTAAAATTCTTAACCAGAGAGTTGCTTCTGTTGGGGGTAATTGATGGATAACAGTGATTGCCGTGCGTAAAGAGGGTGCTAAAAAATAGATACCTTCCCCCCAATTCTCCTCATCTAATTTAGCACCGAATCCTTCTAATGGAAGGAAGAAGGATAGGGATAATTTTCCAGAAACATAGTCTTCAAAGCTTTGCCTAGCAAGACTCCTACGAATGATAAGCACTGATTATCACACAAAGTCGAGAAGAGCCCATTCGTTTTCTGACGATTTGCTTGACGATTAATTTCCCCTTCCACTTCCAATAGTTTTAACAGACAAGTTCTAATTTCTGTAGCGGTGACAGGATTACGAAAGGGTTCAAATAAACAGGGATTAATCGCCATTTTTCCCAGTAATCCTAGCAGTTCTCTAGGATTATTATCGAGAATCTGGGGTGAAAACCAGACATCGATTTCTCGTACTTCTCCTCGTACAACCCGTGCCGATTTTACCTCTCCTAGGGAAGATAATAATTCTTCGAGATAATCTTTGGCAAACTGGTCATGAATAAATCTAGTCATAGGTTTATCTAACATGATTTAATAACTTATCTCGCAATTGCTTAATCCGATCACGATATTTAGCCGCTGCCTCGAATTCTAAATTTTTCGCCGCTTCTTTCATTTGCGCTTCTAGTTGTTGAATTAATTCGGGAATTTGTTCTAAAGAAAGTTCTTCTATATTCTCACAAACCTGCTCTAATTGTTGGGAATTTAGACGACGGGAAATATCCAGAAAAGCCAAAATTGAATTACTCGACCTTTTAACAATCGGTTGCGGAATAATCCCATGTTTCTGATTATACTCCTCTTGAATAGCTCGCCGTCTCTTGGTTTCTTCGATCGCATTAATCATACTATCGGTGAGATTATCTCCGTAGAGAATTGCCTGACCGCGAATATGACGAGCAGCCCGGCCGATAGTTTGAATTAAAGAGCGGGTAGCCCTTAAAAATCCTTCCTTATCTGCGTCTAAAATTGCCACTAAAGACACTTCCGGCAGGTCTAACCCCTCGCGAAGCAAATTCACCCCGATCAGCACGTCAAAGACCCCTTCTAGCAGGTCTTGAATAATTTCAATCCGTTGAATTGATTGAATTTCTGAATGTAGATATCTAACTTTAATTCCCCTTTCTTGCAAGTATTCTGTTAAATCTTCGGCCATGCGTTTAGTTAAAGTGGTAATCAAAACCCGTTCATTTAACCGCACTCGCTCCTTAATTTCCCCTAATAAATCATCCACTTGTCCCTCGGTTGGCCGCACAAAAATCTCCGGGTCTAAAACTCCTGTCGGTCGGATAATTTGTTCAACAATGCGATTTTCTGACTGTTCTAATTCCCAATCTCCCGGAGTGGCCGAAACAAAAATACATTGATTAACTTTCTGCCAAAATTCTTCCGACTTCAAAGGACGATTATCCGCAGCACTGGGCAAACGAAACCCGTGATCGATCAAAACTTTTTTTCGTGATTGATCGCCATTATACATTCCGCGAATCTGCGGCACACTGACATGGGATTCATCCACAACTAATAACCAATCTTGGGGAAAATAATCCACCAAACATTCCGGCGGTTCCCCCGCTAATCTACCCGCTAAATGCCGCGAATAATTTTCCACGCCATTACAATAACCCACTTCCTGCAACATTTCTAAATCATAACGAGTCCGCTGATCCAAACGTTGCGCTTCCAGTAATTTGCCCGCTTTTTCTAACTCCAATAAACGGTTATCTAGCTCCGTTTTAATATCCCGACAGGCCACCTCTAAACGCTCCTCCGGGGTAACAAAGTGACGGGCCGGATAAATACTAATTCGCTCTAATTTTTGCAAAACTTCCCCCGTCAGGGGATCGAGATAACGAATACTTTCAATCTCATCGCCAAAAAAATCAATTTTAATAACCCGATCCTCGTAAGCGGGAACAATTTCCAAAATATCGCCCTTCAGACGAAAACGACCGCGAGTTAACTCCAAATCATTGCGATTGTACTGCACTGACACCAAAGCGCGTAATAATTGCCTTTGGTCGAACTCTTGACCAACTGTTAAGGAAATCGCCGCTTTCAGGTATTCCGCGGGCATTCCCAAACCATAAATACAACTAATGGAAGCGACGACGATCACATCCCTGCGTTCAAACAGCGAGCGCGTGGCCGAATGGCGCAGCATATCGATCTCATCATTAATCGAAGAACTCTTTTCGATGTAGGTATCGCTGACGGGAATATAAGCCTCCGGTTGATAGTAGTCGTAATAGCTGATAAAGTATTCCACGGCGTTATTGGGGAAAAATTGCCGCAATTCGTTGCATAATTGGGCGGCCAGGGTCTTATTATGGGCAAGGACAAGGGTAGGCCTGCCAATTTTCTCGATCACAGCGGCAATGGTGAAGGTTTTGCCGGTGCCGGTTGCCCCCAAGAGGGTTTGGAAACGATGCTGGTTTTGCAGGGAATCCACTAATTTATCGATCGCTGCCGGTTGATCCCCGGTGGGTTGAAAGGGTGCTTGTAGTTGAAAAGCGGTCATTAGCGGCTAGGTGTAGAGAACAGGCAAAATAAATTATCAATCAAATTACCAACACTGATAGGGTTTTGGGAAAGAAAGATGTATCTTAATATTAGAGAGGATTTTAAAAAAAGATTAAAAGTCTTCGAGAATACCCTAAACTTAAATCTTATCGTTTCCCCGAAGCTATTAACGGAAAGGAGTATCAGGTTATGACGGTGGAAAATCTAGAAACAAATGGGACTCAAACCCCAGCAACCACAGAAGAAAAAACCAGCACTGTGCGCGGTAAGGCTAGTACGGCTAAAACCGCCAAAGATAAAGAAGTGGTCGCCCTTTCGGTGAAAAACAGTCCCGAATCAGCTTCCAAAGCCTTAAAATTCTATCAACCTGAACATCGCTTGCCCGAAAATCGCCCTGTTGGTAGTAGCCATCTTCACTTCACGGAAGATGAAATGTTACCCGGTGGTCGTCCCGTGGAAGTTAGCCATCTGAAAGTGGTTAGTACCTACTCTTCCGTCGGTGGATTGCGTCCTGTCGGCTCTAGTGGTATGGAAATCAGTAGCACTCTAGCGATCTCCGGCAATCGTCCGATCGCTCTGAGTCATCTGCACATTAGCGAAACTTATACAGTCATGGGTAATCGTCCCGTTGCTTCCAATGAAATCGATGATCCCGAAACTCTAATGGGATTTTTAGACTAATTGTTTTGTTGATCAAGATAGATGTTTTCCCTGTCCCAGACGGGGAATTTATTTTTTTTCCCTTTACTTAATCACGATATTGAGCAATTAGTTGGTATTTTCCTGGTTTTAATTGCAGAGTAAATAAGCCATCCTGAGAGATTCCCTGACTGCTAATCATTCCCTTGGGATTAGTTTCAAAGTGCCAGCGACCAAAATAAGTAATTCCCAGATCAACCTGAGTATCTGAGACGATTTGGCAATCCCAAATACGATTATATGAAGAAGCTTTGACCATAGCTAATTGACCGTCACCATTGCGAACATAATGGTCTTGATAACCTTGAGCAGGAGAAACGGTATTACCTTGAAATTTCCAGAAAGGCGTTTTCTCACTCAGGGCAGCCGGAAGATAATCTACTACATCTGGAACAATTAAGAGACCAGCCGCTAGATTAAATCCTTTACCTCCGACTTTAATTGGTTCTACTGGTAAAAAATTAGCCGTTGCTGTTCTTTGGGATTGATAAGATGGCTGTTTAATCCTGGCGGTAATCAAGTTGTTGAGTTGTTCTTTGGCCAGGGAATCTTGGTAAAGAGGAGTTAGGACACTTGATAATAAAAGGTAATGGGGAATAGACAAACTAGCAATGACTAACAGGCTGACTAAAAGGCGTTTTTTGAATTGGTTAAATTTCACAGAAATAGAAAGAATTGCCAAAGTAGAAACTAGACCCGATGCCACGGCAAGGAACCGAAAGGGAAACTGGATTTTTTGCAGGGGAAAAATGATTTTGTAAAATGGTAAAGAAATAGGTGAAATCATTAATAAACTCAGTCCCGATAAAACGATTAGAGAAAACAGATTAAATTTTTCTAATTTGTTTCTTCTTCGCCAAACTGCTCGAATACTTAAGAGATAGATAATTAGATAGATGCTGAAAATGAGACTAATTATAAAAGTCTGTCGATTTTGATAAAAGTTATTACCAAAAGCAACCCAATCACCCAGAGAAGTTCCTAGCGGTTGACGAATTTCTTTTAAATTAAAAACCGCAGGAACTAAGTAAGGAAAAGAAAAAATTATGCCGATGTTCAAGAATAGAATCCGCCAGCAAAAATCTCGAAAATTTCTATTTTTTAACAGGATAATTACCGAATAAATACCAAACAGAAAAAAT
>VYLQ01000219.1_pt1 | contig 13141 bp, 12 predicted proteins | sample 5115351 | NCBI WGS metagenome assembly VYLQ01 (sample SAMN12291776, study PRJNA351875) | freshwater metagenome | isolation source: freshwater lake | place: USA: Michigan, Lansing Lake | collected 2013-08-14 | reverse complement strand
AATCTGTCGGTATTTCTACTTTAGAAAAATACGTCAAAGCTTTAGGAAAGGAACTTATTGTGGAAATAAGATAGCGGCTTCTGTAGGTTGTCGATTCAGAAAATCCCGTCCCGCGCCAACTAACTGATAGACTAGGGATACCAGCTTTGATCAAGGTATCGCCATGACTACCAACGCAGCAAAAACCCAATGGCAGTATTTAGAGAAACGTCCTGATTCTTGGCGACAGCAGCTATATATCAAAGGAACGAGGATTAAAGCTTCTGTCATCTACTCGGACATGATCGCCAACCAGGAAACCCCCCAAGAGACAGCCGAAAATTGGGATTTACCCTTGGCTGTGGTTGAAGAGGTCATGGAATATTGCCAAACTCATCAGGTTCTGTTGAACTCTGAAGCGGCAGAAGAGCGCCGGATCGTACTTGAGGGAGTTACCATTGAGCCTACCTTTACTCATTGATGAAGATTCCCAAGCCAAGCCTCTAGTTAGCCTGTTAAAGAAAGCTGGTCACGATGTGATCACAGCTAACGAAGCTGGTTTAGCCAGAAAGGTAGATTCTCTAGTCTTAGACTACGCCAGAAGGGAAAATCGAGTGCTGTTAACCCACAACTGTGATGACTTTGAGGCTCTTCACCAAGAAGACCCCATTCACCCCGGAATCCTAGTCATCTATCAAAATGACCTTCGCTCAAAGAATATGGGTCGTCAGGAGACAAAGCTGGACGACAATACAGTAAACACAAAACAAAACTAAGCTGTAGCCTAAGCTACAATTTAATAAATCTTTACATTCCTCTCCCCTCAGATTTTGGGGTTTTTGGGGAGTTGAAGAGCTTGGAACTGTGGGATAGAGTTGTGAGTCTCCAAAGACCAAGCAAATTAGCGCTAAAAGCTTGAGGATTACAACCTTTCTCCCGTCGATCCTAGACATCAACCTAAAAGTCGGCACTTAAAGGGGTACGGGGGAAAGGAATCACATCGCGAATATTGGTCATTCCCGTCATGAATTGTACCAGACGCTCGAATCCTAAACCAAAACCGGCGTGGGGAACGGAACCGTAGCGACGCAGCTCTAAATACCACCACAAATCATCGGGATTCATTCCCTGTTCCTGCATTCTTTGTCTCAGTATATCTAATCGTTCTTCCCGTTGGGAACCGCCGATAATTTCGCCGATCTTGGGCGCTAAAATATCCATAGCGGACACGGTTTTATTATTGTCATCTAGACGCATATAAAAAGCTTTGATTGTCTTGGGATAATTGGTGACAATCACGGGTTTTTTAAATAGTTCTTCCGCTAGATAACGTTCGTGTTCTGACTGTAGATCTACGCCCCATTCTACCGGAAACTCGAATTGACGATCGGCTTTTTCTAATAACTCGATCGCTTCGCTATAGGTAATCCGGCCAAACTCACTATTAACGATATTTTCGGCCGTACTTAACACCGTTTTATCGATACGTTCGTTAAAAAACTGCAAATCTTCGGGACAATTTTCTAAGACGAATTTAAAGATATATTTGAGAAAAGCTTCCGCTAAATCCTGATCTCCTTCCAAGTCACAAAAAGCCATTTCCGGTTCCACCATCCAAAACTCGGCCAGATGACGGGAAGTATTAGAATTTTCGGCGCGAAAAGTCGGGCCAAAAGTGTAAACATTAGATAGGGCCATAGCCATTACTTCCGCTTGTAATTGTCCACTGACGGTTAAATAGGCCCGTTTACCAAAGAAATCCTCGGCAAAATTGGCGGGTTTTTTTAAGTCTAAACTGGTGACAGTAAATAATTCTCCCGCACCTTCGCAATCGTTAGCGGTAATAATAGGAGTATGTACCCAAATAAAGCCTTTTTCTTGGAAAAAAGTGTGAATAGCGGTAGCGCAAGCGTTTCTAACCCGCATTACTGCCCCTAGGGTGTTGGTTCTTCCTCGCAGATGGGCAATAGTTCTCAGAAATTCAAAGGAATGACGTTTCTTTTGTAGGGGATAATCCGCAGGACAGTCACCATAAAGGGTGATTTCGGCCGCTTTTAACTCGATATTTTGCCCTTTACCCGGGGAAGGAACCAAATTTCCCGAAACAGCGATCGCTGTTCCTGTACTAATTGTCTTTAGTACATTTTCGTAATCGGGTAAAGTCGGTTCGAGGATAACTTGTAAGTTGGCCAGGGATGAGCCATCATTAACTTCCAGGAAAGTAAATTCTTTTAATTCTCGTTTTGTTCTCACCCAACCCTGCACGGTGACGGATTGATCGGGTTGTCCTGTCTGAAAAATTTCCTTGATTCTGCTAGTCATTGCTTATCCCTATGTTAGAACCAAAGAGTATTTTAGGATAGAAAGTTCAGATCAGGCTAAAATCAATCTCGAACAGGTGTCATGCTTCTGGTGGAAAAATTATTAAGTAAGCCCAAAAGCCGTAAATTAGCGATTTTTATGGCTTTTATCGGTAGTATTCTCGCTTTACCCTTTCCTATCGCCGGTATTCATAAATTCTATCTCGGTCAACCTCTCTGGGGAATTATCTATCTTCTCCTTTGGCAAACTCCGATTCCCCGGGTGGCTTGCGCGATCGATGCGGTGTGGTATTTAATCCAAGATAACCAATTTTTGGCTAACTATTTTCCCACTGCCACCGCTGCTGCCACTGTCCCCAGTTTAGAGCCTAAACAGGTAGAGGCGATCGGGGCAGCTTTAAGGGAATTAGAGCGCCTCCGGCAAGAAGGATTGATTTCTGAGTACGAATTTGAAGAAAAACGGCGACAATTACTATAATGACACCGCAAAACTGGTTAGGACGCACTTTTAACCCTTTAAAAGCCAAAATTAGCAATGATCCCTATTATCGCTTTCGTTCCCTCGATGAGATCGCTATGGCGACGCAATTGGGCATTAAAATTAATGTCAGTCAAGCGGGTGTGGATGATTGGCTGCGATTGCCGGGGATATCCATCCATCAAGCGCGGATGTTGGTGGAATTGCTGGGTATGGGGGTAGAATTGCTTTGTCTTGAAGATCTAGCGGCTGCCTTGAGTGTTCCTGTGGCTAGATTGAAAGCTTGGGAACCGATTCTAGAATTTGCCTATTATAGTCGGGAAAGTCAGATCGCACCCCCTAAAATCAATCCTAACACCGCCTCGATCGAGCAGTTAAAAACCCTGCCCCTCGTCAGTGATAATTTGGCAGCTGCCATTATAAAAAACAGAGAAGAACAGGGATTATTTAGGAATATTGTGGATTTTAAAGGGCGTTTGTCCTTAGAAGCTCAGGAAATCTCCCAATTAATGCACTTTTTTCAGTTTTAATCCCAAATTTTAACGAAGGCAGCAGGAAGGTTTTAGGTGTTGGGGTGTTGGGGTGTTGGGGTTTTAGTTCAATTTCCCCACTTCCCCACTTCCCCCCGCAACGCGCACGCAGTGACCACCCCACAAGGAACTTTTTCAGTAAACCCTAACTGTCTTCAGATTCCTCCCCATCACTAGGGGGAACTAGGGCGACAGCAGCGATCGCATCGTCCTCATCGAGTTTTTGTACCCGGATGCCTCCGGCCGATCGCGATTGGGGAGTAATAGCATCGACGGATTGACGGATAATAATACCCCGTTCGGTGATAATCATAAATTCCTCGTTGGGGTTAACAACGTGCAGAGCCGCTAATTTATCGTTCTTTTTGCGGAATTTAATCACTCTGACTCCTAATCCCGCCCGATTTTGCAGCCGGAGGAGGGTAACGGGAACCCGTTTTCCTAGTCCTGCCATGGTAATCGCTAACACCCAGGGGCCATTATTAGCCACTTCGGGGTTAATTTCTTCGCTTTCGTCCTCGGTTTCTTCTTGGTTAGATTCAGCGATTTGGGCGACAATTTGACTAGGTAGGATGTCCATACTGATTAATTCGTCACCTGAGCGCAATTTCATCGATTTTACGCCCTTAGTTGCCCTTCCCAGGGGGCGCAATTGTTGACTATCGGCCTTAAAATGAATTGCCATCCCCTGACGAGAACCGATAATGACGCTATCTTCCTCTTTAGCCAAGCGAACCCAACGCAGTTGATCACCGTCTTCGAGAGAAATGGCGATTAAACCGTTCGATCGAATATTACTAAAGGCAGCGAGGGCGGTTTTCTTGATAAATCCCTTTTGTGTGAGCATAATCAGGTAATTATCGTCGCTGAACTCGCTGACTGCCACCACCGAGGTGATTTTCTCCCCTTTGGGAATCTCTAACAGTTGCACGATCGGAACTCCGCGAGCGGTACGGGAACCGGTGGGGATATGATAGGCGTTGAGACTATAGACAACCCCGCGATCGGTGAAAAAGAGGACGCTATCGTGATCGCGGCAGGTGATAAAGTGATCGATGCCGTCGTCTTCTTTCATTTTCGCGCCAGCTTTGCCCCTTGTCGCCCGATTTTGGGACTCAAAGGTATTAACCGGCATTCTTTTGATGTAACCCTGTTCAGTGACGAGAATTAAGGCCTGTTCGTTAGCAATCAAGTCAGTTTCGGCGATTTCTCCTTCCCGTTGTTCAATATGAGTGCGACGGGGGGTAGCGTGAATCGTTTTGATCTGTTGCAGTTCTTGCTCAATAATGGTGTCGATACGTTCTTTTCTGGCTAAAATATCCTGAAGATCGCTGATTTTTGCCAGTAATTCCCCGTGTTCTTGCTGAATTTTCTCCGATTCTAGGGCGGTTAACCGTCGCAGCTGCATTTGTAGGATTGCGTCTGCTTGCACCTCTGAGAGACCAAAATTCTGCACTAATCCCTCTTTTGCGGTAGCTGTATCGGCAGCACTGCGAATCAGGGCAATGATTGCATCGAGACTAGCGAGGGCAATTAGTAAACCCTGAAGGATATGATCCCTTTCCTCGGCCTTGCGGAGTTCATAACGGGTACGACGGGTGATCACTTCTACCCGAAAATCGAGGAAAACGCGGAGAAACTCCCTTAAAGTCAGTAATCTCGGTTCGTTATCGACTAAGGCCAACATATTCGCCCCAAAATTCGACTGGAGGGGCGTTTGTTTATAGAGATTGTTGAGGACGACGCGAGGATAGGCATCTCGTTTCAGTTCGATCACCACCCGGATGCCGTCGCGATCGCTTTCGTCCCGCACATCGGAAATACCGTCTATTTTGCGATCGTTGACCAAATCGGCGATTTTTTCGATTAATGCCGCTTTATTGGTTTGATAGGGCAGTTCGGTGATAATAATAGCATCTCGATCGGGTCTTCCCCTTTGTTCGATGGTTTCAATGGAGGCGACTCCCCGCAGGGTAATGGAACCGCGGCCAGTGGTGTAAGCTTCCTGAATACCGTCTCTGCCAAGGATATGCCCCCCGGTGGGAAAGTCCGGCCCCGGTATATAACGCTGTAATTCCGTATCGGTGAGATCGGGGTTATGGATGAGGGCAACGGTTCCATCGATGATCTCGGCCAGGTTGTGGGGGGGGATATTGGTGGCCATACCGACGGCGATACCCGATGAGCCATTAATTAGCAGTTGCGGGACTCTAGAGGGTAAAACCACGGGTTCCTGTTGGGAACCATCGAAGTTATCGGCGAAATCGACGGTTTCTGACTCGATATCCTGTAGTAGGGCGTTGGTGGCCAGGGTGTGCAGACGACACTCGGTATAACGCATGGCTGCCGGGGGATCGTTATCGATCGATCCGAAGTTACCATGACCGTTAATTAGGGGATCGCGCATGGAGAAATCCTGGGCCATGCGGACGAGAGCATCGTAAACGGCAGTATCCCCGTGGGGATGGTATTTTCCTAATACTTCCCCGACGACTCTAGCGCATTTCCGGAAGGGGCGATCGGGGGTTAATCCTAGTTCGTACATCGCATAAAGAATGCGCCGGTGTACGGGTTTCAGTCCGTCCCTAGCGTCGGGTAAGGCGCGCCCAACGATGACGCTCATGGCGTATTCTAGGTAGGAACGGGACATTTCATTGCTTAAGTCTGTGGGGACGATATGATCCTGGGCGGCGGTCATAGGGGGGTTAACTCCAATAACAAGGCAAAAAAGCGTTTTTGTGAGTAAATTCGCTAAAAATCGGGCTTTTACCCTTTTGATGTGCAGAATATGCCCATTTGTAGGACTATTCTACCATAAAATCTGCCTTTTTTGGGGTTTAGAACAGTGTCAAGTCAGTAGCGATCGCAGATTACTTGGCTGGGATGGAGGGGTTAATGGTTTGCTATCCTCTTGACAGAGATTGCAGAAAGTCGAGAAGATTTTTAAAAGAAGGACAACGAGTGGCACAAAGTTCTAAATTTAGCTTTTCGGCTAGTTCAAGATTCATGTTGGTACTATAACGGGGTTTTCTATTTTCACCGATTGACAATTTGATCAATTCTTCTTTCGGTTTGATAATTAGGTGAGGGTTTGGGTGAGCTTTTCCCTTGCCTCGTCCCACATATTTAACCACCTCTGGATCGGACCAAAACCAAGCCTCTAATTCTTCTATTGGGATGCAGATATATTTCCTGATACCATTAATATTAGAACAGCTTAATTCTAAGTGATCTCGCAATTGTTTTTCATCGTTAAGAGAGTTATTCTTGGGATTACGATCTAAATCATGAACAATGATAAAAGCATCACATCCCTCCTTGGTCATCACTTTAAGTTTTGCCGATAGTTTTCTCTTTAATGTACTACAGGATTTAGATGCCCAGGATTTTGTCCTAGTATTTGTCCCCAGCACTCGATGGATAATTTGACGAAACACATCGCAGTCCGTCTCATCTTCGGCAATTATGGCGATCAAGTTACTACTCATCGAGAATACCACTGTAAATCCAGTCTCCTAAATCTCCTTCTTCACAGAGGTAATCCACAACTTTTTCAATCTCTCCTTCTTCTAGTTTCCTAACACTTGTCCGTCCTTGGTTACGATAAACTAAGCTAATATTTTCTGGCTTTGTCCAAGCTACTACTTGTGGTGAATGAGTTGATATAATTAAATTTTCATCCCAAGTGTAGGATTTAATTTCATTTAATAATTTTGCTAACATTGCGGGATGTATTTGTGTTTCTGGCTCCTCAATTATGGTTGTTGTATTAGGATAGTGAGCAATTATTTCGATAAGAATTGATAAAACTCGCAATGTGCCATCGGAGAGTAATCCAATATTGACTCCATCTAATAATACTGAAGCGATGTACTCTTCGTCTTGACTTTGGCCTGTCTCTCGATAATGATCACTCAAAACGAACTTCTGCACAGTGATTTTGTTAGCAAGTCCTATTCGTTGACAAACATTTTCTAGTTCATCAAAATCATCCGTACCCACCCAACGAAATATTCTCCGAGCTAGAGTATCTGCTAGATCAAATCGACTGGCAGAAATCTTCTTACTTGCCACCTTTAATAAGGAAGGCTGTCGTCTTGATGTGCGACGGATAGGAGCTTTACCAAGAAGACGAATCCCTTTTAAAATAGCATAAACCCACTGCATTTCCTGAGGTAAATTTAGCGATGAATTTCCAGGTAGATTTGATGATCGCAGCGAGGCAGTATGGCCAAGAATAGCAAATATTGGCTCACCATTATTAGGTAAGCTTGTTAGTCCAAATTGGCTTTTCCAGAGAAGTTCTTGATCTCCATCAATATACTGACAAGAATCATCCCAAGTGAAGGAACTTTCCAAGGAATTATCGTCCGTGGTATCATCTACGTCTGTATCTAGATCGTCCATAGAAAAGGGGATGATTAGCTGATACCTGTATCCTAAGCGCCGGTTAGTCGGTGTTAGAATTTCAACCTGCAAAATTGTGGGAATGCTATCACTGTCAATCATCCGAAGTCCGATCGATCTACCGATAGCACAGGATGAGATGGCTTCAAATCCTTCTAGGATAGCGGATTTCCCCGCACCGTTTCTACCCACTAATACCCCAACTTGGTTAACTAGGGATAGGGAAACTGAACCACCTAGCACACCCCAACCATCGAGGGTAAAAGATAATAGTCTAGGCTGGTTCATATTAAAACAATTCTAGTTTTTGGGATCATACAGGGCTTTATTAGTTAATAATATCCAATCTATCTGATCTTCCCTCAGTTTTCTGGGCAGGCGGCTGTGGTGATCGCCAATGAAGACCGCCTTTAGCAGTTTTTCCCCCGATAATTAGGATAGAATAAAAATGCGATCGAGAGTTAATATTAAGTACCTAAGCAAAATTAATTACACATATCTAACCACCTCTTGCCTCTTGCCTCTTGCCTCTTGCCTATCTTCACTAGGAAATTAATTTTGCACGACTACTTATGGCCCGATCGGCAGCTCAAGAATCGATGATGATTGAGCTTAATGATCCGGGTTCTTCGGTTTGTGTTATGCAATGGACGGGGGTTATAAGGGATGAAACCCTTATATAGGGTTTGCTGAATGAAGCTAAAACCCTTGTTGGGTAAGGCTTTTAGACTTTTTGTCAATCAAAAAGTGCCAGATATGGGAGTGATCTGGGGGAAAATTCAGGTACTTTTTCCCTGAAAATTAGGTAATTGACCAGATGAAAATCTGTAAAAACCTACACCCCACACCCTACACCCCACACCCCACACCCCACACCCCACACCCCACACCCTGTCCCCACCAACAAACTTTTTGCCGCAAACCCTAATTAGAATGCCAAAAGGTCAGGAAAAACGCCCCCAGGCCACACCAATCAGGATAGTAACCCCGAAAAAGAGACGATACCAGACGAAAACCCAGGTACTCTGTTTTTTGAGATAATCTAATAACCAGGCGATCGAAAGATAGGAAAATATCGCCGAGGAAATTACCCCAATAGCGAGGGGAATTAATTCACTGGTGTTAATCTGGTCGAGAACGCCTTTAAATTCCACTAAACCGGCTAAAGTTATCGCCGGAATCCCCAACAGAAAGGAAAATCGCGCCGCTACTGCCCTTTCTAAACCCATGAATAACCCGGCAGTTAAGGTGGACCCAGAACGAGATACCCCCGGTATGAGGGCTAAAGCTTGGGCTAATCCCATTAAAACCCCGTCTTTTTGTCGCAAAGTCTCGAAACTGCGTTTATGTTTCCCGATTTTTTCGGCCGTACCTAAGACTAAAGACATGACTATGGAGGCACAGGCGATCGCTGTCATGCTTCTCAGGGGGGAATTATCTAAATCGGGAATGAAAAGTTTCATTAACAAACCGAAGAAAACGATCGGAATTGTGCCTAGGATAATCCCCACGGCTAAACGAAAATCCTGGGAACGATAATCGGAACTAGCCACCGCTTTCACCATTCCCGTGGATATTTGCCTTAAATCCTGCCAAAAATAGGACAATACCGCCGCAATACTGCCCAATTGAATCACTGCTGTATAGGTGACACCGGGATCTCCCCAACCCAAAAAGACGGGAATCGCTTTTAAATGAGCGGTACTACTAATCGGCAAAAATTCCGTCACTCCCTGCACAAATCCCAACAAAATCGCCTGTAACCAGTCAATTTTGGCGATAGGAATCCTGTTCGTGGTTGATTGGGCAATGGCAGCGGGTGTAATCGCCAAAATCACCGTTATTATCGCTATTCCTAGCCATTTATAGCTTTTTTTCAGGAAGGAAAACATCATTTTTCAGTAAAAAAGGGGTTGGGAGCTTTTTTCAGTTATCAGTAAACAGTAACCAGTAATCAGTGAAAAGACAACAGCAATTTCCCTTTCAGTAAACAATAAAAAGTAATCAGTGAAAAGAAGGCTCCGAACTTGCCACTTAATACTATTCACTGATAACTGATCACTAATTTAAGTATAAATACCTGTTGACAACTCATAGTCGTTATGAGTACATTTAGTTTAGACAAACTCAAAATGAGTATGACTTAACGATTAGGAGTTGACGATTATGCTACCAAACCGAGAAGGGCAGAGAGTTCCCGATGTCACCTTTCCCGTACGTCAAAATAATCAATGGGTGAACATCACCAGCGAGGAATTATTCAAAGGAAAAACCGTTGTTCTTTTTGCCTTACCGGGAGCATTCACTCCCACCTGTTCCACCTCCCATTTACCCGGATATAACGAATTAGCCCCAGTTTTTCGGGAAAATGGCGTAGATGCTATTGTTTGCTTGTCGGTGAATGATACCTTTGTCATGAACGAGTGGGCAAAAGACCAAGAATGTGATAATGTCCTCTTGATTCCCGACGGTAACGGCGAATTTAGCGCAGGAATGGGGATGTTAGTCGATAAAGCTGACTTAGGTTTCGGTAAACGTTCTTGGCGCTATTCGATGCTAGTCAAAGATGGTGTTATCGAGAAAATGTTCATCGAACCGGAAGAACCGGGAGATCCTTTCCAAGTCTCCGATGCAGAAACGATGTTACACTACATCAACCCATCCGCCAAAAAACCGCCTTTAGTCTCTCTTTTCTCGAAAGTGGGTTGTCCCTACTGCGTCCGGGCCAAGAAAATGTTAGAAGAAAAAGGCCTACAATACGAAGAAATTATCCTCGGACGGGATGCCACCAGTCGTTCTCTGCGGGCCATGAGTGGCAATACTACCACCCCACAAGTCTTCATTGACGGCCAATTAATTGGCGGTTCGGAAGAATTAGCGGCTTATCTAGGAGCTAGATAAAGGACTAGGCATTAAGTTGAGGACATTTTTAAATTTTGGCACTGAGTCACTGCTTACTGTTGCCTGTCACCTGTTACAACGGCGCAGGACTTGCACCCATAATGTAAACATGGTGGACATTTTTCACCCAATGTCCAAGAGAACCTTTTTTGTTTTTCAATTCAAGGAGAAAGATTATGGTAGCCACTCCAGTCAAAATCAAAACCACGGGACAATACTACGCCACCCGCATCGATTTAGGATTAGATATCCGCAAAGCTGTTGTTGAAATCTTAAGCCAAACCCTTGCCGCTAGTTTAGACCTAAAAACACAGGTTAAACAAGCCCACTGGAACGTCAAAGGTTTAAATTTCTACCAATTGCACAGCCTCTTCGACGAAATGGCCACGGAATTAGAAGACTATGGGGACATGGTAGCAGAACGGATTACCGCTTTAGGTGGAACCGCTTTGGGAACAGCACGCATCGCCGCCGCTAACTCGATTCTGCCGGAATATCCGGCTGATATCGTCGATGGTAGTGAACATATCGTTGCTTTAGCCGAACGTTATGCCTTATACGCTTCCCATCTTCGTTCTGCTATTGATACCACCGGCAATCAAGGGGATGCCGACACAGCAGATGTCTATACGGAAATCTCCCGAGACATCGATAAACGTCTCTGGTTCCTAGAAGCGCATCTGATTAAATCGGAAGATGTTATCGGTTAAATATAGATAAATATGGGGTGTGTTAACTTAGCTTAATACACCTTAAATTCTCGTAATCGGTAAACGTAGCCAATCGCTTAATTGTTGTGCCAACCAATCTAATTCCGCTTCGCTAACATCTTCACTGGCAGTGATAATATATTCTTGATGGTTGGCAATGAGAGCCAGACAAGGAGGAATAATAGTAAGATTTTCTCCCTGCATAGTGACAGTGACATTGCGACGCATGAGACTATAAATTTCGGAACTAGCGGCATCGGCAGCTAGTTTAAATTTCAGTCCCCAGAGTTTTTGGTAGAGAGAAACTTTTTGGGAGGTAATTTTTAACTCTAGTTCCCCCTGCCAAAAAGATTTGCACAACTGCCAAGATAAACTAGAGGAGATTAAATTGAGCAGAAAAATTAGGATAATTGGGATTAAAAAAGCGACCAGTTTGATCTCGTAAATAGCGACTATGGTTAAGAGGATAATCGTAAAGAATAGGGATGGTAAAAACTGTCTTAACTGGGTTTTGAGATTGTTGAAAAACTTTTGTTTGGTTTTACTAGCGATTTTTATTTGCAGGAGATTATCTTTTTTATAAACAGTAACTTCGCTGCCGTAGGGTTTGGTCAGATTGCCAATAGATACTAAGATCAATTGACAACTATATAAACTGGACAAAGCCTCTGTCACCGAAGGAAAATGATAGTCTGGGTGAGAGCTTGATAATCTTTTTAACCAATAGATGAAAAAAGCACTTAGATTAGTTTTTTGTTCAAAATTTTCGGGTATGTAACTATGCTTAATCCCCGTGGCTAAACTGATCAAACTTTTGCCTAGATCCTGTAAGTCGGTGGTGGGAGAATCGGAATCAAAGGCAAAATCAACTAGATAAAAACGATGGGACTGGGTATCAAAGAGGATATTACTAAGTTTGATATTGCCGTGGTTAAGAGGGACATCTTGCTGATGGAGATAGGAGAGAATCTCCAAGAGATATTTGGCAATTTGTTTGAGGTCTTGTTCTGCTAACAAATAACTGGAGTTAAGATAGTTTTCTAAAGGTTGCGCTGATAAATAAGGTCGGACAATAGCGATGATTTGTTCTTGGGATGAATCTATCTCAAAGCTATCGAGGTATTTGGGGAGAGATGGGTGAAAGAGTTGTCGCAACAGGGTGATTTTACTGGTTATTTCTCCGATAAACTGACTCGCTTGCTCACTAGGAACAGGAATAAGTTTAATGATAACTAACTGGCTGGTGTGTCTGTCCCTAGCTAAGATAGTTTTTTTTCCCAGTAACTGTTGGACTTGATAACGACTATGGAGAACTCGATCGAGCATGGGCGAGGATAGCGTAAGTAGTATCTCTAGGATAGCTCACTCTGGAAACTCTAGCCGCCATCTTTCCCATCCTTTTAATATTTTAACAATTGATTAAAAATTGCCGCCTTGCCTAGAAAGAATTGCTATGGCAGTCCTATTTGAGTTATCTTAATTATCTATTCGCCAAGGCTGCCTCGAAGGGACGAGCAAAAGGGAACGGGGAGCATTTCTAAGACTGCCATGACTTTTTCTTGTTAGTTAATTGCCTAGGAATCCGTTAGGATTGCCTGGAGGCATTAACGGATAGAAAAATCGCTTCAATCCCTGAGAAACCAGAGCAGTTTTCTTGACAGTTACCCGCTCGAGCCAATAAAATTAATCTATGTTCTGGAACAGAAGTGTTGAACGTGGAAAAAAGTCGTACAAAATTTGATATTATAGATAAGAAAACAAAGTAAATGTACACCAATAAATGTGAATAAGCCATGCTAACAATTTTCCCAAAAC
>VYLQ01000246.1_pt1 | contig 13161 bp, 13 predicted proteins | sample 5115351 | NCBI WGS metagenome assembly VYLQ01 (sample SAMN12291776, study PRJNA351875) | freshwater metagenome | isolation source: freshwater lake | place: USA: Michigan, Lansing Lake | collected 2013-08-14 | reverse complement strand
CAAGACAGCTATTAGGGATCGGATTTGAGTTTTCAGTTCACTGTTTACTGATCACAGCAGCAGTCTGACGGAGTAGTGGCTTAGATGTGTAATTAATTGTGCTTAGATACTTATTTCTTTTTCTTCTTCGATGACAGTAAAATCTTCGCGGGGCTCGATTTCTGGCGACTCACTGCCAGGATGAAGCACGGCTCCATGTTTGGGGGGTCGTCCCCGTTTTCCTTTCTCTTGGAGAACCGGGGCACAGCGCAACTTACAGTTTGTCCGCAAGCGTTCCACCAAGGCATTTTGCTCCGTCGCAGCGGCGAACTGCTGTTGTGTCGCTCTGACGGCATCGACCACTAGCAACCGATTTGTCTGGCCTTTGGGCAAGTCATCAAAGACGGCAGCCACTGCTGCTTCACAGCTTGTGCCAAATCTCACCCGACGCACTAATCCGACTCTGATTCCGGCAATGAACACGATCTTTTGTGATGACGGCAACGATGTTAGCCTGTACTGCCTTACCTGCTCGATGATAATATCCTTTCCCCAGCAAGTCCATACCCGCTTTCGCTCGCCAGCGAGCAATGGTGGAACTATCAATGGCATTTACCTCCCGTTGTTTGCTCCCAAGGTACACTGGTTCAGCCGGTAAAGAAGTCAGACACCATTGGTAGGCTTGGTCAAACAACCGATCCAATGAAACTTTTCCTCTTTCCATTGCTCTTTCCACTCGATGCCATCCCCACTAAAGATGGTGGACAAAGGGAAGTACCGCCAGGGCTAGACTTCCTTTGGTCGAGATCAAGCGACCTGTCATCATGACAACGAAGACGATGGCGATGCAGTAAGCTGTCCCAGAGGGGAGCTTTCTGACCAGATGATTGACGGCAGCGGCTGTCAGTTAAAAATAGAGAGAGATTAGAGGTTTATAAGCTTATAGCGGGGAAATACGAGCTTTTAGAGCCGGAAAATAATCGGGTATGGTTGCCAGAAATCGGGTTAGCGTTGGGATATGAACAGGGAGAACATATCGCTTGGGTGCGAGAATGGCTGTATTGGTATGATCAATCGGGAAATCGCTATTTAACCGCAGAGGAAAGGGCGAGGGCAGCGGCGGCGATCGCCGCTCAAGCAGGTTTGCTCGCCCAGCAAGAACGTTTGCTCGCCCAGCAAGAACGTCTAGCGAAAGAGGCAGCGGAAGCGATCGCCGCTCAAGCAGGTTTGCTCGCCCAGCAAGAACGTTTAGCCAAAGAGGAAGCGGAACAAAAAGCCCAACGACTAGCGGCAAGACTAAGATCACTGGGTATCAACCCCGATGAAAGATAAGGGTGGGGTTCCCTGGCAATTTTAGGGGATTAATCGCGTAATAATTCCGGTTCGGTTAATTCGTCGGTCATTTCCATCAGGGCCCGTTGGACGGGTTTAATCATCGGGTCGTCGATATTTTCTACGGTATCGTAGCGGACGCGTTTGGCCCGTCTAGCGACTTGCACGACGATGGAGTAACGATTGCTGGCCGCATTCATCAGTTTATCGGTGAGATAAATCATCTCGGAGGAGTCGAATTTAAACCGTTTGGACATAGTTATATTTAGCCTTGTCTGGTGAATTTGGCACTTGTCACTGATTTTAGTGATAAGTTTTATTACTCAGTCCACCTTACCATATTTTGTCAACCTTAAGGATAGGGTAATCCTTGATCTTGATCGGATTTTGTCAACTACTTTTTACAAAACTTAAATCAATTTTATACAAGTTTAAAAATATACAAATAAAGAGATAAATTTTGAAATAAATAAACCCAAAAAAGGGACACAATCGCGGTGGCTGTAAATATACTTGAACATATAATGCAAAGTAATCTTTGCTACATATATACCCAATTAAATGGCTGAGTTATTTTATGTCCACCACCATCAGAACTCAAGACAATCTCTCCGCTTGGTTTCCCTGGGGGCAGGGTGTGGGGTGTGGGGTGTGGGGTGTAGGGTTTTACCGATTTTCAGGTGGTCAACTACCTAATTTTCAGGGACAAAGTACCTGAATTTTCCCCCCGATCCCCGCAATGGCTGGCACTTTTTGAGGGTAAAAAAGTCTAAAAGTCCTATCCAACAAGGTTTTTAGATTTATTCAGCAGACCCTATATAGGTTGGTTCGGTGTCATCCTGATCCCGACGATCTTAACCGCAACCATCTGCTATATTATCGCCTTTATTGCCGCTCCTCCCGTGGATATCGACGGTATTCGCGAGCCGGTTTCTGGATCCTTACTCTACGGTAATAACATCATTTCTGGTGCCGTAGTCCCTTCCTCCAATGGTATCGGTTTGCACTTCTATACCCATCTGGGAAGCGGCCAGTTTAGACGAATGGCTGTATAACGGTGGTCCCTACCAATTAGTGGTTTTCCACTTCCTCATCGGCATTTTCTGCTGGATGGGTCGTCAGTGGGAACTGAGCTACCGTTTAGGAATGCGTCCCTGGATCTGTGTTGCTTATTCGGCCCCTGTATCGGCTGCCACTGCTGTTTTTCTAATCTATCCGATCGGCCAGGGTTCTTTCTCCGATGGGATGCCTTTGGGAATCTCTGGAACCTTCAACTTTATGATCGTGTTCCAAGCAGAACATAATATCCTCATGCACCCCTTCCATATGTTGGGTGTTGCGGGTGTCTTCGGTGGTTCTCTCTTCTCAGCTATGCACGGTTCCTTGGTGACTTCCTCCCTCGTCCGGGAAACTTCCGAATCGGAATCACAAAACTACGGTTACAAATTCGGTCAAGAAGAAGAAACCTACAATATTGTCGCCGCTCACGGTTACTTTGGACGCTTAATCTTCCAATACGCTTCCTTTAACAATAGCCGCAGCCTACACTTCTTCCTCGGAGCTTGGCCGGTAGTGGGGATCTGGTTCACCGCTATGGGTATCTCAACCATGGCTTTTAATCTCAACGGTTTCAACTTTAATCAGTCGATTATTGATTCCCAGGGACGTGCGGTCGCAACGCGCTCGCTACGCGAGACCGCAACTTGGGCGGATGTGATCAACCGCGCTAACATTGGTTTTGAAGTGATGCACGAACGCAACGCTCATAACTTCCCCCTCGATTTAGCTTCCGGTGATGCTATTCCCATGGCCTTGACGGGACCGGCGATCGATGGTTAAAAATAAACAGATGCTGGATCCCCATCCAACATCCGCGTTCTAACTCTGCACACATTTTGCTAAGTCCTCATGATAAGTTAAAAAACGCTTCCTTTTTGGGGGCGTTTTTATTTATTCGATTGAAAAAACCGATGACAATCATTACTAAAGCTGATAAGAAAGTGGGGAAGTAGGGTGTGGGGAGAATAAATAAAATAATCTCCTACCTCCTATCTCCTGACTCCTCACTCCTCACTCCTAACTCAATGGTAGATGTGGGATTTTTGCAGGAGTTCTATTTTCCGACAAAGATAAGTAAAAATTATTTATTGACCGTAAAAACTTGAGAATATTTAAATTAACATTCCGCAATATTTATAAATTCTTAAGAATTAATTGAGAAAGATTATTATTTAACAACGATGTTATGCTGGTTACAGCGATTTGATAGAATTTCACAATGGGTTATTCTGTGCTTTTTTGGTCAGCAATGGTTGAAACCCTTGTCAAACCTAGAAGGTGATCCTAATTAAAACGGGTAAATCAGTCAATTTCACCCACAACGATGATCTTTTTTTTATGTAGTTTTATTGCAAAAAAAAAGTTTTTTTGACAAAAAGCCCAAAGTATGATAGGCACCCAAGGTGTTTCTGGTTGCGAGTAATTATTGTAGAGGGGGGAGATGGGAGAATAAATAAAAGCAATCTCCTGACGACCGACTACTGATAACTTATAACTGATAACTAATGAAAAGATTAGCTTGGTTCGATCGCTTAGTGTTAGCGAGTATTTTGGCTTTAATTGCCGCGATATCGTCGATTTTGATCCAGGGAAATCAAGTTCCTACCCGAGGGGAGAATTTTAGCTGGCAAGGGCGAAAAATCGGCGTTAGGGACAATTATTTTACTTTAAGTTTTAATCGACCGATTGACCGTTCAGACGTGGAAACCAGCTTGGTGATCAATCCTCCCTTGCGGGGTAAAATTAGCTGGGCTGGCGATCGCTTGACCTATACTTTGACGGAATTGCCCATCTACGGCAAAAAATATCAAGTCAAGTTACCCATTGCCCAAGGTGAGGACTTGATCGGCGAATTTTACAGCCACGATCGAGCTTTTGCCTATATTGGAGTCAACCAAGAGGAAAGAGGCCGTTTAATCGTCTGTAATATCATTCAGGGGGCAAATAACGTCACAGAACTGAAAAAAACCATCCTTACCCCTGCGGATTTGGTGGTCACGGATTTTCAAATCTATCCGACGGGGGAGAGAATTTTATTCTCGGCCTTCGATCGCTCTGACTTAGGACGAGATACCCCAAAACAGCAACTTTACACAATTACCACGGGGTTAAATCATGACGAACATGGTCAAAATTTGCCCAGTGGTCGTATAGAAAGGTTTTTAGACGCAAAAACCTATCAAAATCTTCGCTTTAATCTCTCAGATAACGGCAAAACCCTAATCGTGCAGAGAATTAATCATGGGAATCCGGGGGATGCCAGTTTATGGGTAATCAGGGATGATGGACAATCGCGACCGTTAGGAATACAAGGGGATAATTTTTTACTATCTCCCGACGGTAAAAAAGCGGTTGTCAGTCAAACGGGAGGGGTAGCGGTGATTCCTTTGGATGTCCAAGCGGGAAAACCGCAATTTTTGCCTACCTACGAGAAAATACTCGCTTTTTCCCGGGATGGTCGCCAAAAATTAATGGTGAAATCAGAACCAGATAATCAGCGATCGCTATTTTTGCTCAACGATCAGGGAGAGTCAAGACTACTATTAAGAACAGCTAATCCGATTATTAGCTGTGAATTTGAACCGCGACAAGAAAAAACCCTTTACTGTCTGAAAAGCGATCTGGTCATGGGCAGCGATGGCAAAGTGAAAGAAGAACCTTTTTTAGCGATTATTGAGCTAAAAACGGCTAAAATGATGCCCCTGCTGGCCTTACCTAATTATCGTGACGTGCAGATGAGTATGTCTCCCGATGGCGTGGCCTTATTATTTGATCAGTTAGTAACCACACCCTTTGGAGTCAGAAATGATCTAGTCACCGGGGAGGGGTCGAGCATTGCCGATGGTCGTCTTTGGTTATTACCACTCCCTGATCAATTCAGTCCCAATAGCACCCCGAAAATTTTACCTCAAGAACTCAACGCTGGTTTTAAACCCCGTTGGCTGCCCTAATAGAGCAGAATTAAGGAGTTAGGAGTCAGGAGAGAAATCTTTCCCTAATCAGGTGACTGGGAGAATGCTGACTCCCGAAAACGAAAACCTCATACCTCACCATTTAAGATAAGTGCTATATGCTACTTCAGCGATTTGGTTTTTTATTGCGTCCTAGTGGCGATATCGAGATCGAGCGGGGGATTCGGACTTTATTAGCGATCGCGGTACCGATTATTATCGGTGATATTTTAGCTCGGTCAGAATTGGGTTTAATGGTCGGTTTAGCGGCTCAAATCTTGATTTTAGCCGATGTGGGGGGACTTTACTGCCTGAGAGCGAAAACCCTAGTCGCTACGACTATCGGGATGGCTCTAGCTTTGATTATCGGCACATTAGCCAGTGCTTGGTTAGGATTGACCGTAGGGATAGTTTTTTGCGGTTTGTTTCTAGCGGGTTATTTGACGGTTTACGGGGAAAATGGGGCGTTAGCTGGGGTAGTAATCAGTTTATTGCTGCTTTTTGCTGTTTCTTTGCCATCGGGAGATATGGTCGTCGCTTTACAACGGGCCGGAATCGCTGTGTTGGGAGGGGGATGGACAATTTTTTTAGCCCTGTTTATCTGGCCTTTTCGCCCTAATCAGCCTTTACGTCAGGTAACGGCGGAAAATTTTCAGGGTATCGCCACCTATCTCCGCTCTTTGCCTTTACACTCTCGTTCTAATGCTAATGAGGAGCCATATTTTGACAAAATCCGCCAGCTGTTGCTACGTTCTAGGAAAACTGTCACCTTGACGCGTCGGGGACGTTGGGGAAAAAGTGAGCTGCGGGAATTGTTAATCGTCTTGATCGAAGATAGCGATCGCATTAATACCAGCTTAATCGCGCTGCGAGAATTGCTTCATCTTCATCCCTTGCCACAACTGACGACGGTGGGTATTTTATTAGAAGATATTCTCGTGCAAGTGGCGGAAATTAGCGAAAATATTGCCGGGTTAATTTTGGGTAGAAATAAAGAACCCGATTGTGAGCGCTTGCAGCTATTACTCAAGGCGATCGAGCAACAAAAAAACCTGCAAGCTAAAGTTTTAGAAAATGCTGGGGATGATTATAGCAGTTATGTGGCAATTTCGCAATTAAATAATCGTTTAAAAAAATTATTTAAACAGCTAAAAATAGCCAGTGAAACAGCGCAACATTTGCGGCAAAGCGAGGACTTTTCAGATAAAAAAAATCCCCGGCAGCGGAACTTTGAAGGAATAGAAAAAGAGTACGGTCAAGAAAAAGCTTGGTGGGAACCATTAAAATCTAATTTTAATCTAGAATCGCCCCTATTTCGTCATGGTTTACGCTTGGGTTTGGGAAGTGCGCTAGGAGTCTTGATTTACCATAAGCTAGGAATTACCCATAGTTTTTGGATTGGTTTAACCTTAGTTATTGTGTTAAAACCAGATTTTAGCTTGACTTTTCAGCGCTTTTTTAATCGGGTGTTTGGCACGATTTTAGGCTCGTTTTTTGTTTTGGCATTGTTGCGAATTATAGATAATCCGCTCTGGTTAGAAATTATTGGGGTTATTTCTATAGCGATCGCTTTAACTTTGGTGCGATTTCACTATAGTTTAGCCGTATTTTTTATCACAATTTTTGCTTTAATTATCAGTCGTCTCGATACCAGCAATGACGGGATTAATTTAGAGTATATCAGAATAGTTTATACTTTAATCGGTAGTGCTTTAGCTTTTGTACTTTCCTTCGGTTTTTTACGGGTTAATGAAGATGAACGTTTTTCTCTCGCTGCCATTAAAGCATTAGAAGCTAATCAAATATATTTTCAGTCAGTTATGGCAGTTTATTTAGGAGAATCATCCTATCAAACTGCAAGTTTATCTTCCCATCGCAATAAAGCTCGACGAGCAAATACAACTATGCAAACAGCCCTACAAAGATTAATTGATGATCCTAGCACACCTTTTCCACAAATGGAACCAGCAATCACTTTAAGTAATTATATTCCCCGTTTTGGTCGCGGGGTGACAGTTTTATTGACGGAATTGGAACAATATCGCGGTAGTCCTCCCCATCCTAATCTCAGTCTGTTCACGCAACAAATAACCCAAGCTTTGACACAATTAACCGAAGCTTTGCAAGCAAATAATCCTCCTCTTCCCTTACCTCCCCTGGAAGACACTTTAGAAGAAGTCCTCGATCATTTGCAAGAATTGCGAGAGGAAAGGTTAGTGGAAATTGGCAATCAACAGGAGGGAACTAATCTCCAGAAATATTTAGGGGATTATAATATTGTCACCACGGAACTTGTGGAATTATCCAGTCGTGTTGGGGTAATGAACACAGCAATCGATCGTTTTATTAGAAGTTAAAATTTAGAATCGATTAACTTCGATAATTTCCGTATATTCAAAATTATTAGGACTGCGTTTCACCAGAGAATAATCAACACCATGAAGATTAATTAAATCCTCTTGACAATCCGCTTTCGGAGAATTATAAACTAACACATATTCTTTGCCAATATAGGGAGAAATCTCGGTTTCTACTTCTCCTCTCCATTGAGTTTTTGTCACTAAAACAATTAACTGATTGGCTAATTTAGGAATAGCGATCGCCACTTGCCGACGATAGATATGATCGAGACTACCAAAAGGGGAATCCATCACCAGAGGAAAAGTGCTGCTATCAATTCCCATCAAAGTATTTTTCTGACGACCTTCGCGCACTCGATCGATAATTCCCCCGATAAAAGATAAACTGAGAATCTGATTTTCTCCAGTGGAAGCTGCCACGGGAATGGCAAATCCTGTGGTATTTTCTAATAATCTTACCTCGTAATCGGGACTAATACGGGGAATATAGGGAGTAAAAGAAATTGAGCTAAAGATTTCCTGTACCCGTTTTTCTAAGGACAAACGAAACTGATTTTCTAATCTCTGTCTTACCTCACTAATGCGATTAATTGCCTCTTGAGTCGCTAAAATACGTCGTTGTCCTAAATTATATTTTTCCTCTTTTTGTTGCTGTTTTTGTACCTGTTTTTGCAGGTATTCTAACTCTTTTTCATAGATATCTAGTTGATTTTTATTGCTGCCCTGTTCCAAGCGTAAATCTTTTAGGGAATCCTCGATCGCATCTAAGCGAGATTGCAGATTTTTAATATCTTCATCGGGATAATGGCGAAATTTATCCCGCACTTCATCTAATTCTGATTCTACTAAAGATAATTCTAAGCGCCATTGGTGAATATTAGCTTGATAATTATCCACTTCTTGCCAAAAATCTAAGACTTTTTTATCCATTTCTTTGACTGTGGAAGATAAGCGAATAGCTGCTTCTTCCACATCGGCCATCCCTGCTTTATTCATCCAATTTTGTACCTGTAAATAAGCTTGGCTATTCTCCTGTAATTCCTGGCCACAAATACATTTTTTCCGCTCTAATAGTTGTTGGACAAATTGCTGTTTAATCCCACTGGGTAATTCCCCTTGTTGTCGTAGGCGATCGATTAATTGCTGAAAATTTTGATTAATTTCTTTTAAAAAGACTTGATAAGCTTGCTGGGAAATTAATTTCTTTAACTTATCCTTAGTTCTGACTAAATCTTGCCGCAGATTTCTTTCCTGTTGTTCTAATTTTTCTTTTAACTGTTTTAATTCTTCGGCACCACTTAACTCTAATAAGCGATTAGTCACGGCTTTTTTTAATTCTTCTTGCTGGGATAACTGGGTAATAATATCCTGCTGACGCTGGGTTAACTTCTCTAAATCCTGCTCAATTTTACTTTCCTGTTTTAATAACTTTTTTAAATCCGATTCCCCTAAATCTTTAAGCTCATCTTGTAAAGATTTTCTAGCTTTTTTTAAATGCTCGATCGCTCGATCTAATACTTTAACTCCCAATAATTCCTTTGTATCTTCTGCGATTTTACCTTGGCTACTACTGCGAAATTGATGATCGATATATTCCCCGTCAAAAAAGAAATAACGGTGTAAACTTTCGGGTAAAATTTGATTAATAATATCCTCCGGGGGTTGATGGGGTGCGTACCAATTGCCATCATCACCAGCGTAGAGCATATATAAACTATTTTGACCGTATTGAATTTTACTATTTACATCTTGGTAGGCGAAAAATTTTCGTTTTACCTGATAGCGTTTATTTTCATGTTCAAAGTTCACTTCTGCGGAACATTCTATGGAGGTTCCCGTGGTTACTTCTGTAATTGCCCGTTTATTAACTAATAACTCTGGTTCGGCAAAAGCTGCTGTAAATTTTTCATAAAGCACCCAAGTACAAGCATTTAAAATGGTTGTTTTTCCTGCCCCATTATTGCCATAAATTACCGTTGTATTGCGAGAACTTGCCGCTAAATGTATCTCAGGAGTCTTACCATAAAATTGTCGAAAATTACATAACTTTATTGATAGTAGTTTCATATTTATATAGAGGGGATGATGGGGAAGTTTTTTCAGTGAACAGTAAACAGTAAACAGTGAACCGATAACTGATAACTGATAGCTAATCATTGAATTACTTCTTTAATAATTGTTAAAACATCATCATTGATATTGCGAGGATTGCGCTGGTATAACTTATCTCTCTCCAATTTTAAAACGCGATCGATGATTTTTCGCACATCTTCGGGAGCATTTAAAATCGGTTCTTGGATATTTTGGAGATTATGATCAGGATTAGTCATAGGGCAGATTTTTTAATATTTACAGCTGCTGCATCTCAAACAAAATCCCTGCCGGGGTACGTTAATCTGTTACTAACGCACCCTCAGCCTAGATTGTTTCTCTAAACGAAACTTAAATAGGGTAACTTTTGTGCGGTAGATTGAATTAGATCGAGATTTTGTAAAAGCTGTCCGCAGGTATCCCAACCCCCTTCTATTAACATCTGTCGGGAACCTTCATTCATAGAGACGGTAGCGACAAAATCCCCCCATTCCACCGTCATAGTTGTCAAGGAAAGATCGACGGGAATTTCGGGATTAGCTGCAATTAAATCCTGTAAATGCGCGATGGTTTTAGCCTCAGCAGTGACACAGGGAACCCCATTAGCGATACAATTGCCAAAAAATATTTCGGCGAAACTTTCCCCGATAATTGCTTGAATTCCCCAACGTAAAATCGCTTGCGGTGCGTGTTCCCGAGAAGAGCCACAACCAAAATTACCATTAACTACCAAAATTTTCGCTCCTTGGTACTGGGGTAGATCGAAAGGATGACTTCCCTGTAGAGCGGCTCGATCATCGGCGAACACCTGTTCTCCTAAACCTTCAAAGGTGATACAACGCAAAAAACGAGCCGGAATAATGCGATCGGTGTCAATATCGTTGCCTCGCAAGGGTAAAGCTCGTCCGGAGATGGTTTTAACTTGACTCATGATCTTTTTCTAACTTTTACTAGCAGTGACAAAAAAAGTGGTTGCATCTTGCCATACCCCCTGATCGGTGGCATTTTTCTCGATTTCTCGGCGATAATCGTTGCTCATCTTCTCTACTGCCCAATTATCGACAAAGACTGACCCAATTGACTTAAATTAAGAGCATGGCCGCCGGTAACTAGATAAACCGCGTCTGCTATTGTGCCAATTCTACGACAGAGATCGCCTAAACGATCGCGAAACAGACGACCGAGGGGATAAGCGGGAACCACACCCCAACCAGTTTCTTCCGCTACCAGAATAACATCAACCGCCGCATTTTTGAGGGAATGCAAGAATCGATCGCTGATTTCTAACCATTCGGCTGCCGACATTTCTAAACAATTGGCTACCCAAGTACCGAGGGAATCGATCAATAAACAGTGAGAAAATGGGCTATTATCAATAGTTTCGCTTAATTGTCGGGGAATTTCTTGGGTTTGCCATTGGGGGGAACGTCGCTGCCGGTGTCTTTCAATGCGATCGCACCATTCTTGATCTTTTTCATCCACCGAGGAGGTGGCGATATAAATAACGGGTTTTTGGCTGATTTTGGCTAAATATTCGGCCCATTCACTTTTCCCAGAACGGGCAGCCCCTGTCACCAGGATAATTTTTTCATCCACGATCGAGATTTTGGCAAACAACTAAAGTATATAGGGGAGAAAACTGTCCTATTCTCGATCATCAAAACGGTGAATATCATCATCGCCTAAATATTCGCCATTTTGCACCTCGATCATCACCAAAGGAATAGAACCGGGGTTTTCCACCCGATGACGGGTATTCATGGGAACATAGGTAGATTCTTTTTGTTTGAGGAGAGTTTCTTTTTCATCACAGATTACCCGCGCTGTACCGGAGACGACAATCCAGTGTTCACTGCGATGGTAGTGCATTTGGGTACTCATGTGATGACCGGGTTTAATGACAATGCGATTGATGCGATACCGGGGACCTTCCTCCAATACCGTCACCGTTCCCCAAGGGGGAGTCCGCGTCATTTCTATTTCTTGGGGAGAAGGGGAGGGATCATTAATTAAGTCATCCATGGCCGTGGTCTCCAACTGTTGGGAGTCATATAAGACAGTAATTTCGAGTCAACGTCATCGAGCGGTCGGTCAAGAAACTGGTCAAACTAATCCTATTGAAAGATTAAATAATACCGTTCGTCAACGGATTTCTCGGTTGGTTCTAAAAAAATGGAAAATCACATTAGGGCTGTTTGGTACTTTAGACCTCTTGTAAAAATGGCTCTTCGTTACTTGGTATGGTTCGATAGGGGGGCATAAATCGACTAAATCCTTATTTGGCAAGAGATTTAATTGATTAGTTAGCTCTAGATCAAAAATAATTGACAAAAATCGCCAAATATCTTTCTCTATAAGGGTTTCATCTCTTGTAATCCTGTCCTTTGCATAAGACAAACCGAAGAACCGTAAAAATCAAAAATTGTTGTTAGGGTTGGGAGTCATTAGCGAGTAGTCAGTAGTCAGGAGAATTAATACCAAATTTCTAAATCCATGACAGACATCCACGCTCGAATGCTTGCCAAGCCTGCATTCGTTGTGACGCGAATAAAGAAAAATGGTATAAGAATGAATAATAATCAGTTAAATGGTCTATTTTTGGTGCTGCAACCTTGGGAAAAGCTGATGTTATTTCGGCTGATTGTCAGGAATGCACAAAACGGGGTGATATGCGGAAACTTTCGGCATATCCTTACTCTGGTTATTCGGAAAGTTTCTGTATAATTAGGGTCTGCTGAAAGAAGCTGTAACCTTTATCGGAAAAGGCTTTTAGCTTGATTGAGAGTCGCTCAGGTGCCCCTGAATCCGCGCTTAATCGCTTCAAACCCTGAAATTATCCCCAGACAATCGTTGGGTTATCATGGCCAATCTAATTCCTTGGTCAGAATTTGAAGAAGAATATGCCCAAAACTTCTCAGAAGAAATGGGTGCACCAGCCAAAACTTTTCGGATGGCGTTGGGAGCTTTAATCATTAAAGAAAAGTTGGGAACAAGTGATAGAGAAACCGTCGAACAAATTAAGGAAAACCCTTATCTGCAATACTTTTTAGGGCTATCAGCTTACAGCAATGAAGCTCCCTTTGAAGCCTCAATGTTAGTTCACTTTCGAGCCAGAATTGGAGTTAATTTAATTAACCAAGTCAACAAAAAAATGGTGAGCAACCAGGGAGAATTAACTGGCTTTCACCGGGGAGAAAAAAAGCCCGAAAAAGAAGAAAAGGGAGAAGAAAAAAATGAGCCAAAAAATCAAGGAAAATTAATTTTAGATGCCACCTGTGCGCCGGCTGACATTAGGTATCCCAATGACTTAGGAATATTAAATCAAGCCAGAGAACAAACCGAAGAAATTATCGACTCCCTCTACGAACCCATCAAAGACAAATTCCCGA
>VYLQ01000350.1_pt1 | contig 13176 bp, 15 predicted proteins | sample 5115351 | NCBI WGS metagenome assembly VYLQ01 (sample SAMN12291776, study PRJNA351875) | freshwater metagenome | isolation source: freshwater lake | place: USA: Michigan, Lansing Lake | collected 2013-08-14 | reverse complement strand
TTTTTCCCTGAAAATTAGGTAGTTGACCACCTGAAAATCGGTAAAACCCTACACCCCACACCCCACACCCCACACCCTGCCCCCAGGGAAAACTTTTTCAGCAGACCCTAATTAGAAGATTGCCTAATGAGCAAGCTATAGAATTTGCCTTGACTCCATTATTATTCCCTTCTCAAGAAACGCAAAAATAAATCGCCATATCGTCGGCATCTAAAGCAGCAATCGCACTTGGATTATCTGCCAATTCAGCGCGAAACTGGGCAATTTCTTCGGGAGTAACTTTAGTTGATTCAATATCCATAGGTTGTTCTTGTTTACAGACAATACTAATTGTATAGTTTCTATTTTGCCATCTATCGATAGTTTTTCATAGAAAGTGTTAATCTGACTGGTTACTGATAACTGAAAAGGTTCTTAATTCCCTACCATTGTGGTAATTGCTGTCATTTAAACCACGACAAAATTAACTAATTTGCCCGGGACAACAATCACTTTTTTGATTTCCTTACCCTCTAAATAACGTTGGGCGATTTCTGATTCCAGGGCGAGGGTTTCTAAGGTGCTTTTATCGGCACTAGCGGGAACTTGTATCGTACCTCTGGTTTTTCCCAAAATTTGGATGACAAGGGTAATCTCGTCCACAATCAGGGCAGTCGGATCAACTTTTGGCCAGGGTTGCAGGTGAATTGATTGGCTATGGCCTAAAGCTTGCCATAATTCTTCGCTAAGATGGGGAGCAAAGAGGGAAAGTAAGATTAATAGGGTTTCGATTCCTTCCCGATAAATGGGGGATTCAAAACACTTATTATCCCCTAAAGCGTTACTGAGTTTCATTAATTCGGAAATGGCGGTATTAAATTGATAATCTCCTTCTAAATCCTCGGAGATTTCTTTAATAGCGGTGTGAATTGCCCGTCTTAAATCCTTGTCAGTTTTCGAGAAAGTTTCTATTTTTTTGACTTGCTTGGGTTTATTTTCAATGTATTCGCTGACTAAACGCCACACCCGATTAAGAAAGCGAAATTGTCCTTCTACCCCGGCATCTTCCCACTGTAAATCTTTTTCTGGGGGTGCGGTAAAAAGTATAAACATTCGGGCAGTATCGGACCCATATTTTTCCAGTACTTTCAGAGGATCAACGCCGTTATATTTCGACTTGGACATTTTTTCAAAGAAGAAAGAAAGAACTTCTCCCGTGTCTTTATCGTAATATTTGTCCTCTTTATAGATAACATTTTCTGCGGGGACATATTTGCCAGTTTCGGGATTTTTGTAGGTTAATCCCTGTACCATTCCCTGGGTTAATAGACGGTTAAAAGGTTCATCGACATTAACTAAACCTCGGTCTCTTAAAACTTTGGTAAAGAAACGAGAATAGAGTAAATGTAGGATAGCGTGTTCGATTCCTCCGACGTATTGATCCACGGGCATCCAATCATTAACCTTCTCGAATTGAAAGGGTATGTTTTCATTTTTAGCATCGGTATAACGGAGGAAATACCAACTAGAATCAATAAAAGTATCCATGGTGTCTGTTTCCCGTTTTGCAGGAGTTCCACAACTATGACAATCCACATTTACCCAGTCTTCCAACTTAGCTAAAGGGGAAGCACCTCGACCGCTAAATTCGACATTTTCTGGTAAAGTAACGGGTAAATTTTCCACTGGTACTGGCACAGTTCCACAGTGAGGACAGTGGATAACTGGAATCGGACAACCCCAATATCTTTGACGGGAAATTAACCAATCCCGGAGGCGATATTGTATTCTAGCTTTGCCGTAACCTTGGGCAGTGGCATAATCAATAATAGCGGTTTTTCCTGCTGTAGAATTAAGTCCATTAAATTGAGCGGAATTAATCATAATTCCCGCTTCTGTATAGGCTTCTTTTAACTCAATTTCGCCACTTTCTGGAGTAATAACCATCTTAATTGGCAGGTTATTTTCCCGAGCAAATTTAAAATCGCGACTGTCGTGAGCCGGGACTCCCATCACTGCCCCCGTCCCGTATTCGTAGAGGACATAATCAGCAATTAAAATCGGAATTTCTGCACCAGTAAAAGGATTAATTGCCATTCCTCCAGTTTTAATACCGCGTTTGGGTTTATCTTCGGCAGTTCTTTCTAATTCGCTTTCGCTGGCTATCTCTTGAATAAAAGTTTCTACGGCCGATTTTTGTGCGGGAGTGGTAACTTGTAAAGTTAAGGGATGTTCGGGAGCAAGTACCACATAAGTCACTCCATAAACCGTATCGGGACGAGTGGTAAAAACGGCAATTTTTTCTTTGGAATTAACAAGAGGAAATTCTAAATAAGCACCTACCGATTTACCAATCCAGTTGGACTGCATGGTTTTAACCCGTTCTGGCCAACCAGTAAGTTTATCTAAATCAGTGAGTAATTGTTCGGCATAATCGGTGATTTTTAGAAACCATTGCCGGAGTAATTTTCTTTCTACTTTAGCACCCGATCGCCAAGATTTTCCTTCACTATCTACCTGTTCATTTGCCAAGACAGTTTGATCGATAGGATCCCAATTCACTGCCGCTTCTTTTTGGTAGGCTAATCCTGATTCAAAAAACTGTAAAAATAGCCATTGGGTCCAACGATAATATTCCGGGGAACAGGTGGCCACTTCTCTTTCCCAATCGATAGATAATCCTAACTGTTGTAATTGCCGTTTCATCTGGGCAATATTTTGCTCGGTCCATTTTGCCGGAGGAACTCCCCTTTCAATGGCGGCATTTTCTGCGGGTAATCCGAAAGCATCCCACCCCATGGGATGCAGGACGCGATAACCCTGCATTCTTTTCAGACGGGCAATCACATCGGTGATAGTATAGTTGCGAACGTGACCCATGTGCAGGTTGCCCGATGGATAGGGGAACATGGAGAGGGCGTAAAATTTCGGTTTATCGGCGTTTTCTGGGGTTTTGTCTAATCCCATTTGCTGCCAAATCTTCTGCCATTTCTGTTCGATTTCTGCGGGGTTGTACTGCACTGGGGTCTTTTCTCCTGAGTTGTATCTATCCCTCCCATTTTACCCCAGCCGGCTGGGGGCGATTGCCAGTCTTGGGGTTATCTACCCTAGCAAAAACCCTCTGGGTTTTAGTGGTTAATTTTCACGGGGAATATTAAACCTCTTGCATAATTAACTTTTGAGGGTTCAAAAACATCAAAAATAAGGATTAAATCGCATAAAATATGTAAATAGACCATTTAACTGATTATTATTCATTCTTAATTCTCCTGACTACTGACTACTGGCTACTGACTCCTAACCCTAACAACAATTTTTGATTTTTACAAGAGGTTAACAGCCGTTCGACTTCACCCAATAGTTACTTGACTGGTATCGACGCTGGTTGCCCCATGAACTTTACTTGCGATCGCAACCATTTTGTTTAAATTCGCCTGATTGGAAACCTTGCCTTTTAGTACAACTTTACCACCAGTTTGAGCGACCCACAATTTGTCTTCATCAGCTAAATCCGGTGTCTCGTCAAAAGCTAAAACTACTCGTTTAGCTAGGCCGCTTTCGTCGTATTTTCCATCTAATCCGACTCTTTCGGGGGGAATACCGGCAGCAGCGGCTTTCCCTGCGATCGCACTAGCGGCATCTGCCGGTTTATCTAAGCCAAAAATTCTTTTTAACCAATCCATTGCTAACACTCCTGATTGAGTTCTAAAACCCCAATTTCTTTAACAGGGATTTCGTTGAAACGATGTGTCGATCTAATCCTAAACGATCGGGACCGACTCCCACCGCTAAAGCGACCAATTGGGAAAAATGTAACACGGGTAAACCTAAACTTCGACCGATCACTTTTGCCACTTCCGGTTGTCGGGAATCAAGATTAAGATGGCATAAAGGACAAGGGGTGACTAAACAATCGGCCCCCGCTGCCATCGCCTCTAAAATGTGTTTTCCTGCCATTTGGAAGGATTGGGTGGTGGCATAACTGGACAGAGGCCAACCACAGCATTGAGTGCGTCCTTGATAATAAATCGGATTCGCCCCCACCGCTCGAAAGACATTTTCTAGAGATTCCGGCTGAAAGGGATTATCGTAGGGGAGAGTATCCTGGGCCCGCAGGAGATAACAACCATAAAAACTGGCACAATTTAACCCTGATAAGGGACGAACCACCTTGGCCGCCAGATTATCTAAGCCATAATCGCCGACAATTGCCCAGAGTAGGTGTTTAACCGTCGTCGTACCTTGGTAGGGGGAACAATGTTCTTTCTGTAAATAATTATTAACTTCCTCAACATAATTGGGATTATTATGCTTTGCTTCCTTCAAGCGCTCGTCCACATGACCGATCACCCCTTGACAGGTGCTACAGTGAGTCAACAGGGGTAAATTGAGGGCTTCCGCTAGGGCAATATTGCGCGCATTGACGGCATCTTCCAAGAGTTGCGAATCTTCCTTATAGGTTCCCGAACCACAACAGGCAGCTTTTTTAAGTTCGACTAAATTAATCCCCAAAGCTTCCGTCAGGGCTGCCGTGGATAAATATAGTTCCCGACAGGCACCTTGAGCGACACAACCGGGAAAATAAGCATACTGGAGATTTTTGACTGTCATGGATTCTAGGAAATTACTACTCATTGCCTATCTACCATCTTGCCCCCCTTCCCCCCTGTCATCACTAAAGTCATCGAATTTCTTAACAGACAGTCTTTTGTGGGCTGCCCTGAACAAGTGTACGGTAGTTTGTCCCTAGAAATAATATCCCAAAAGGAGGAGAGCCATCTCAACAGTACAATGGCTCTCCTTGAGAAAAATTGTTGTCATGAGGAGTCGGTTGTACCAATGGGAATCTACCCGGTCAAGAGGTGATTTACGGGTAGAATTGAGAGTGCAGCCGAGAAATTGCGGCGAGAAACCCTATTTTGTCTGCTTACGCCGCTTGGGGGAGGGTGATGACAGCATCAAAGTCAGCACGGCTAGGGAAAATCGAGAGAACCCGGTCTAGTTGGGTTAATTCAAAGATAATCTTGACTGAAGGTGGAATAGAACAGATATTGAAGGATTTTTCTTGACTTTGAGCCAGACGAAAGGCGGTAACTAAAGCCATTAATCCAGCGCTGTCGAGGAATTCCACCCTACTCATATCCACGAGAAAAGTGAAAGAGCCACTCTGGTTAACCAGATTGGTGAGCTGCTCTTGAAATTCTAGGACGTTAGCGGCGGTAATATAGCCACTTGGCTCAAATAGAGCAATTTCTGGGACTTTTACAGGACTTTTCATGGCTGGGCTTTGAAATTCATAAATGAACCTTTTAACTGGAAATCAGATACCGCTATTATGTCCTAACTTTCTGATTTTGCCACCTTGGTCTTGATCAATTTTCTCTCTCCTGAAAAGATTAATCTTTTTTTAATTTTTACCCTGTAGGAAGTAACCACTTTTAGGTTAACCTTTAATACGGGCAATAAAGAGAAACAGTGATCAGGACTGACTAGGGTAAACATCAAGGGAAAGTCGTTAGGTTTTAAGCTCTAATCCCGAATGACTGATGATGACCCAGTATTATACTGGTATTTTTGCTAAAATAAAGTAAAGCAGGATACAGAAACTAGATTTATTGAGCTAGAGTAAGGAAATTGTGGATACCCAGCCGACTATCCGCCAATTAGTGGAAAAAGCCCTATATTATCGTCAGATCACGCCAGAAATCGAAAACGGAATTAATGAACTCCTCGCTCGTCTTGGCTACGTTTCTGATGTGGATTACGAGGCCCTCGAGTTACTCATGGACGAAATGGACGAAGGCCGGATTAATCTCGTTCCGCGTCGGTAATTTGATAGGGATATTTTCGATTATATAGATTTACACCGGGCGATCGGGGCTGTTGCAATCTAATCGCGGAGACTAGGACTATCATAGATCGGGTCTAGGGAGATCGCCGAATTGATTTCCGATGCGGGCTCTTCTGGTTTCTGTGTGGAAACGAGGTCTATACTGATAGTTTCTTCGACAAAATAGTCCTAAAACCCACATTCCGCACCCTAAAGTGTCACATTGAAAATTTTATCTAAATCGTCAAAACGATTGCCGGCTCTGAATTACAGGCTAATTTGTTTGCCCAGCAGATGCACAATTAGCCCTAAAAATCTGATAGCTCTGATACCAAATTATTGAGATCAACTCTCATTCAGCTGGCGATCGCTTAAATATGAGCATCGTTTACACGATATATGCCAGAATGTGGAATATGGAAAAAGCCTATTCTTACCGATTTTACCCCACACCAGAACAAGAGTCGATTTTGGCCGCAGGACTTGCGGTGTCAGTCCGGTTCGCGACCATAAGACCAGAACAGAGTAAATCTGTTAAGGCAGGTGCGGAACCCCGCAAGGGAAAGAAGCAGAAACCTAAATCGTGAGGTTTGGGAATCACCGTCCGTTTACGGACGGTGAGGATGTCAACCCGAATTAAATGTTCCCACCCCAAAGTTGGAAGACGGGGGAGCAAACAACTCTAGTTTTGCCAATGGACGAGCTTTCGCTAACCGACAGTAATCTTTCCCCGACTAACCCCCTTTTAAAATAACCTTTGAGCGTTGGGAGCCACTACCCATGACCGTAGCCCTAAACCGAGCCGTTATTTATCCTGACAGTGATGGACAACCGATGGCCGATAATACCTGGCAATTTCGCTGGATTGTCTTGATTAAGGAAAATCTTGATTGTGTATTTCGAGATGCTCCCGATGTGTTTGTGGCGGGGGATTTACTGTGGTATCCCGTCGAAGGTCGTCCAGATGTTCGCGTCGCTCCCGATGTGATGGTGGTCTTTGGACGGCCTAAAGGCGAGCGCGGCTCCTATCGTCAGTGGCAGGAGGGAAATATTGCACCCCAGGTGGTGTTCGAGATTTTGTCGCCTGGAAATACCCTCAAGGAAATGGCCAAAAAGTTAGGGTTTTATGAACAATATGGCGTAGAGGAATACTATATCTATGACCCTGAACGGGTGGATTTTGCTGGTTATCAGCGCAGGGCCAACAAGTTGCAAGTGATCGAAATGGCGACGGATTGGGTTAGTCCCCGGTTAGACATCCGTTTTGTGTTAAACCAGGAGCAGTTAGAAATTTATACTCCCCAGGGCAATCGTTTTTTAACAACCCTAGAGTTATCCGAACGGGCTAGTTTAGCAGAGCAAACCGCACAGACAGAACAACAAAGAGCTAATTTAGCAGAGCAAACCGCAGAGGCAGAACGGCAACGGGCCAATTTAGCAGAACAGGAAAATGAACGGCTCCTGGAATTATTACGGCAAGCAGGAATCATGGGGGAAGGGCAGGGATAATTGTTCTGACAGTTTTTGTATTCTTTAAATTGACCCGAGGATAATTTTGTAGATGATACAGTACGATAAGAAACAGTCAAGCGAATGAAGGGAGTTTTGGATTTTTGGCTAAACTGTCTCCTAGTATTAACCACTATTTTTAGCTTACAAAGACGGCTCATAGAACTGATTGCCGAAACGAAAAACAGCGAATTTAGTCTTTTCGAGCGTCATGGTGAAACAGAGGAGACACTACCAGAGTTAGAACAAATTGAGAATTGTCTGGAAAGATTAAGAAATCCTTACTCTCGTCTTCATACTTTAACCCTAAGAATCTCTGAATACTATCCAATCGCTCCTTCTGCTATCCTAGAGTTGTTAGCGGAAACCATCGAACAAGCTCAAATCTCAGCCGATGTCGTGACGGCAAATTTATCTGAAACCAGAAAAAATTGGAGGTTATCAAAGTTTGGAACGGCTTCACAATCGAAGTGAGAGCGATCGCTGATTTGGTTTAGTGCGATGCCGAAGGCACTGCGTAGCAGTACGCCGCTCTTATAACGCAATTTTTAAGAGGGGTTAAAAGCCCCTTTTTTGGTTAAATCATGAGGACGGATGTAAAGGGCAATAGAGCGATCGCTGTTTTGATTTAGAGTAAAGAAGAGACGATCATTTTTATTGTTAAAATCTTAAGTTAGTAATCAAGCTATAATTAGCGAATGAACAAAAAACAGCGAAAAACCTATGATGCTATTTTTGTTGATCCCATCCGCCGTAACATCGTTTGGGATGATGTCGTTAATTTAATTCAGTCATTGGGAGGTATAATTACTCAAGGCGATGGCTCAAGAGTTCGATTTGACCTAAACAAAATTTCCCTTAACATTCATTCCCCTCACCCCCAAAAAGAACTAAAAAGATACCAAATTAAAGCTCTTCGTGAATTTCTAATTAAAGCAGGAGTAGATTAATGCGATACAAAGACTATGAAGCTGTGATTGAATACGATGAAAGCGATCGCTTATTTTTTGGTCGCGTCATCAACACAGAAGATATTATTGTTTTTGATGGTCTTTCCGTTGATGAACTAGAACAGGCTTTTAAAACCGCCATTGAACAATATTTAATGGATTGTCAAACCCTCAATAAAATTCCTAATCAACCCACCTATTCCTTATCTTCTCATTAGTGCGATGCCGAAGGCACTGCGTAGCAGTACGCCGATCTTGCTGTGCCTCGCTGTCCCATATTGGTCGGATTTTCATCTCATGGGTAAAACAAAAGGGTTCCTTCAATCCGACATTCAAGGTAACTTCACCCAGTTTCCCCAAATCTCCAGAAATCAATATAATTAACTTCAGGCTTTCTCCTAACCTGATTTTTTCCATGATTCCTTTAACTCTTAATCTCTTGCAAGGTTCCGTTACTTTTCGTTTCAGTCCCAGTGCTGCCTTGGATTTGCAAAGGGAAATTAACATTTTACTTGATCGCCTAAAAGCGATCGCCAGTAATGCCGCTAGTGGGGGTAAACCCCAACCCCAAAAACCGCTGGAATATCAGCACACTGGTGATGTGTTTCTGGAAGTGTTTTGTAATCCCAATATTTATCCGAGTCCTTTTTCGGCTAAAGTTTTGTTAACGGTTCGTGATGATCGCCTACGCTTAACCACAGAAGCAGAATTAACCCGTGTGATCGAAGATTTAGAGCGTTATCTCGACCAAAATAGTTAGAATCGGGGGATTTTTGGGGTTTCGACCTTTCCTTGTCGTCCCACCTCTCCCCATCTGATTATTCTTCTCTAGCTTGCCATGTTACCGACCGATTTATTGATTTCCCGTCAAAATGGCGAGACAATTATTCCCAAACGCTTACCGATCGCGACCGATTATCTAGCGATCGCTAAAGAACAAATCACCTGTTTTCAGGAAAGTATCGGTGAAACCAAGGGAGAATTAAGCCAAAAACTCCTAATCTTGGAGGGAGACAGTCCCGATTATAAAATTAAACGGGGATTTGCTCACCTATTAACCAATCATTTTGCCACCTTTGAGATTATTAGTCCCTTAGAACCGCAGGAATTAAGAAAAAGAGTTTTTGAACAAGCGGCCAACTTTGTTCCTATTCCCCAAAATCGATCGCTAATTCTGGAGAAAATTGCCCAGCAACTCAGCCAAGAATTAAATCAAGAAATTTTTCCAGTGGCTCTAGAAAAAGGACTCTATGCTGATTTAGCAGAGAATAAAATTCTCACTCAATTTGATGCTCCTACCCCCGAAAACTTAATTCATCGTTTTAACCTCTCGCAAATTCAAGGTATTTTTTATCGGGCCAATTATTTAATTATCAACGTCCACCGCAACGATCCAGGGGAATATAAATATCTCTTTCGCTATCTAAAACTATTTCGTTTAATGACTTATATCGAAGGGGATGCCGACACGGGATTTACTATTACTATCGATGGTCCAACCAGTTTATTTAAAGCTAATAGTCGTTATGGCATTGAAATCGCTAAATTAATACCGGCCCTACTCCATGTTACTCACTGGAATCTGAAGGCACAATTACAGTACAAAGATTCCTATACAGGAACTATTAAAAAACAACAGTTTAATTTAGAGGATAACTGTGGTCTGGTATCCCACTATTCCCCGGGTAAACCCTACGATAGTATGTTAGAGGAATCTTTCGCTAAACGTTGGTTACAGTTAAAAACTGAATGGCAACTAGAAAGGGAAGTGGATTTAGTGCCTTTACCCGGAGGAGTGATGATTCCCGATTTCCGTTTATTGCATCCCGATGGTCGCGTTTTTCTCCTCGAAATTGTTGGTTATTGGCGACCAGAATACCTACAAAAGAAATTTTTACAGGTTAAATCGGCCCAAGCAAATAATCTAATTTTAGCCGTATCGGAACGGTTAAATCTAGAAAAAGCTGGAGTTAAATTTCAAAATCTACCCGCTCAGGTTATCTGGTTTAAAGATAAATTATCACCCCAAGCAGTGTTAGAAGTTTTAAATTAAAAGGTTAAGAAGCTAAAAGCGGAAGTATGATTTAATACTCCCGCTTCGGTTTAATCAGACTAGGTCAACTCTTTCGCTCAAGACCAGACAATGAGAGTTACATCATTGAGCAATGGCAGGATTGATGGACACTTTCACCACTTTATTTTTTTCTTCTTCCGCTTTCGGGAGGGTGAGGTTGAGAATGCCATCTTTGTATTCAGCAGTCACGTTAGTGTTATCAACCCGAACAGGTAGAGGAATAACCCGATGGAATTTACCATAACGGAATTCAGTGCGGGTAAATCCTTCTTCTTCGGTTTTAATTTCCGATTTTCTTTCACCATTAATGGTGAGACTATTGGCTGTTACTTCTAGGTTGAGGTCTTTGGCCTCCATACCAGGTATTTCCAGTTTAATCTGAACTGCCTCTGGCGTTTCGGTTATTTCCGCCGCCGGGATGAAGGATAACCCCATTTTCTCGCCATTGCCTACATCAGTCGGCACAAGACGGTCAAACAAGCGATTCATTTCTTTCTGTAGGCTTTCTACTTCTCTGAAAGGTTCCCAACGTATAAGTGCCATATAAGTCACCTCCGAAGTTTTCTTAACGCTAGAGATGTTGGTTTGTCTCTACACTTTTAGGATAGATGAAATATTCTCTGACCGGGGTAGGGTTTTCGGTATTAAGTTTTTCCAGATTCCCGTACTATCTCCTATACTAGAGCTAGGTGAAAAGGTTTTTCCCAGGAAAGTGGGAATTATAAATTATGAATTATGAATTATAAATTATGAATTGGGAATTATAAATTATGAATTGGGGAGTGGGAAGTGAGAAGACCACTTCGTGCGCGACGTTCGGACGTTCGGCGAAGTTTAGTCGAGCGGACGGTGAGCCTGTCGAACCGTTGCGGGGGGAAGTGGGGGGTTTTCTCAGTGAACTGATAACTGATAACTGATAACTGATAACTGATAACTGACTCCACCAACAAACTTATTCAGCAAACCCTAATTATCTACTGATGAATAATTAAACTTTCTAAACTGGTTTGTAAATCTTGGGTTAATTGTGCTACGGCCGAGCGTCGATCACTTTTATAATCGCCATAGCGCTCGGATACGGAAATAGATTCGCCAATAGTTATTATCGCTTTTTGTTGACCAATTTGGGGACGAAAAAAGGGATTACCTCCCTTGATTCTTGTTACTAAATCCCAGAGTAATAAAATTGTCTCAGCAAATCTTTCTACGGTGGGTTTTTCTTTGACATAATAACCGGTTACTGAGACGAAACTTTCCACAATTCTCATGTGCCACATTTTTAAATTAGCTTCATCAGCAAGGCGATCAGCTAATCCTAATTCAAGGGGAGAAATAGAATGAGTGGGTTTTAATTCTTCCCGATAAATGCGTTCCCATCCTGCTTGTTCTAAACGACGACAGCGATCGATTACATTACCATAAGGAGAAAGATTAAAATAATTTTCTGCGGTTTGTAGGGCCACATCTAATAAATTGGCTAAACGTTTGGCTAGGGTTTCATTTGGATCATCACCATTGGCAGGTACTACCGGCAAAGATTGATAGTAGAAATCTCGATAAAAATCCTCCATTAAGGATAATAATCTTTCTCCTAACCGAAAAAGACGATCATATAAAACCTTTTCTTCTAGGGACGAATTCGGGGGGGGTTCTAAACCGCTATCGGTTTCTAAATCAGTTAAAATTCGCTCGATTTCTTGCCACACTGGAGTCAGATAAAAATACTGAATACCAATAGGTAAAATAATGACTTCTTGCTGTTGTTTAGCTTTTTTGACATCATCCACCCCCCAAAAAGCTAATTGAGAAATACCCGGTTCAATCGCACTGACAAGCTCATTATGTCCGTTAGTTGCCCCTTCCGGAGCAGCGGCTAAAGGATAATCTCCTTCTAATAATAAACGACGAGCAGATCGCAATCCGATTAAATCGGCTTTTCCCCGTTGAATTGGTGTGCCACCTAACTTAGAATATAACCATCCTACCCTTTCTCCAGCCCATAAAGGAATCCCTCGATCGTACATAAAATGAGCGTGAATCGGTGCTGGTAATTTTATTCCTAACTCTTGGGCTTTTTTGGGTACTAATTTCCACAAAAGATAGGCCATACAGTAGGGATCCATAATACTGGGATGACGGAAAGCAAGCAGTAAACGTACTTTTTTCTCTTGACTTTTTTGATAAAATATGATTAAAGTTTCTAGATTAGCGGCGGAAATTTCTCTTAAGTTGGTTTGAGTTTGTAACCAGAGAGGTAAAAAGATTTGACATCCCTTTAAAAGCAAGGGATTAAGGTCAGGTGGTATAAATTCTAGAGGAGGTTGTGCGCCCAAAGATAGATGAGACATATAAGTAGTCGTGCCAAATAAATTTCCTAGTTGAGACAGTTATCAGTTATCAGTTATCAGTTATCAGATTTGAGTTTACTGTTTATTGTTTACTGCTCTTAGATGTGTAATTAATTTTGCTTAGGTACTTAAGAAGGGAAGAATAAAAGAAAACTCTGATCAATAATTACCCACTGGCTAAAAGGTAATCACAGCAGCAAACAGGTGTCGAGCTAGATTTCAAATAGACTGGGATTACAGGCTCCCTCAACCGTGAAAGGAGAAATTAACCGACTTTAATCGAGGAGGAACACAAATAGCTTACCTCCTCACCTAAACAAATACAGCTATACTATAGCTCTATCCCCATTTCTCGCAAACGAGCTTCCAGACGTTGAGAACGCTGTCTTTCCGCTTCCAGAGCTTGCTGAGTAGCATTTAATTGCTCCTGTGCCGCAGCCGCTTGCTCCTGTGCCGCAGCCGCTTGCTCCTGTGCCGCAGCCGCTT
>VYLQ01000208.1_pt1 | contig 13189 bp, 11 predicted proteins | sample 5115351 | NCBI WGS metagenome assembly VYLQ01 (sample SAMN12291776, study PRJNA351875) | freshwater metagenome | isolation source: freshwater lake | place: USA: Michigan, Lansing Lake | collected 2013-08-14 | reverse complement strand
TGGGGAGATGGGGAGATGGGGTGTGGGGGGTGGGGTGTGGGGTGTGGGGTGTGATGGGGCGGGGGGTGTGATGGGGTGTGGGGTGTGGGGTGTGGGGAGATGGGGTAGTGGGGTAGTGGGGCATTTGGCTGAAATTTCCCTAAACCCCTATATCCCTAAATCCCTATATCCCTATATCCCCTTTCTAACTGATAACTGATAACTGAAATTAGGCGAGATAATCCTGTAAAGCTTTCACCTCTAAAGGTTGGGATTGCAGGGATTTTAAGGCCGCTACCGTCGCTTTTGCCCCGGCGATAGTGGTGATAATTGGTAACTTATAATCGAGGGCAGTACGGCGAATTTGTCGGCCATCATTTTGGGATTCTTCACCACTGGGAGTATTGACAATAAACTGAATCCAGCCATTTTTGATCCAATCGATAACGTGGGGACGACCTTCGTGAATTTTTAGCACCAAATCGATATTTTCGCAACCGTTTTCTAACAAAACTTCACGAGTTCCGGAAGTGGCGACGACGCGAAAACCGAGGGATTGCAGATCCTTAACCACGGGAACCATGGGGGTTTTATCGCGATCGTTCATCGAGACAAAAACCGTCCCACTGGTGGCTAAAATCACGCCGGCGGCCATTTCTGCTTTAGCGAAAGCTTTGCCAAAATCGCTGTCAATCCCCATTACTTCGCCTGTGGAACGCATTTCTGGCCCCAGGAGAGTATCAGCACCGGGGAACTTCTGGAAGGGTAAAACCGCTTCTTTGACGGCAATATGACGGGGAATTGCTTCGCTGATGATACCCAATTCCGTCAGGGTTCGGCCCGACATGACGAGGGAGGCAACTTTTGCCAAAGGAACTCCCGTCGCTTTGGAAACGTAGGGAACAGTACGACTAGCGCGGGGATTCGCTTCTAAGATATAAACTGTCTCCCCCTGTACCGCATACTGGATATTCATCAAACCGATTACTTTTAACGCTTTCGCTAGTTCCACCGTCCATTGTCGAATTGTGGTTAAAACTGAGTCGGTCAGGGACGTATGGGGGATAGAACAGGCAGAATCGCCCGAATGTACGCCCGCTTGTTCGATATGTTCCATTAATCCCCCGATAACTACTGTTCCCGTCGTATCTGACAGAGCATCCACATCCACTTCGATGGCATTTTCGAGGAATTTATCGATTAAAATCGGGTGATCCGGTTCTATCTGTACCGCATACTTCATATAGCGTTCCAATTCGCTATCGGAATAGACGATTTCCATTGCCCGACCGCCCAAAACGTAGGACGGACGTACTACCACAGGATAACCGATGCGTTTAGCCACTGCTTGGGATTCTTGGAAACTGCGGGCAATACCGTTGGCAGGTTGTCGGATATCTAATTGTCGGAGGATTTGTTCAAAGCGTTCCCGATCCTCAGCAATATCGATCGAATCGGGTGAAGTTCCCCAAATTTTGGTATTTACGGGACAATTAGGCGATTCTAGATATATTTGCAGGGGAACCGCTAGTTTTAAGGGAGTTTGCCCACCGAATTGAATAATTAAACCCTCTGGTTGTTCCGCTTCGATGATATTTAAGACATCCTCTTTGGTCAGGGGTTCAAAGTAAAGGCGATCGCTGGTATCGTAATCGGTGGAGACAGTTTCCGGGTTAGAGTTGACCATAATCGTCTCAAAACCAGCTTGACTGAGGGAAAAAGCGGCATGACAACAACAGTAGTCAAATTCTATCCCCTGGCCGATGCGATTGGGGCCACCACCGAGGATCATCACTTTGCGTTTATCGGAGGGTAAAACTTCCGATTCTACCTGTTCGTAGGTGGAATAATAATAGGGTGTCAGAGCCTCAAATTCTGCCGCGCAGGTGTCCACCATTTTATAGACTGGAACAATACCTAAACCCTTGCGATAACTTCTGACTTCATCCTCGCTGCTGTTGGTGGCGAAGGCGATCTGGCGATCGCTAAAACCCTGTTGTTTAATGGCGAATAAGTCCTCTTTGCTAAGACTTTTCAGGGGAGTTCGTTTGAGAAACTTCTCGGTTTCCATCAAATCGGCCAATTTATCGAGGAACCAGGGATCAATCCCGGTTAGTTCGTGGATTTCCTCTCCATTCATGCCCAATTTAAAAGCATGATAGATACTATAAACCCGTTCGGGGTTAGGTGTCCGCAAACCGGCCCGGACTTCCGAGAGGGGGGGGAGAGTTTCGACTTTATCGCAACCAAAGCCAAAACGTCCCGTTTCTAGGGAGCGGAGAGCTTTTTGAAAGGATTCTTGGAAAGTTCGACCGATAGCCATAGCTTCCCCGACGGATTTCATCTGGGTGGTTAGAATCGGTTGGGAGCCGGGGAATTTCTCGAAGGCAAAGCGAGGAATTTTGGTGACGACGTAATCGATAGTCGGTTCAAAGGAAGCTGGGGTTTTTTTGGTGATATCGTTGGGAATTTCGTCTAAAGTGTAGCCTACTGCTAGTTTAGCGGCAAATTTAGCGATCGGGAATCCCGTAGCTTTCGATGCTAGGGCCGAAGAACGCGATACCCGGGGATTCATCTCGATCACGATTACGTCGCCGTTAGTGGGATTAACGGAGAATTGGATGTTCGAGCCGCCGGTTTCTACGCCAATTTCCCGAATAATTGCCTTAGAATAGTCCCGGAGCCGTTGGTATTCTTTATCGGTTAGGGTTTGGGCGGGCGCAACCGTAATCGAGTCGCCGGTATGGACCCCCATCGGGTCAAAGTTTTCGATCGAACAGATGATCACCACGTTATCGGCTAGATCGCGCATTACCTCTAATTCGTATTCTTTCCAGCCAATTAGGGATTTTTCGACGAGAATTTGCGATGTAGGCGAACAATCTAGACCATACTGGGCCATCGGTTCAAATTCTTCTTGGTTATAGGCAATACCGCCCCCCGTTCCCCCTAAAGTGAAGGCCGGCCGGATAATGAGAGGATAGGAACCGATCTGATGGGCGATCGCTTTTGCCTCCTCTAAATTGTTGGCAATCCCCGAAGGACAGACGGGAACACCGATTTTCTCCATTGCTTTTTTGAATAGTTCCCTATCTTCGGCTTTTTCAATAGCGGGAAGTTTTGCCCCGATCAGTTCCACGTTATATTTTTCTAAAACGCCGCTTTTGGCCAAAGCGACGGCGGTATTCAGGGCAGTTTGACCCCCCATAGTCGGTAGAATCGCATCAGGGCGTTCTTTAGCGATAATTTTCTCGACAATTTCCGGCAGAATTGGTTCAATGTAGGTGCGATCGGCCATTTCTGGATCGGTCATGATCGAGGCGGGGTTAGAATTGACTAAAATTACCTCATAACCTTCTTCTCGCAGGGCTTTACAGGCTTGAGTTCCCGAATAGTCGAATTCACAGGCTTGTCCGATGACAATCGGGCCAGCGCCCAAGATTAGGATTTTTTGTAAGTCATCACGGCGTGGCATAGGCTTAGGGTTGCTTGACGATAAACCCCAATCATTGTATATGTTGTCACCCTCGATCCCGCAAAGCTTTATTTAGGTTTAATGACCTTGTTGGCTTGAGGAGTCAGTCCCGATGAAAAAATTTTCCCCACTAGAGATGAGATAGGTTTCCTTCCCTACACCCCACACCCCACACCCCACACCCCACTTCCCCACTTCCCACTTCCCTGATAACTGATCACTGTTTACTGATCACTGATATCGCGTACAATGATAAGATTGTTTTCAAAGATACAATAGGCGTTTGTCTTCGCTAGAGAGTTTATGAAAGTTGGCGATCGAGTTCGTGTAATTGAGTCCGTGGTAGTTTATCACCATCCTGAACACAAATCGGATCCTTTTGACGTGAAAGGACTGGAGGGAGAGGTGAAAGGGATTGTCACCGAATGGCGTGGTAGACCGGTTAGCGCCAACCTACCCGTCCTCGTCGAGTTCAGTAAAAAGTTTAAAGCCCATTTTCGAGATTTTGAAGTAGAAATCGTGGAAAAAGCCGCCGAATAGGGACTTTTTCGCTTATTTAAGCTACAAAGCGAATAAATTTATTTTTGCCCACCTGTAGGACTTTTCCCGTTAAAGCTTCGGCTGTCTCAAAACTTTTGTCCACATCGGTGATTTTCTCACTATCGATTCTTACCGCACCCCCCTGAATCTGTCTTCTCCCTTCGCCGCTACTTTTGCACAAGCCAGTAGCCGAAAGAAGATAGAATAGTTTTAGGGGAAAAGTGACCGCTGCGAGGGAAAATTCGGGGACAGAAGCCGCAGCCTCTGTATTTCCCTGTAGAACTATCTCCTGCGCCGTTTTTTGTGCCTTTAATGCCTCCTCTTCTCCGTGAAACTGGGCAACTACCTCGATCGCCAGTTGTTTTTGTGCCTCTCGCGGATTGCTCGCTATAGCATCTAAGGGCAAATTTGTCAATAGTTCGTAATAATCTTTTAACAAAGCGTCGGGGGTTTTTTCCAGTTTCGAGTACATGGACAGGGCCGATTCCCGCAATCCCACATAATTATTCAGGGATTTGGACATTTTTTGACTGCCATCGGTTCCGATTAAAATCGGTAAAAGTAGCCCGAATTGCGGTTTTTTGCCGAAATATTTCTGTAAATCACGACCGACGGCAATATTAAATTTTTGATCGGTTCCTCCTAATTCGACATCGGCCTCGACAGCTACGGAATCATAACCCTGCATTAAGGGATAAAGAAATTCATGGAGAAAAATCGGGTTTTCCTGGTCGTAGCGTTCGGAAAAGCCTTCTTTTGCCAACATTTGCCCGACAGTCATGGTGGAGAGGAGTTCGAGAATTTGCGAGAGGTCTAATTTCCCCAACCATTCCGAGTTATAGCGAATTTCTAGGCGATTAGGCGTGTTAAAATCTAAAATCGGGCGTAATTGTGCCAGATAATTCTCGGCATTAGCTCTCACTTCTTCGCTCGTCAATTGTTTTCTAACTTCCGATTTTCCAGTCGGATCGCCAATTCTAGCGGTAAAATCACCAATAATCACCACTGCTACATGACCAGCATCCTGGAAAGCACGCAGTTTCCGAAAAGGGATACTATGACCTAGGTGAATATCGCTGCCAGTGGGGTCAATACCTAGTTTAATTCTTAAAGGGCGATCGGTAGTTTGCAGTAGTTGGGCTAAATTTTCCCTAGGCTCTTGGGAGTCGGGTTGATGGGGGAATAAATCACTGGTTCCACGGGTTAACCAGTCTAGGGAGGAAGATACGGTCATTGTTGCTCATTTTCCACAGCCTTCCCATTATAGTTTTTTATTATGTCAAGTAACAAGCAAAAGGTAAATAAACTGGTATCTTCAGTAAAAGTCGATAACATCTTGACAATTCTCCCGATCGAATATAGAGTCTTAAAATCTTCTTTTCCAAAATTATCAAAAAATTTTCCTGTCTTGAATTGCGATCAGATAAGCCAATGAATCCTAGTTATAATAACTCTATACCAGTGCAGAGGATCAAAGTTTCTGTAATTGTTTCTACCTATAAATCAGCAGAGTTTATCTGGGGTTGTCTAGAGGATTTAGTTACTCAAACTCTTTATGAAAAGGGAGAAGTAGAAATTATTATTATCGATAGTGCTTCTCCGGAAAATGAAGGGGAGATTATCCAAGAGTTTCAAGAAATTTATCCTAATATTATTTACCAGAGAACTAAAGGACGAGAACCCCTCTACCGCGCTTGGAATCGCGCTATTAAACTAGCGAGTGGTTCCTATCTCACCAATGGGAATACTGATGATCGTCGCTGTTTCAATGCTCTGGAAATTATGGCTAATTATCTAGATAATAATAGAGAGATTAGTTTAGTTTATGCCGATCAATTAATTACCACCCTCAAAAATGATACTTTTGCCACCACTCCAGCTTTAAAACATTGGAATTGGCCAAATTACTCTTATCAAGAGATGCGTCAAGGTTGTTGTGTGGGTTCTCAACCAATGTGGCGAAAAATGCTGCACGATAAATATGGTTATTTTCAGGAAAATTTTCGCTGTGCTGGTGATTACGAATTTTGGTTAAGAATCGGCATTCAAGGGGAAAAAATGGCTTTGATTCCTGAGATTTTAGGATTATATTATTTAAATCTCCAAGGTTTAGAACATGGCAGCAATGGTCAAGCATTAGAGGAGCATTATCAAGTGTGTAAAATCTATGGAATTCCTCACCCAGAAATTAAGGATATAGAAATTAAACCCAATCCAGTTAAGATGGAAGATTTAGGGAAAATTTTAAATAAGGATGAGCGAGAAAAATTACAAACAATTCAAGCTATCTCCCAGAATAAACTCCCAATTATTGTTATTGATGGCGTAATTTTTCAACTTGAGCAACGAAAATTAGCTAGGGGTTGGTCTTCAATTTTAGAGCATTGGAGTCAATTAGAATTGAGTCAACACATTGTTATTTTAGATAGAAATAATACCGCACCACGATGGGAAGAATTTAAATATTGGCCCGCAGAATCCTACGATTATAATTATACGGGAAAGGATGCCAGAAAAATTCAAGCTATCTGCGATCGCCTACAGGCAAATTTATTTATTTCCACTTTTTATACCAGTCCCTTAACCACTGCTTCTCTACTTTTTCTTACTTCTGAATCCCCAGAAGAAAACGGCAATTTACCATTAGATTTAGAAAAACACTACGCAATTTTATCCGCTTCTAGAATCATCGCTTTTTCCTCTGATATCGCCCAAAATTTAAGAAGGTTATACCCGAAAATTACCTCGGAAAAAATTAATATAATTGAGCTTTTTGAAGTTAATCAAAAAATAGCAGAAGAAATCAGCAATTTTCTCTGGTATGCGCTCAGTGAACGGAACGAATCAAGTCAGCATCAAGTCTGGTTAGAGTTAAGAAAATTACAGGAAGCACAACAGACAATGTATCTGAAACAACAGCAAGATTATCATACTATGCAAGAGATGGAAATATCACTAAGAGAATTAGAAAATAACCATAATAATCTTCAGAAAAATAATCAGAAATTACAGGAAGAAATTAACTATTTGTCCTCCCGTAAGGGAATAGTAAAAACCATCGGGAAAACTCCTATCTTACTTCTTGCTAAGATCAAGAAAAAACTCCCAAGATTTTAGGGAATTAAGGGAAGTTTCCTGACAAGGATTCCAATCCTGGCACGGTAGTGCCTAAAAGTGGTAAACTAATGTTAAGAATTAGAGGAGAAAACACTGTGCCACATTCGATCATCACTGAAATTTGTGAAGGGGTTGCTGATTGCGTTTCCGCTTGTCCTGTTGCTTGTATCCATCCGGGACCGGGTAAAAATGTTAAAGGAACCGATTGGTATTGGATTGATTTTGCCACTTGTATCGACTGTGGTATCTGTTTACAAGTATGTCCCGTCGAAGGTGCAATTCTGCCGGAAGAACGTCCCGATTTACAAAAAACTCCCTAATTTATCAGTTATCAGTTATCAGTTATCAGATGTAAGTTTTAAGTTATCAGATGTAAGTTTTCAGTTTACTGATTACTGAAAATGCTTCCCACTTCCCCACTTCCCCACTTCCCCACTTCCCCACTTCCCCACTTCCCCATTCACAACTGATATTACTCTCTCCTATCTCCTTTTTACCTTACCATGGATTCTCTTTTAGAAGTTGAACAAGTTTATGCAGGTTATGTGCAGGATTTATACATATTGCAAGGGGTTAACTTTCGCATTGCACCGGGGGAATTAGTCACGGTTATCGGTCCCAATGGTGCGGGAAAATCTACCCTCGCTAAGGCGATTTTTGGTTTATTAAAACCCAGTGCTGGAACTATCACTTTTAAGGGAAAAAATATCACTGGTTGGAAATCTAATCAAATCGTTCCCCTCGGAATGGGTTATGTTCCCCAAATTGCTAATGTTTTTCCATCCCTGAGCATTGAGGAAAATCTGGAAATGGGGGCTTTTACGAGCAAAGGAAATATAAAATCTTTAAAAGAGCGCATTTATGCCATGTTTCCTCGTTTGGACGAGCGCCGTCGTCAGAAAGCTGGCACTTTATCTGGAGGAGAAAGACAGATGTTAGCCATGGGACGAGCGCTGATGTTGCAACCGGATTTATTAATTCTCGATGAACCTTCGGCAGCTTTATCTCCTATCTTAGTAACCAGTGTTTTTGAACAGATAAAAGCGATTAATCAGACGGGAACTGCCATTATTTTAGTGGAACAGAATGCCAAAAAAGCCCTAATGATGTCCGATCGAGGTTATGTTTTAGAAAGTGGTCAAGATCGTTTTCAGGGATCGGGTCAAGATTTACTCAATAACCCCAAAGTAGGGCAATTATACCTCGGTGCAGCCTACCATGGCGCACCAGGAAAGGATTAATTTTAAAAGGTATAGGAGAGGGGTGTGGGGTGTAGGGTGTGGGGTGTGGGGAAGTGGGGAAGTGGGGAAGTGGGGAAGTGGGGAAGGAAACCTCTTTCATCTTTGGTAGTGAAAATTTTTTCATCAGGACTGACGACCGACGACCGGCTACCCAAAACGAAGTTTCACTTTTTAGCATACCAGCGCCATAAAACTCGGGCTAAACGTTGGGGATCGTGACGAACTTTGGCAGTAACTTCATCTTCTGCCATTACATTCGCTAAAACAATGCGATAACCCATTTTTCCCACTTCCTCGCGATCTAAAAAGACGGGATGACTATGCTCTTGGGCGTATAATTGTAGAGATTGGGGCGATGGTGCAGTTCTTTGGGCCAAAACCGCATCAAAGACGCGTTCTTCACAGACTCCTTCGATCGCGCGCAAATGATCAGCCACCGAATAATTATCCGTTTCCCCCGGCTGGGTCATAATATTACAAACATAGACACGGGGAACTGTCACCTGTGCTAGGGCCTGACGAATTGCGGGAACCAACAAATTAGGGATAATACTGGTATAAAGACTACCCGGCCCGATAATAATATAATCTGCTTCCTTGATTGCCGCTAAAGCAGCCGGTAAAGCGACCGGATCGGCAGGATGACAGCCAATCTGACGAATTTGCCCCATAGCTTCAGTTATCTTCGATTCTCCCTCAATAATGCGCCCATCGGCTAACTTGGCCCAGAGACTAACATCGGTAAGGGTAGCAGGTAGCACTTTGCCGCGAATGGCCAAAACTTTGGCACTAGCATCGATCGCCTGTTCCAGATCGCCGGTAATCTCGGTCATAGCGCTGATAAATAAATTACCAAAACTGTGGCCCGATAAACCATCCCCGGCATGAAAGCGATATTGAAACAATTCCGTTAATAACTTTTCCTCATCGGCTAAAGCGGCGATACAATTGCGAATATCCCCCGGGGGTAAAATGCCCATTTCCCGGCGTAATCGGCCCGAAGAACCGCCATCATCAGCTACGGTGACAATAGCGGTGATATTGGAACTATACTGTTTTAAACCCCGTAAAAGGGTCGATAAACCTGTACCGCCACCAATTGCTACAATTTTTGGGCCGCGATGGAGACGACGATGGGTGCGTAGGAGATCGACTAATTCCTCCGATGCGTCCGGTTGTAGTGCTTCTGTAATCGTTTCGACGGTGCGACTCTGACCCCAGAATAACAAAAAGACACCCAGCAAAACCGCCAGCGGCCCGGAAACAGAATTGGGGACCAAGCGTGCGATCGTTTCTAATGCTTGGGAAACAAACTCTAAAAAGCGATTAACCGGGGTTAATTTTACCCAAATAGCCAAACCGAAGGAGGTGAGAAAAACGCCAGTTAAACTGATTAAAAGCCAGCGTTTGACAAAAAGACCGGGAGAAAGCCATTTAAACCAACGATTAACCCGTTTAGGCGTTTTTCTGCCCACAGAAGCGGCTATTTTCCCCTTCTGAGCGTTGAGTTCCCGTAGCGTCTGTTTAAATGGACTCATAGATGTGGCCTGGCAGCGAACGCATTGATTCTGGAGAGACTGTAGCCGAAAAAGGGGACAAACTCAAGTTAACCTAACCTCCCACCTGGGAATAGGCCGCCTCGGAAATTGTGGGAATATCGGCGTATTTGCCGATAACCGACTGTATAATGCTGTAAACACAGGCGGCAAATGCTCCCAAAAAGACGACGTTAAAAAGAGTTTCTAGCACAAAATTCGCCCCTAAACGCTCATCGAAGAACTTTAAGACCGATCCCAATAAATACACCAAAATAGCGATTAAAATCGCCTGCATGGTGTTAAACCGGATAAAATGACTGATGCGGGGATTGCGTACCACGGCGAAAAAGAGGACGAAAAAGACAATTAAACTGCCAAAGCTTCCCAGAGAACTATAGAGAAAAGCTAAGGGATATAAGGCTATTGCTAAGGCCGCTCCTAAAAAAGGAATTTGCTGGAAGATAAAGATACCGAAGGCAAAAGCGGAATATAAGGGTAAAAGATATACTAAAGCTGCAAAAATGCGATCTTTTGTATCGGTTGAGCCGCGCCAAGTCATAATCTATTGTCTCCTGAGACTACTGCTAACTCTCTTCAAGATAACCCGGCTGCTGACCTGACTTGCCGCAGCCGGAAAAATCGATCGAATTATAGTTATACAGAGACGGGGTGCTTGATTTCCTGTAACAGAGCCAGATATTCCTCCTTAAAATAGTGTAGGGTACTTAAAATCGGATTGGGAGCGCTTTGACCAAGACCGCAAAGACTGGTTTCCTTGACCATTTGACAGAGATGTTCTAGGTTTTCGAGGTCGTGAATATCGGCCTTTCTGTCGATAATTTTGGCCAATAATTCAAACATTTGTACTGTTCCCGTGCGACAGGGGATACATTTACCACAGGACTCCTCGCGACAGAACTCCATATAGAATTTCGCCACTTCCACCATGCTGGTACTATCATCCATGACCACCATACCCCCGGATCCCATCATCGAACCGAGTTTGGCTAAGGATTCGTAATCCACGGGAGTATCGAGTAAATTAGCGGGAATACAACCCCCAGAGGGGCCGCCGGTTTGTACCGCTTTTACTTGACCATCGGGAACACCACCCCCCATCTCCTCGACAATTTCCCGGAGAGTAATGCCCATTGGCACTTCAATCAGCCCATTATTGCCGATTTTTCCCGTTAAAGCGAAGATTTTTGTCCCTTTACTGGTGGCAGTACCGATATTGGCGTACCAAGCGGCCCCAGAGCGGATAATAGCGGCGATATTAGCGTAGGACTCGACGTTATTAATCAGGGTGGGACAACCATCGAGACCGGATTGGGCCGGATAGGGGGGACGGGTGCGGGGAGTGCCGCGGCCGCCTTCAATGGAATGGATGAGAGCGGTTTCCTCTCCACAGACAAAAGCTCCCGCTCCGATGCGGATATCCACCTTAAAATCGAAAGTGGACTCGAATACTTGGGAACCCATTAAACCGAATTTTTTGGCCTGATTAATCGCTTTTTGCAGACGATCGATCGCTAGGGGATATTCGGCTCTAACATAGATATAACCATGATCGGCCCCCACGGCATAGGCAGCGATCGCCATTCCTTCCAGGACTAAATGGGGGTCACTTTCCAAAACACTACGGTCCATAAACGCCCCGGGATCCCCTTCATCAGCATTACAGATAACGTATTTTTGTTTACCCGGTTGTTTAGCCACCGTCGCCCATTTTAAACCAGTGGGATAACCCGCACCACCCCGGCCGCGCAAACCGCTTTTGGTGATTTCCTCCACCACCTGGGCCGGAGTCATCTCGTAGAGGGCCTTGTAGAGAGATTGATAACCCCCGACGGCGATATATTCCTCAATGCGATCGGGATCGATTTTACCGCTATTTTCCCGGACAATTTTGACTTGATGGGAGAAAAAGGGATGTTTTGAGTCCCCTAATTGCACCTCGGTTTTGCCGCCGTTTAAGGCAGCAATAATGCTGGCCGCACTTTCCGGGGTGACTTCTTCGTATAGGAGATCCTGGGGATCCACTTCCACTAACGGACCACGACCACAAAAACCCATACAACCGACCCCCACCACTTCGACTTTATCCTCTAGGTCTGCCTCTTTGACGGCAGTGGCGAGGTTTTTTTCGATTTGGAGGGAGTTAGCAGCTTGACAACCGGTGGAAGTGCAACAATGCACCCGGATGCTTTTTTGTCTAGCTTTTTCTTTTGCGGCCACTGCCAATAATTCTTGTAAGTCCATATTTTTCTCAATCCACTAGAGTGAAAAATTACTGGGCGAAACTCTTTAGTTTCGCCAAGACAGTTTCCGAATCTTGTTTCGGGGCCACGACTCCATCGAAGACCACGGCCGGCGCAATCCCACAGGCCCCGATACAACGGGCCGACACTAGGGAAATTTCTCCATCGGCGGTGGTTTCTCCCACTTTGACATCAAAGCTGTTTTCGATGTCTTCGAGGATTTTGCCGCTGCCTTTGACATAACAAGCGGTTCCCATACAGACAATACAGGTGTGTTTTCCCGCCGGTTTCAAGGAAAAGAGATGATAGAAGGTTGCTACCCCATAGACGCGACTGAGGGGCAGTTTTAGCGCCCGGGCAACGTAGAGGAGAACATCTTCTTCTAGGAATCCAAAGGCTTCTTGCGCTTTGTGCAGGACTTCAATCAGGGCTGATTGATTATATCCTGCTCGCTTCATGGTAATGTCGAGGACTTTGAAGCGTTTATCGCCACTGGGATGCTCTTTTTTCTCCGTTTGAGGAGGATTGGCAGTTTGCATAAATCTTAACCAAATAAATTTTAGGGGCGATGACGGGAAAAATAGGGAGAGTTGTCGGTTTTCCTTGCTCATCTCCCTGCTTTTATTCTGACACTGGCTCCGGAGGGCGATCGATAACTTTATCTTTCCTTTAGTTATTGGGGGATAGGGGATTTTTCAGTTATCAGTTATCAGTCAGGGATTAGGAGATGGGGAGATGGGGTAAAAAGCTGCCTCTTGCATGAGTGCCTCTCTCAAAAATAGCAATTATAGCGTTTTTCAGTCTGCTGAGGTACAAAAGTTATGGGTTTTAGGCAAAAGGCAAAAGGCAAAAGGGAAGAAAAATATGTGTACCTCACTAGCTTAGGAAACGCTATAAGTAGCATCAGCGAAGTTTAAGTATGACGCATCGAGTTAAACAAGTTGGAAAACTGGGTGCATCTCATTTTTGTCGATCTACGATGCTCGTTCTTGTTGGAAATTTTACCGTAGCTGGCCCTATTCTTTCGTGGAAGTCATC
>VYLQ01000244.1_pt1 | contig 13399 bp, 11 predicted proteins | sample 5115351 | NCBI WGS metagenome assembly VYLQ01 (sample SAMN12291776, study PRJNA351875) | freshwater metagenome | isolation source: freshwater lake | place: USA: Michigan, Lansing Lake | collected 2013-08-14 | reverse complement strand
AAGTTTAAAGTCTGTTTGCTGTTTCTCCACAAAAGGGACGTACCGTTCTTTGTAGCCTTTGCCTTGCCTCACATAGATTATTTTTCTGTCCAGCATCACATCGTCCAAGTTCAATGCAATGCCTTCACGGCTCCGCAATCCGCAGCCATAGTAAACGCTCAGCATCGCTTGGTCCCTCAGTCCGTAATGGTCATCGCTGGTTGCCCGGTAGAGTTCTTGTATTTCATGTGGCGTAATGATATGGCGGATCGAAGGGGTTGGCCTTTCACTTACCAGATCAATGGTCAGCTGGGCTTGCTCGGTCTCCCGTAGGTAGTAAGAAAAAAGTTTCAGCGCACGGATGTAACCGTTCAAGGTCTGTGGCTTTAAAAATGTATCGGTGAACTGGCTCTTGCGCTGGTACTTCAGGTAATCATACCAAGCCAGTATCTGCTTGCGTGTGATCTGGGTAATGCTGGTTATGTCATGCTCATTTTCCAACCATGTAAAAAATTCCTGAAGATGGCGCGGCAATGATTCACTGGTGCTTGCACTGTAGTTGATGATCTGCAACCACTCTTTAAAACTTTCGGCATAGCGATGATAGGTGTACGTTTCCATACTTCGTTTTTTTATTGTTTTAAAATCTATGATGGTATTGACCGTATGATGCAAAAGACCCCTCTTGCTCTTGCCGTGTGAAAGGTGTGAAGCAACTGGTTTTCGCTTGTAACGTGCTGATCCTCTTTACCGCCCGTTTCACATTTTATTTTGTGAAAGCGGTGTGAAGCACTTGTGAAGCCGAGGCTTGGCCATTCACTTTTGATCGTAGCTGTTCCAGTTTCTTGTCCAGTATGTCAACCCCTTCTTTCAAAAGTTTGTAATCGTCCCACTCGTTCACCTGGTATTCAAAGCCTTGTTGCCTGTTGCCTCCCGTGCGCTTGATGTAGCCACGGCTTTCCAGTTGCACCAGGTAGCGGCTCAGCTTCATCGGATGAATGCGCAGGCGCTTGCGCAGATCCTTGGCAAAAAATGTGTTGTCCTTTTCATTCTTGCTTTTTAAGCTCTCAAAGAATTCTCTTAACTCTCCGCTCAGTTCATCGCTTTTTCTCAGCAAGGTTTCTTTTACAAGCCAGTTCGCACAAGCGATATCCGTCAGGTTCGTTTCGATGTAGCGTTGACCTGTATTATCTGTTTTTATTTCGCGTTGTTGCTGGTGATACAGTGTAATGATCTCGATGAGCCTCAAGTAGTGCATGTTCGTCCGCAACTTTTTGAAAACCATATCGGGTATCCGCAACTCAAGCGCATAAGGGTTGATGATCTTCACGTTTTGCAAAAGCCTTTGCACGTTCTGTAAAAGTTGTCTGGCCTCTTGCTGCTGTGTCTCATTGATCAATCCTGCTTTTTGCTTTCGCTGGAACTCCATCACTTCGTCCATGTGCTGCGCACCTTCATCCACATGCAGTAAAAAACTTCTGTTGGCATTATCTTCGTAAAGGCTTTCTTTCGTGGTGGCTCCGCTCACGCATATCGGGCCTTCGACTGTCAAAACTTTCTGTACGTTGTTGCCTTTCGCATCTTTATCCGTAGTCAGCTTGCTAATGCTTTGTTTGCTCATGAACTCCCTGAGCGGTAAGAACGCATTGTACACGCCTTCTAAATCTTCGATCAACAATACCTTGTGTTTCCAAAAGTCTTTCGCTGAGTAGTACAATGTATTTTCTGTTAGGCTCGTGATCGTGCGTACTGATTCTTCCGGAAGGCACTCGCTTACTTTCGTTTGCAAGTATGTTTTACCGCTTCCACTCTTTCCAAAGATGATGGCATGCAACGGCTCGTCTGTGATTCTTGACAAGTACAAAAAGTAAAGCAGCATTCCGTTTTTCTGTTCCCCGATCAACCCGCTTTGACTGATCAGCTTTAACGTCTGTCTCACCAGGTCTTTGTTTCTCAATAATTTTTCTGCTGCCTTGCGTTCTTCGTTGGTCATTTCATATTGCTTCGGCCGCAAGGCAATGAGTTGTGAGTTCCGCTCTGCAAGTCTGTACGCTTCTAATTGTTCTGTTAACTCGGTAATGGTTTGTGTTACGTGTGGACTTGGAAGCTCTAAACTTTCACTGATGCTTTGGATTAACTTCTTTACCTGTGGATGGCTGTACAGGTTCACATCATCACGATAGGTTTTGTATTTGTCGTTCTTGTTGCGGATGTGTACACTGATGCGCAAGCGGCTCAGATTTTCTTTTTCTATACCGCCCCAGATTGTTACGTGCAAAACTTCCGTTTCAAAACTGATGCGTTCCGGGTTTGATGTGTCAAGTTTTGTTTGTACAGACGGTGGTAATGGTTCGCTCTCTTTCTTGTAAGTCTCGTTCACTTCTGCAAACGCATCCTTCTTTCTCGATGATGTGGGCTTGTCTGCTTTTTTAACTGACGAAGCTTTAGCGTAGTCAGTCTCCTGGACAATCGAAGTTTGTATTGACTTTTTGTTTTCAATTGAAAAAATAAAGTTCGGATCGTTCCGCTTCTCGATCAGGTGAGCTAAGATCCCAGGATCGTGGCCTTGTGCCAGGCTGTTGACGTCTTCTCCTTCCGGTGTGTTCACGCTGGTGATCTTCACACCCGGTTTAAGTTGTTTGATTTCTTCGCTGTACTTGTGAACGGCTTTGCTCCCTGCTTCATCACCATCAAAAAAGAAAATGATTTCTTCTAACTGCCCAAGCTCCTTGATCGCTTGCATGTGTTCTTCTGTCAGTCCGTTCGTTCCGTAGCAACTCAGTACCGAGTAGTCTGCTGTAATTTCGGAGACTTGCAACAACGTGGCCGCATCAATGATGGCTTCGGTTAAAATTAATTTCTTCGTTTCTGGTTTTGGATAGTGCGGGTAAAGTCCTTGGCGGTCTTTTAAGTAGTAATGCTTTTGGTCTGTGTCGCTGATGGTGCTGCGGAAGTATAAACTTGTTACTTGGTTCGCTTTGTTGCGCAAGGCAAACACGATACACCATTTGCCAAAAACGTTGTACGCTTTCTCGCCTTGTGTCCGTGCATTGATAACGTTAGTCTCTCTCAGCAGTCCATACTTCAGGCAGTTATTGATCAGTGTTTCTTCTTTCCTCTTTCCGTGGTGGAACTGCGCGGAGTTATAACCGACTTCTGTCTGGTAATGGTCGAGTGAACGGCTCGCAATGTAATCCGCTGCGGGCTTGCTGTTGTAAACCGCATTTTTAAAGTAGGTAAACATCTTTGTCAGGAACGCTTCGCGTGTCTGCGCTTCCTGCGTATCCGGGTTGCTGATCAATGACTGAGCCTTTACAATGGCTTCGTGTTTGTTCAGCTTCTCTTTGTGCATAATGAAGTCGATCACATCTAAACTCTTGCCATTCGTTGGACAGTTCGATGAAAAGCAAAAACAAGTGTGTGTTTTCCAATACACCTGGAAGCTCGGTGTCTTGTCGTCATGGAAGGCGCAATTCATTTTGCCGTGCTTGTCGGGCTTCAATCCGTAGTGATCGAGTACCTGAGCTAAACTCAGTTGGGCTTTGATCTCGGGTATTTCCATGCAGAGAAAAAATATTTTATTAGTACCAATTGGTGCCAAAAGTAATTTATCTATTCTATTGATGCAAGACCTATGTAGTTTGTAAAGCACCTTTTGGTATTCTAAATTTGCCTAATCCTTGTTTTTAGGGTATTTAAAACACTTTTATATGACTTTTGGGGAACGAATCACCGTAATACGTAAGCAGCTTAAATGGTCGCAGGAAGATTTGGCCAAGAAGATCGGTACTTCTGCGCCCATCATTGGCCGTTATGAGCGCAATGAGATTAAGCCCTCTATTGAGATTGCTAAGAAGATTGCAGACGAGTTGGAGGTAACAGTAGATTACTTACTCGGTGGCTCTGATAAAATGGTGCTCGACAAAAAAACCGTCAAGCGAATGGAAGAGATTGAAAATCTGCCCGAAAAAGAAAAAGACAAAATCTTTGAATACATCGATCTCATTATCCGAGATACTAAAATCAAAAAAGCGCACGCTGCATAAAACAAAAGCCCGGAACGAACCGGGCTTTTTGCTTTATTGATGCTTTGATTATCTATACCTAAAGGACATTGCAAAGAGAACTATTGAACCAAAAATCAATACAGGGATAAGTAAGCCGTGTAAAACAACAAAGCGTATTTTACCTACTGATCTATCATTCTGAACATATACCCTGTGAAGTAAGAATGCTATTAAACCAGCTAAGGCAAGACCCCCAATACCTAATAGCATTGGAGAATTCTCAATAGAGAGTAGGTATAATAAAACATTCAAACCACCTAAAGACAAAAATGCTAACGATGGGGTCAGCCAGAACGTAGCAATCATTTTCCCCTTTGGCTCTTTTTGAAAAGGGGCATAGCATATTCTGAAAAGAAAATCGAGTATTGGCATTTTTATTTGATAAGGCTTTTGCCCCAGTTATTTGTTTTATTGTCAATCCATGAATCAAATCCAGCTACTTGCGCTATTCCATACCCAACACCTAAAACTGCTCCCCCAATCAGCAAACCTGTTCCCCATACAGGAGAAGTAATTGCTGCTCCTGTAACCGCTAACCCGACTCCAATTGTAGTAACAAATCCATTTACAACTGAGTGGGTATTGAATGATCCATTCTTAACTTCAGTTGTTATGGTGTAGGCTGAGAGACCAACATTTACAACTGTCAACCCATATCCTAATCCTTTTGCTGTATTAACAGCTCCTTTGGTAAACGTTCCCAGCCGAGCAGCATCGTCTGCACCACCACTAATTGAAGGTTCAAGAATACTAAGGCCTAAGCCAATTTTATTATTGTTGTCATAAATGAAATCTGACCCTGGCCCACTTCCCTGCGTCTGGTGATCAACTACTCCCAAAAAATCACTTTCCGGATTTACCCATACGCTCCACTCAAGGGAGTCATTTTTTTCTCCTTGCTCCTGATAATCGTATGCCAGTTTTAAACAGCCCATTTGCGGTAAGCAAGATACTTTTTGTTTTCAATTGAAAAAAGAAGATTTACGATTGCGCCTCCTTTTTAGCTTCTTCAAAGATTTCATTCATTCGCTTATTCACTCTGTCCTTTACTTGTTGTTCTGTAGTTCCTTCCAGCTTTGCAACTACTTGTGAATAATCTTCCAAAAGTGCTTTTGATAAACTGAAGCCTGTCAGATATCTGGAGAGCTGTTTCGATAATTTTTCTTCGTTTGTCATGATGTTTTTTTGTTTTACCAAAGATAAAGAATTGATTCTTGGAGACCCACGCTCACCCGACACACGGCCAACCCTTCTGCAAGTTTTATTGTCATGCTCTTTGCGCCCTTCCCTTCATGCAGCAGCACATGGCCAGGCCGCACCGACCAAGCGCACAACCAAAGCCAGTCCAAGAGCTACATTCCCTCGCTCGATGCAAAAGATCACGCCAATAAAACTTGCCCCAAGCTAAATAACATAAGGTGGCATTATGCAACTCCTCGCGTTCTCAGCGGCCTAAAGTTTTTTAGCTGCGGGATTGCATAATAACCTTATGTTAAATAGCCGCTCGATCCGACACACGCCCACGCGCCCGGTGCTGACGATTGAAGATGGATGTAAACGATAAAGCGGTTCGGCCAACGCTCCGTTCCGTTCGTCTCCCAGGTGCGCACATGCCAACGCTGGCCATCAAAGCAAAACGTCCGACACACTTTCAACCCTGCTTTGCTTTGAGGCCGCAACGCCTGGGAGCCACTTCACCCCGAGGGGCATTTGGGGTAAAAGTGCAGCACAAAAAAGGTTGACGTTTTTTTGAAGGTGAAGTGATGGGGTCTAAACTTTCATCGGTCACACAAAGCTTTATCATCACTTCAGCTTCAAAAAAATGATGCAAGCCCCCGCACTAAATTTCTTTCGGAGAACAAAACTTTCCGGGGGCGCGCTAAGCATTAAAAAAATGCGTCAGCCCCTTACGCTTGTGGCCCAGCGCCTTGACCGAACGGAGTGAGATGCGCACAATCGCGGAGCACCATGCGCGGCTATTTTACATAATGTGCTTATGCAATCCCGCAGCTTAAATGCTTTAGACCGCTGTTCCGCGAGGAGTTGCATAAGATCACATTATGTAATTTAGCTTTGGGCAAGTTTTACTGGCGCATGTTTTTGCTTTCGCGCGGTGGGTGCAGCTCTTTGACTTTTTGTTTTCTCCGCTCCCTTATTTTTTCAATTGAAAACAAAAAGGCAATGTGCTGCAAGCGGGCCAGCCTCGCAAAAACTGTGACAGAAAAACTTGCATGCGGGTCGGCCGAGCGCTGGCATGTGCGTTTCATTTCAATGGGTGGTACTCGTTCAAACTCGCTTGTAAATCCTGCATGTTAACATCTCGATATCGCTGTGTACTCACGATGCTGTTATGCCCGGCTAAATATTGTGCTTCTCTTATTGGTTTCTCTTTCACCCAATGGCTGATCAATGAGTTCCTGATCTGGTAGAGTGTTTTCAGTTCGTGATTATTCCGCTTCAAGGCAACCAATAATTTCTTTAAGCTTTCATTCACGGTCTGGCCGTTCGCATAAGTAAAAAATAACCGATCTCCTTTTTGATATTCCGTTTGCTTCAATAACTGTGGTCGCACTCTGTTGATGTAATCGTTCAACGTCAATACCTGGTACGCTGCCAATGGCAAAACCCTTTCCGCTAACTTAATATTTCTTCTGATTCGGATCGTGCCTTTGTTAAAATCGATGTCCTGTGCTTCAAGTCTGTTGATTTCCATGCGGATCAATCCCTGGTTGACATAAAGCCCCAGCATTACTTTGTTCCTGAGTTGATAGTCTGTTTGTGGTGTGTAGCTGTCGTAAATCTTTTGCAACTGCTCTACCGTCAGTAAACCGTGCGGGATGCGCAATACTTTTCCTCTGATCGTCAGGTTGGCAATCGGGTTTTGTTCCATTCTCCCGTTCGCTACTTCGCTGGCATAGAGCTGGCGAACGGACTGTACATACCTTCCCTGGTAATCGATGCCAAACCCTTCTTTGCGTACTTCTTTCACAAACACCAACAGGTCGCTGTAACCGCATTCGTTCATTGTCTTTCCTTCTCTTTCCAGCCAGCCAAAAAATTTCCAGATGTAGTACAGTTTGTTTTCAATCGTTCTTGCTGTGCAGTTCCTGGTCTTCAGGTACTCGATGTAATCACTTTCGATCTGTTGTTGTGTTTGTGTCTTCATATTCGTGGGCTAAGTGTGTATAGATTTGCGTACTGTTCAAACTGTTGTGGCCTAAGAACTGGCTGATGTAATCGAACTTCATCCCCCCTTGCATTAAGTGCGTGGCGATGCTGTGGCGCAAGGCATGGAGGCCGAACACTTTTTGTTTCAGCTTCTGGTTGTCGGTTCGTTCCTGTAGTTTCTTTAAGCTGCCCAGCAATTTACCGTACCGTATCCGCTTGCCGTTGTTGCCAAGGAAAAAGGCGTTCCCGCTTTCATGGTTTGCCAAGACTGGCCGGCAATGTGCCAAGTACAGTTTAAAATCGTTTTGCTGTTTTTCAACAAAAGGAACGTAGCGTTCTTTGTAGCCTTTGCCCTGCCGTACATAGATGATCTTTTTATCCAGCATTACATCATCTAAATCAAGTGCAATGCCTTCCCTGCTCCGCAGTCCACAACCATAATAAACGCTGAGCATCGCCTGGTCTCTCAGCCCGTAGTGGTCGTCAGTGGTGGCTTGGTAAAGCTCTTCGATTTCCTGCGTGGTGAGTACGTGGCGTATCGAGGGCAACGGCCTTTCACTCGCTAAATCTATCGTGAGGTTTGCCTGTCCTGTTTCCCGCAGGTAGTAGGAAAAAAGTTTCAGTGCACGGATGTAACCGTTCAAGGTCTGCGGTTTTAAAAACGTGCCGGTGTGCTGGCTCTTGCGCTGGTGTTTTAAATAGTCGTACCAAGCCAGTATCTGCTTGCGCGTGATCTGGGGAATGCTGGTTATGTCCTGCCCTTTTTCCAGCCACTCAAAAAATTCCTGCAGATGGCGCGGCAATGATTCACTGGTGCTTGCACTGTAGTTGATGATCCGCAGCCACTCTTTAAAACTTTCGGCATAGCGGTGATAGGTGTACGTTTCCATACTTCGCTTTTTTATTGTTTTAAAATGTATGATGGTATTGGCCGTATGAGGCAAAAGACCCCTCTTGCTCTTGCTGTGTTATACTTGTTATACTGTTATACTTGGGGGTAACTCACTGGATTTCAGTAAGTCGTTGGAGCAGCAAGAGCGTGTTATACTTCTGTTATACTGATGTTACACTTACTTTTTCTTTCGTAGGTGTATGGCCGTTCATGCTGGCTTTGAGTTTATCTAAGTGCTGGTCTAAGATGTCGATACCGGATTTTAACTGCTCGTATTCTTCCCATGCTTTCACCTGGTATTCAAATCCGTTCTTCCTGTTCCCGCCTGTCTGGTTGATGTAGCCCATGTGTTCAAGCATGCGTAAGTACCTATTCACGCGCATGGGGTTCATTCTAAATTTCTCCCTGATCTGTTTGGCGTAAAAGCTTTGTTCTTTCTTGGTGCTTACTTTCAACCGTTCAAAAAATTCCCGAAGCTCTCCGCTCAGCTCGTCACTCTTTCTTAGCAGGGATTCTTTTACTAACCAATTGGCGCAGGCAATATCGGTCAGGTTTGTCTCGATGTAGCGGTCATTGTTAGTACCGCTTTTAATTTCTCTTTGTTGCTGGTGGTAAAGGGTAATGATCTCAATCAGTCTCAGGTAGTGCATGTTTGTTCGCAGCTTCTTAAATACCAGGTCCGGTATTCGAAGATCAAGCGCATAAGGATTTATTACTTTGACATTCTGCAAAAGCCTTTGTGTGTTCTGTAGTAGTTGCCTTGCTTCTTGTTGCTGTACTTCATTCACGATGCCGGCTTTCTGTTTGCGCTGGTAGTCCATTACTTCATCGGTGTGGCTGGCGCTCTCATCAATGTGGATCAGGAAGGAACGGTTCGCGTTGTCTTCATAGATGCTCTCTTTTGTTGTTGCACCACTCACGCATATCGGACCTTCTACTGTCAGCACCTTTTGAACGTTGTTTCCTTTCGCGTCTTTGTCGGTGGTGAGCTTACTAATACTTTGTTTGCTCATGAACTCCCTGAGCGGTAGGAACGCATTGTACACGCCTTCTAAATCTTCAATCAATAATACTTTATGTTTCCAAAAGTCTTTGGCCGAGTAGTACAGTGTATTTTCCGTCAAGCTCGTGATCGTCCTTACACTCTCTTCCGGGAGGCATTCGCTCACTTTGGTTTGCAAGTAGGTTTTACCGCTCCCGCTCTTTCCAAAGATGATGGCATGCAACGGCTCCTCTGTAATTCTGGACAAGTAAAGGAAGTATAAAAGCAAACCGTTTTTCTGTTCTCCTATCAATCCGCTTTGACTGATCAGCTTTAACGTGTGCTTCACCAAGTCTTTGCTTTTCAATAATTTTTCTGCTGCCTTGCGTTCTTCGATGGTCATTTCATACTGCTTCGGTCGTAAAGCTATCAGTTGTGCATTGCGTTCTTCAAGCCTGTACGCTTCTAATTTCTCGGTTAATTCTGTTACTGTTTGTGCTACCTGTGGGCTTGGCAGTTCTAAACTCTCACTGATGCTCTGCACTAATTTCTTTACCTGTGGATGGCTGTAAAGATTGATATCATCGCGGTACGTTTTGTATTTGTCGTCCTTGTTGCGCACGTGCACGCTGATACGCAAGCGACTAAGATTTTCTTTCTCGATCCCGCCCCAAATGGTAACGTGTAAAGCTTCTGTTTCAAAAGTAATGCGCTCCGGGTTCGTGGTGTCCATGATAGATTGACCAATTGGACCGGATTGAACTTGTGTTTCTGTTGTTGACTGTTCTTTACTCTTTTTAGTGGGCAAAGATTTCTCTGCTTTCTCCTGAGCAATCGGAACCTGAACAGTTTTTTTATTTTCAATTGAAAAAATAAAGTTCGGGTCGTTCCGCTTCTCGATCAGGTGAGCTAAGATCCCAGGATCGTGGCCTTGTGCCAGGCTGTTCACGTCTTCGCCCTCCGGTGTGTTCACGCTGGTAATCTTTACGCCTGGCTTTAACTGTTTGATTTCTTCGCTGTATTTGTGGACGGCTTTTGTCCCTGCTTCATCTCCATCAAAAAAGAAAATGATTTCCCCTAACTGTTCAAGCTCTTTGATCGCTTGCTGGTGTTCTTCTGTCAGCCCGTTCGTTCCGTAGCAACTCAGGATCGTGTAGTTCGCTGTGATCTCGGAGACTTGCAACAACGTGGCCGCATCGATGATGGCTTCGGTTAAAATCAGTTTTTTGGTTTCAGGTTTTGGGTAGCACGGATATAAACCTTGTCTGTCTTTTAAGTAGTAATGCTTCCCGCTTTGGCGGGACGGGTCCTGGTCTGTGTCGTTGATGGTGCTGCGGAAGTATAAACTTGTTACTTGGTTCGATTTGTTCTTCAATGCAAACACAATGCACCATTTGCCGAACACATTGTAAGCCTTGTCATCTTTCGATCTCGCATTGATTACATTGGTCTCTCTCAGTAATCCGTATTTCAAACAGTTGTTGATCAACATTTCTTCTTTTCGTTTGCCGTGGTGGAACTGTGCGGAGTTATAACCGATCTCTGTTTGATAGTGATCTAATGATCTACTGGCAATGTAATCCGCTGCTGGCTTGCTGTTGTACACCGCATTTTTAAAGTAGGTGAACATGTTTGTTAAAAATGCTTCTCGGCTTAGTGTAGGTATTTCAGTATTACCGATCAGTGATTGCGCTTTCAGTATCGCGTTGTGTTTGTCTGTCTTCTCTTTGTGCATGATAAAATCGATCACGTCCAAGCTCTTTCCATTCGTTGGGCACTTGCTGGAGAAGCAGTAGCAGGTATGGGTTTTCCAATACACTTGGAAGCTCGGTGAAGCAGTAGCAGGTATGGGTTTTCCAATACACTTGGAAGCTCGGTGTCTTGTCGTCATGGAAAGGGCAATTCATTTTCCCGTGCTTGTCGGGCTTAAATCCGTAGTGGTCTAAGACTTGGGCGAGGGTGAGGCGGGTTTTGATGTCTGCTATCTCCATGAATGAAAATATTTTTTCGTGTGATATATCATTCACAAACCTAACCAATCATTCTTATTCAGGCAAGCATCATAGCAATTGTTTCCGACTTTTCATTCGCTTACTTTTACCTAAATCTTAGTTTTTAGATCATAAATACGATATATGATGACGTTTGGACAGAGAATAACCTATGCAAGGAAGCAAATCAAGATGACCCAAGCCGATCTCGGCAAAGAGGTCGGCACTTCTGGCGATATCATCGGGAAGTACGAGCGCGATGAGATCAAGCCCTCCATCGACACGGCCGCCAAGATCGCGGACGCCTTAAAAGTCACGCTCGACTTCCTTGTGAAGAACACCGAGTACCAGAACATTGACAACGATGCGCTCAAGAGGTTGAAGCTCATGGAGAAACTTTCCCCCGAGGACAAGAGCCACATCTTCGCTCTCATGGATGCCTTCTTTGCAAAGAGCAAACTCAAAATCCTGATGGACTAATCCTAAACTGCCAATATCCATGAATACACTACTTTTGATCGTTCGCGCTATCAACGGATGCTTTACATTGTTCCGCAACCTCAAAAAGCACCGTTCTGTTTTAAAGTCTGTGGGCAGGTACTTGACGCAAGGATCTGTTCAATTGAACCAATTCCTTAACAGGCCCTATGTGGTTACCACAAAAGGTCTTTCCGTTGTCGTGACACCCTCTTTTGTTCTCCGCTCTTTCATGGCCTTGAATATCTTGGCAATGCGGGCATTGTTCTTCTTCTTGTCCCTCTTGACTTTTGCTATAGTGGTCTCTTCTGGTATGCCAATACACACCGCCCTGATCGTTACGGGGGGAATGTTCCTATCTGGGAAAATCGCTCTCGACTATTTTGATAAGCTCAACAAAGACTAAAAAATAAAACCCGACTCATCATCGGGCTTTTTGCTTTTTGTACTCTACTCGCCAATTCAACTTCTCTAAGTCTTTAACCTTGTAAGTAAACTTCTTGCTGTAAAGTTGTTTGATAACAAGTGTGTCCCAAGGAACTTGAGTAATCAGATTTTTCTCAAACACAAAGATTCTTAAAGTGCTGTCTTTGCATCTTTCATTGATGTAATTTTCCCATGCATTTCTTCCTATCATGGCTACTGACTTACCACTATCTGACAAAAGTAAATTACTACTCTCATCCCAAAGAGTATCCGCTTGTTCAATTCGGTATGAACTAATTAAAGGGCTTCTTCCTCTTATTGAATCATTTGGAGACATTGCATAAAAAATTAAATCCTCAGACTCATTTCTTAAGGTCAGTCTTTTATCAATAGGATCACAAGCCTGTAAAATGATGAAAGGAACTACTCCAAAAAAAAACTTTTTCATAACCTTCATTTAGTTGGGAACCTGTAATCTTTACTCGGCCCAAAGTCAGGTGATAGATTACTACCAAACCAAACTTGTGCCCATTGATTAGCACGCACTTCCGTCCAGTACGCACCATGATCACCACCTAAACCAGTTGCAGCATTAAATATGCTTGGAAGCCCTATCATGACGTAAAAGTTGAAGGTTGAGCTTGGACTTTGAGGGTTGTAATTTAAGTCTCCGCTAAATTTATAATCTAAGAAATGGCCGTATTCGTGTTGTAGTAATCCTCTATCTTTTCCGCCTCCTGGATATACAAAGATACCGACACCAGGCAGAGTGACTGCGCCACTCGCTAATGGAGTTTCATAAATCTTGATACCTGGATAATTCTTCTGGTCGCTTATATCAGTGAAGTATTTTCCAAGGTCGATGTTGAACCCTGGTGACAGACCGGCAATGTAGTTACCCATACCTGGCCCACTTCCCTGCGTTTGGAGTTCCGCAATGTTGGTAGCAAATCCAATATCTCCAGCAAATTCAGACTTTCCACTCTTCGTCAGCCGCTGCTGATCCTTAGACTCAAACCTATATCCAACTAACTTAGAATCAATATACCTATTCCTGTCGCGATTGGTATAGTAATCAGTCCATACTTCATACACGTCATACTCTTGAGATAGCCTTCCACTCCCAAAATATTCTCCCGGAATAAAACCTGGACCAAATCGACCAGGCCCATTTAAATCATCATCTCCAAGCACTCCATACATTCTATATGGATTATTCATACTACTGAAGGCGGCATCAGCCCTTGCAAAAGCCCCTCCATAATCATTGGGGTTCCCTGAAGGCTCGTCCCCTAATGGATCGTTCCAAAACACCGGATCGTTAAACGCATAATTATATGTAGTGTGGCTGAAATAACTATCGGCCATTGGGTCTACCTGCATCATCCGCCCTATGCTCACATCCATGCCGCGGTAG
>VYLQ01000203.1_pt1 | contig 13542 bp, 10 predicted proteins | sample 5115351 | NCBI WGS metagenome assembly VYLQ01 (sample SAMN12291776, study PRJNA351875) | freshwater metagenome | isolation source: freshwater lake | place: USA: Michigan, Lansing Lake | collected 2013-08-14 | reverse complement strand
TGGGGCAACAATGGCGGCTGGGGCAACGACCCCTGGGGCAACCAAAACGGATGGCTGCAACTGAACGAGCAAGTGCGAGGGCGCGGCACGTTCACCTACAACGGTCGCCGCAATGACCTGCAGGACGTGCGGGTGACCGCCGACCGCAACGGGCGCATCACGTTGGCCTTCCAGGGCGGTGGCTACATTAACCTGCGGGGCGAATACCGCGAGCGCCGAGGAAATAGCGTGTCGTTCGAACTCTACGAAGGTTTGGGCCGCTACGACATGAGCGGTCGCGGCACGCTGGAGTTCGAAAACGACCAGCGCACCGTGCGGCGCATCTCGGTGAGCGGCACGGCGGATCGCCAGCAGTTCCGGCTTGATTTCTCGCGGGGCCTCGGCAACATCGACGAAACGATCTACGGGCGGGGTGAGTTCATTCTGGGCCGCGATGACTTCCCGTTCAGTTCGGCGCGGGTGGTGCTCTCCAGCAACGGACGCTTCAGCATCCGCACCGAGGGCCGCCGCTACACCGAGTTCACCGGCACGTGGCGAGAAGAAGGCGACCAGTACGCACTGTTCGTCAATAGCGTCTCCGGCCGCCGACTTAGTAGTGGTCGCGGATGGGTGCAAGTCGACCGCTATTCCGGCCGCGTCATCAGCATCAACCTCACCGGGGTGGCGGATGAACAGCGGTTCGAAATGAACATCAACTGGTAACCTGCATGACGAGAAATGGGGCTTCTGCAACAATGCGGGAGCCCCCCGACCCCTGACATCGTCCAACACTATGAGCAACATGAAGAAACTCCTTGTTCTCGCCGCCGCGCTTGCGGCCTCCGCCCTGAGCTTTGGGCAACACTCTTCCACTACGGACGGATCGGGGACTTACCAAAACCCGGACGGCAATGTGGCCATTCGCAAGGCGACAGTCATCCTGGATGAGAACCGCCGACTCCAACTTACGTTGGAAGGCACCCGCCGAGTGAGTCTGTTCGGCACCTGGAGCCGCAGTGAAAACGGCCAGTACGAAGTTTCCGTCAAGACGGCGCAAAACAACAGCACCCCGCCGATGACGGGTCAAATTGACGTCGGCAATGGTAGCTACGTTCGCCGCATCAATGTGGCGAGTGCGGACGGCAACTTCCGCTGGAACATCTCCTTTGTGGGCACCCGCGAATCCACGGGCAACCCTACGAACCCCACCAACCCCACGAACCCGACCAATCCCACCAACCCGAACTTTCCGGGCGCCCCGATTGACGTGCTGCGCTTTACCGATGCGCCGCGCGGAAACGGGGATTGGCAATACCTGGGCTCTCGGGCCAGCATCAACCGCGTGACGGTGGACGCTCAGCGCGACGGCCGCATCTCGTTCGAGTTCCCAGGCATCAGCCGCTTCAAGATCGTGGCCCGCTACAGCCGCCTGCGCGGCGACACCTTGCCGGTGGAGATCTATGAAGGCTTCGGGGCGCGCGACGTACGAGGTACGGGCGTGGTCAGCCTCACCCGCGACCACACCAAGGTGCTGCGACTGACGCTGAACGGCACGGCGGATGGCCAGCGGTTCAATATCAGCTTCATCCAAGGTCGCCTGGCGATCAACCAGAACGTGCAAGGGAGCGGAACCGCCGAAGTGGGCCGCAACAATCGGCAGCGCGTGTACGTCGCCCAGGTGATTCTGGACCAGCAGGGCCTCTTCACCATTCGGGGTACGGACGGTAGCAACCTCCACGTCAACGGCACCTGGACCGAGGACCGCGCGGGCGTCATCACGCTGAGCGTGACGGACATCCGAGGCCGACGCGTCAGCTACGGCCGGGGGACTCTGAACCTGGATACGCGCACCGACCAAGTGCGCTCGTTCAGCCTTTCCGGGACCACCGACGGCGAGTCGTTCTTCTTCGACTTCACCGTCCGCTAAGGACTGACTAAAGACAAAAAACCCCCGGAGCCGCAGGGCACCCGGGGGTTTTGTTTTGCCGGACTGAGTTAGGCGCCCGAGCGAGTCGTGCTACGGTCAATCATCAGCACGCCCCGCGAATCGCTGCCGCCATCGGCTCGCACCCGCGCTCGCAGCGTCACCTTGGTGCCTCGCGGCAAGAACGGCAGATCGAACTTGTACGTGTTGTCCCGGCTGGTGCCGCCCGTCACGCCAAAGCGATCCGAACTGGCCACCACTTGGGTGCCGTACAGCACTTCCACCGAACTGATCTCCAGTCGGTGCCCGCCTTCGGTGTACTGGAAGGTGATGGAGTACGGCCCGCTGGCCCCGATGCGCTCAGTGATGTCCCACTCACGAGTGATGATGGTTTCTCCGACTTCACCCGGCGCCCAGCCGGCCATCGGCTCGATTTCCGAACCATCCAGGCGGCGGTACATGATGTCCCGCAAGTCCATACCCACCAGGTGGGTGTTCAGGCGCGCCAAGAAGCTCTCGTAGTTCTTGCGCTCCGCCGAGGTCCAACCGGTTTCCGCAATCGCATACAAGCGCGGGAAGGCCATGTACTCCACCTGCTTGGGGTGGGGCATGTATTCCGTCCACAGGTTGCCCTGCACACCCAGGATGTGCTTATGGAACTCGGGCTCCAGTGCCTCCGGAATGGGCTCATATTCGTACACACGCCACAGAGGGAGGTAGCCCCCAATCGCTCGGGGTTCACCGGCGGCGTCGCGAGTTTGGTAGTAGTCCAGGTAGCAGTGGCTGGTGGGTGACATCACCGCATCGTTGCCTTGGCGGGCCGCTTCAATGGCTCCGTTGGGGCCAAGCCAGGCCATCACCGTCGCGTTCTGGGCGAGGCCACCTTCCAGGATTTCGCTCCAACCCACCATGCGGCGTCCCTTGCCGGTGATGTAATCGTCGATCTGGCGGATGAAGTACGACTGCAGTTCGTGCTCGTCCTTCAGGTTGTTGGCGCGCATGATGGCCTGGGCTTCTTCGCTCGCCTTCCACTCATCCTTCGGGCACTCGTCCCCACCGATGTGGATGAATTCCGAGGGGAACAGCTCCATCACTTCGTCCAAGACATCCTTCAGGAACTGGATGGTGGCCGGGCGCGGGCTGAACACCGTGCTGATGACCCCCCACTGCGTGCCAACTTCTAGCTGCACATCCGGGCGGTTACCGAGTTCTGGGTAAGCGGCAATCGCAGCGCGGGCGTGGCCCGGCATTTCGATTTCCGGCACCACATTGATGTGGCGCTCGGCGGCGTAAGCCACGATCTCCTTGATTTCTTCCTGCGTGTAGTAGCCGCCGTACCACTCCGGCCCCTTGAACATGGTTTGGTAGCGGTAGCGGTGCGGGTTTTCGTTGGCCAGTTCGTCCACGTTGCGGCGCCAGGCCCCCACTTCCGTTAGGCGCGGATACTTCTTGATCTCAATCCGCCAACCCTGGTCCTCGGTGAGGTGCCAGTGGAACGAGTTGAGCTTCATCGCGGCCATCTCGTCCAAGAACTTCTTGATGAACTCCTTGGGCTGCATGTGCCGGCAGGAATCCAGCATCGCGCCGCGCCAAGCAAATCGAGGCGAGTCTTCAATCTCTATGGCCGGGATCGTCCACTCGCGGGCCACGGCTTGGGTGGAGTGGATATCCGTCGGCAGCAGTTGCTTGAGCGACTGCAGACCGTAGAACACCCCCGATTCGGCAGAGGCCCGAATCTGAACGCGGTCGGCGGTGACACTGAGCGTGTAGCCGTCCTTACCCAGTCGAGCGAGGCTCGGATCGAGACGAACGTCAATCGTATTGGAGCCCGCGCGCCCGTCCAGGCGGAGGTCAAATCCGAGGGCCGGTTCCATGCCTCGGCCCACCAGTCGTCGGGTCGGTAAAGTCGCGTCATCCCCGGTCAGCCGAGTATTCGAGCGCAAAACAAACGCGCCCGTCTTCCATTCGTACTTGGACGGCAAGGGAATGATGGGCGGCGGCGTGGAGCGTGCGGTTTGCGACAAGGTCACGGCCACCAAGAGAGAGCCAATCATCTCCCGCACAATACCCACAGATTCTTAACCATTGCCTTCGGCATAATGGTTTTTGATGAACACCTTTGATGATGCCGTGCGAGAGTGGGTCTCGGGCGCGATGTCCTGCTACATCAGCGACCTCAGCGCCCTGACGCACGAACAACTGGCCGCCAGCCCGGCGGGCCATGGCCGCGCCGCCTACGACTACTCCTATGAAGTGGCCGTGGTGAATGATCGCATCGCGCAGCGCATGAGCGGGATTGAGCCGGAACCTTGGCCGTTTGAAGGCTGGATGGTCTGCCCGGACGAATATCGCGACCCCGAGAAGATCAGCGCGCGCGTGGCGGATTCACTGGAAAAGATCCTGGCCGCCTGGGATGGCCTGAGCGCCGAAGACCGGATAAAGCCCATCCAGACGCTAAACGGCACGCAGTACCCCGTGGGGATGATGCACTTTGCCAGCATGCACACCATGTACCACGGGGGGCAACTCAACCTGGTGCAGGCCATGGCCGGCGACCTGGAAGTGCACTGGAGCTAACGCGCCCCTATTGGTGCTTGGCTTTGATCTGGGCGATCTCTTCGAGGGCGACCTCAAGGGATCGCCTTGACGTTTGCGGGGTCACCACGGTGGTGGGCTGGCCCGCTTCCAGGTGGTCAATGAAGTCCTTGAGCTCCACAAAGTAGCCGCCAAGGTCGCTGATGTTGCCGCCGCCGCTGGTGGCCATCTTGGCGAACTCCACCACCTCGGGGCTCTGCCCGTCGCGGTAAATGGTGAGCGGGCCTCCTTCCATAATCGCTGCGCCGCGCTCGAACATCGCCCGGAACGTCATGCGGAACGGCGTATTTTGCGGCCACGACCAGCCGCCTTCAAGAATCGCGACCGTCTTGCCAAAGCGCATGGTGCTGATGCTGTAGCCTACGCCGCGCTCATCCAGTTGGCCATCGGAGTGCATGGTGTCGGGGTCGCCCAGCAGGTAGAGGATGAAGTCGGTGTCGTGGATGCGCATGTCCAGCGCCCCGCCGCCCGCCTTGCTTTCGTCGGCCTGCCAATTCTCGCTGGCCCAGCTCGGGAAGGCCCCGTAGCGGGTGAGGTTGACGACCTGCAAGGCCCCCAATTCACCACTATCCACTAGCCGCTTGAGATAGTCATATTCGGGCCAGTAGCGGATGCAGTGGCCGACCATCAATTGCACACCAGCCTTTTCGCAGGCCGCGATCATCGTATCGGCGGTGGCCACGTCGAGCGCCATCGGCTTCTCGCAGATCACGTGGCAGCCCAGTTCGGCCCCTTTGATCGTCGCGGCGGCGTGGTCCACGGTCGGGAGGCACACGTCCACTACGTTCGCGCCGGTGGCCTGCACGGCCTCTTCAATCGTGGCAAATACCGGACAGCCAAAGTCTTTGGCGAAGGCCTCGGCCTTCTCGGTGCGGCGGTCCACACAGCCCACCAGTTCGGCGTTTTCGAGCAAGGCGTAAACGTTCGCATGCATCCGCCCCATAAACCCACAGCCCACCAATACGATCTTTTGCACGGGGGTGACATTACCCGCAAGTCGCGTGAATCGCCCTCAGCCCTTGCATCCATGTGCCCGGATACGTCACGCTACAGGTATGGGGCTCTCTCCGAAGGGTGGTCTGTGGTTAGGGGGCGTGTGCGCCCTCGCGTTGGCGTCTTGGACGATGATCGGGTGCGGCGGACCGGCCGGCACCACGGCGGAACCGGAAACCGGAGGCACCACATCCGCCCCCGTGGGGACCGAAGTCAAGGGCGACATCGAAGTCCAAGCCTTTAAAGGTGGTTTTGGCATCGATTTTTATCAGAAGGCCGCCGACGAGTTCAACAAGAAGCACACGGGGGCCAAGGTCACCGTGGATGGCGACCCGCGCGTGTGGGAGAAGCTGAAGCCGCGCCTGGTGGCCGGAGACCCGCCGGCGCTGATGTTCCCGGGCTGGGGCATGGACCACTGGTCGCTCATCACCGATGGCGCGCTGATGGAGCTGGACGCCGCGCTGGATAGCCCGGCGGAAGGCGCAGACGGCACCTGGCGCAGCACTTTCGAGCCCGGTCTGCTCAAGCTCGGCCAGCAAGAAGGGAAGACCTACGTGCTGCCGTACTACTTCAACATCAACGGCTGGTGGTACGACAAGACGGTCTTTGACGCCAACGGTTGGACCGCGCCCAAGAACTACGACGAACTCCTGGCCCTGTGCGAGAAGATCAAGGCCAAGGGCATCGCCCCCATCACCTACCAAGGCAAGTACCCGTACTACATGGTCCACGGGATGCTGTTGCCCTGGGCGCACAGCGTGGGCGGCCCCGAAGTCATCCGCAAGATTCAGAACCTTGAACCGGGCGCCTGGAAGGACCCGGCCGTGCTGAAGGCAGCGCAAATGATCGTGGAGCTCCGCGACAAAGGCTACTTTGCCACTGGTGCAACGGCCCTCACTCACACCGAGAGCCAATCTGATCTCGTGGTCGGCAAGGCGGCGATGATCCCCTGCGGCACCTGGCTGTACAGCGAAATGAAGGAGCAACTCAAGCCCACCAACAAACTGACGATGTTCCTGCCGCCGCCGGTGGCCGGAGGCCAGGGTGACCCGTCGGCGATGATTGTGAGCATCGAGCCCTGGATGGTGCCGTCGAAGTCACCGAACGCCAGCGGCGCCATTGCCTTCTTCAAGTACATGACCAGCCCCGAAAAGGCCCGGGAGCTTGTGGCCGAAAAGGGCTCGCTGATGGCCATCAAGGGTAGCGCCGAAGCCGTCAAGATCGAAGCGCTGAAGGAACCCGCCCGCCTCTTTGGCGAAAGCAAGGATGTGTGGTCCTGGCAGGTGCGCGATTGGTACAAGGCCATGCACACCGAAATTGAGAATGCGCTCACCGCGATGCTCAATGGCGAGCTGACGGCAGAACAGTTCTTGGATCGTTGCGAAGCGGCGGCCGAGGCGACCCGGAAGGATTCCGCGATCGTCAAGCACAAGGTTTGATGAAGGCATCTTCCTCGCCGTGGCTCTTTAGGCTGGGGTTTATCGCCCCGGCCTTTGTCCTGTATGTGGGCTTTGTCATTTGGCCGCTCATCCAAGCGTTCCAGATCTCGTTCTATCGCTGGCGAGGCACGAGCAACCGCGTCACCTGGGTGGGCATGGAGAACTACGAGAAACTCCGCACCGACCCGGTGCTGAGCGAGGCCCTGGGCAACAACCTCTTCATGATGTTTGTGGGCGGGGTGCTCATTGTCATCCTGGCTTTGCTAGTGGCCCATGCCCTGCAAAAGAGCACCCGTGTCAGCCAGTTTTTGGAGAGCATTTACCTGTTCCCGCAAGTGGTGAGCATGGTGGTGGTGGCGCTGCTGTGGCAGTTCATGTTCAACCCGCAGTTCGGTCCCGTGCCGCTGCTGCAGAAGGCGCTGGGGCTGGGCGAGTTCCAGTCCGGGTGGCTGGCCACGCCGAACGTGGCGCTGCCCGCCGTCACGGTGGCCTTTGCATGGTACGCGGTGGGGTTCTACGTGATGTTGTTCTCCGCCGGATTGCGGCAAATCCCCACCGAGATCACCGAGGCCAGTGAACTGGACGGCAGCACCGGCTGGCACCGCTTTACCAACGTGACTTGGCCCCTGCTGTGGTCGGTCAAGCGCACCGGCGTCACCTATCTGGTCATCACGGTGATGAACACCTTTGCCCTCGTCTATCTCATGACGAAGGGCCAACCTGACCGCAAGACCGAAGTGGCGCTGACCTACCTCTACGAGCAGGCTTTCACCAACAGCGATTGGGGTTATGCGAGTGCCCTGGCGGTGGTCAATCTCTTCTTCGTGATGGCCGTCACGCTGCTGGTGATGTGGATCTTCCGACGTGACCCAACCGAGCGGAGGGCCCGCGCGTGAAGATCATCCGTCCCTTGTTCGTTTGGCTCTGCATCCTGGGTATCGGCTTGCCTCTGCTGTGGGTGTTGGTGTCCTCGCTGAAGGGAAGTCTCGAGGTCATCTCCGAGCCCTGGGGATTCCCGGCGCAGCCCAAGTGGAGCAACTACCGCACGGCCTGGGTGGACGCCAACGTGGGCACGGGGCTACTGAACAGCACCATCACCACGGTGGGCACGCTGCTCATTCTGCTCCCCATCGGGGCGATGGCGGCCTATGTGTTGGCCCGGTCGCCGTTCCGGGGGAGCAAGGCCATCTTTGGCCTTTTCCTCAGCGGGATGATGTTTCCGGTCTTCCTCGTTATCGTGCCGCTGTTCATCCAGATGCGCACGCTCGGCCTCACCGATAGCCTGCCGGGCCTGATCTTGGTTTACGTGGCGTATTCGCTCTCGTTCACCATCTTCGTGCTGTTCGGCTTCTTTGTCTCGATCCCGAAGGAGATGGACGAAGCGGCGATGCTGGATGGCTGTAGCCCTTCGCGGGCGTTCTGGCAGATCATGATGCCGCTGGCGCGACCCGGCCTGATTGTGGCGGGGGTGTTTAACGCCATTGGCCTGTGGAACGAGTACGGTTTGGCCCTGGTCCTGGTGAATCGCAAGGAGTTTCGCACCTTGCCGCTGGCCGTGGCCGACCTCACCCAGACCCAGCAATACCAGGCCGACTACGGGGCGCTGTTCGCGGCGTTGGTGGTCGTTATGGCCCCGATGCTCATTGCGTACCTGTTTGTGAAGGATCGCCTGCGCGAAGCCATGCTCGCCGGCGCGGTCAAAGGCTAACGATTGAACCGGAGGCATCGGTCCCATGAGGAGTTCTGAGGGTTTGTCCGACGGAGAAGATGCATCGTTCAACATTCAAGAGCTCCCGAAGGGGACGCCGCTACCCCCAATTCAGAGATCGTTCCGAGTTACCGAGCTGGTACAGCCAGACTTGAAGCAAGGGGAGTTCAGCTGGTCGTTGATGACGCTCGAAGAGCCCTTTCTCAAAGCGTATCCAGCTCCTCAAATCGAAGAATTGTCGCCAGGGTATGTCGTTTTTTATGCTCACCGAGAAGAATCGGTGAGTGGGCTCATCATTCTTCAGCCGCACTGGACGGGTTTCATCGAGATATGGGATGTCGCCGTTCAACCGCAAGATCGAGGCCGCGGGGTCGGTCGGGCACTTCTCAAGCATTCGCAAGATTGGGTGAAACATGCCGGCTACCCAGGGTTGCGGGCCGAAACTCAGGATACTAATGCACCCGCTTGCCGACTTTATTCACGGGCAGGATTTGAATTGAGCGGGGTTGACCAGCGGCTCTACAGCCAATTGCCAGGTGTTTCGCACGAACGTGCCCTCCTTTGGTACTGGCTCCGTGGAAAGGGATCCAACGATATCAACCTGAGTGCCCCGCGTTGAGGGCCTTACGAGGGCTCTACGCAGCGCGCTGACCGAACGATCCGCGCCCCAAAACTTCTAGCGCCACTTCAATCACGTCCGGGTCCCATTGGGTGCCTCGGCCTTCTCTCAGCAATTCCAGGGCGTGCAGGGCGTCCTGCGCTCTACGGTAAGGGCGTTGGCTGGTGAGGGCATCCCAGGTGTCGGCTACGGCCACAATGCGCGCGCCCAGGCTGATATCCTCACCGGCCAGCCGGTCGGGGTAGCCCATGCCGTCCCACCGCTCGTGGTGGTTGCGCACAATCTTGAGCTTGGCGTCGTGGTTCCAAATCGGGCGCAAAATCTGCTCCCCAATGAGGGGGTGCTGCTGCACTTCCCGAAACTCTTCAATCGTCAACGGCCCTTGCTTTTGCAGAACCGACTCCCGCACACCAATCTTGCCGATGTCGTGGAGCAGGGCGGCCTCGGAGACTTCCGCCACGAAGGCCTTGTCATCGCCGCTGATGATGCGGGCGATCTCGGTGGCAACATTGCTGACGCGTTCGCTGTGGTTGCGGGTGGATTCGTCCTTGACTTCCAGCGCCCGGTTAAGGGCCAGCAGGCTGGCTCGATAAGCCTGCGCTAGTTGCAGACTCTGCGCGGCCACCTTTTCCTCCAGGTGCGCTTGATGCTCTTGATTGGCGCGTCGGAGTTCTTCGCGCTCAAGAAGCACCGCCCGCTGGGCGGCGGCCTTGATCACCCGGGCGATCACGTCGCGCACCGAAAACGGCTTCAAAACGTAGTCTGCGATCCCGTCCCGCAACATGTTGATGGCCAGTTGGGTGTCGCTCTCGGCCGTCATCATGATGACCATCAGGTTCGGATCCAGCGCCCGCAGTTGGGCCTGGAGCACATCGCCCTTCATGCCCGGCATGTTGTAGTCCGTAATGACGACCTCGGGCATGCGTGTGGTGACGAACGTGAGGGCGTCCTCGGCGCAGGTGACGGTATGGGCCTCGAAGCCCGCCATGGCCAGTGCCTTCGTCAAAACATGGCCGACTTCGACCTCGTCATCAACAACGAGAACCAGGGTCGGGGGGGCAGAAAGGTGAGTGCTCATGCGGAAAAAGTGACGGAAGGGGCAGCTAGGTAGGGGAAGGTCACCCGGACTTGGGTGCCCTGCGGAGACGAATTCAGCGTGATCGTGCCGCCGTGGGCATCTGTGAGCTTGCGGCAGATGGCGAGACCAAGGCCGGTGCCGTCTTCGGCACCCTTGGTTGTGAAGTAGGGTTCAAAGACTTTCTCGCGAATGGCTTTCGGGATGCCCGGGCCATTGTCCGAGACCGTGTAGGCGACTTGATCCTCGCCGAGTTCAGCTTCCACCACTACGCGAGGGTGTCCATTGGCGGTGCGCGAAACGGCCTGCACGGCATTCACCATTAAGTTGATGAGCACCTGCTCAATTTCGGCTTCGCGGAGCCAGGCTGGGCCGGGGTTGCCTTTGGTTTTCATTTCGATCGCCACATCACTGGCCCCAAAACGGGCCATGAGCATCTCGGCGGCCGACTTCACGGGCGACCAAGGATTGACCAGCACGGCCGCATCTTGACCGGAGCGCGCGAACTTGCGAGTGCGATTGAGAATGCGAATGGCGCGGGTGATCAGGCTTTGAATGGATTCACTGACCGATTGGATTTCGGGCTCGGGGTGGTCGGCCAGCAGCTCAGCGTGGGCGCGCAAGGCCGTCAATGGGTTATGAATCTCGTGGCAGATCTCGGCCGTCATTCCGCCCAGCAGCATCAAGCGATCCTGGTGGGGGGTGAGCATGGGGGCTGGTGTGCCGTCTTGATTCTCGACGGTGGGCGTATCGCCCAGCAACCCGACGACCACGGGGCGTCCGCCAAGTCCGGTGGGCACGCAAACCGGGTGATTCCACACCACGCGGGTCGTGCCGTCTTGCAAAAGTAATCGAATCGGTTTGGGCTTCGCATCGTGGCCCATGAGCAGATTGCCTTCGCTCGCTTCCACTCGGCCACGGTCCTCATCGTGCCAGCGCTCCAGCCAGTCTTGGTAGGCCAGCGCGCGCGGTTCATCCGGCAGTATTGCCGCATCCAGGCTACCCAGCAAGAAAACGGAACCACTTATGGGGTCGAGAATGCTAATCTCTCGCTGCTCTCGGAGGAGCCAGGCGTGGAGGTGTTGAAGAAGTTGGCCGTCTTGCCAGCCTTGAATCGCCCCGTCGTCGACCTCGGCGATTTGCCACCATTCGCCCTCGGGCGTGGCGTGCGCCAGGCCTCTCAGCCAGATCCCGCGCGGGGCGAAGTAAACCGGGTGGGGATGCTCGGCCTTGAGAATGGAGAGCAGGCTCTCCAGTTCGGTGGTTGATGGCTGGGGCCAGCCCAGCAGGCGGCAAAGGGCGGCATTGGCCTGCGCCGGAGCCTGCGCCGAAGCCCGCCAGGCCAGGGCAAAGGGAAGCGCATCGAAGTTCAGCGACTCCGACGCCGCGTGTTCAAGTCGCACGGCCACGTGGCCGTCGCAGGGGCTCGTTACAAGGGTGACCAGATGATCGGGTTGACGAAGGGTATGAACGTTGAGCTGGCCGGGGGCATACTTGAGGCGCGCCCATTCTGAGCACAACCAGGGCTGCTCTTCGGTGGCAATCCAGCGGAAGAGGGGCGTGCCAATCAGTTCGTCGGCAGGGCCAAAGCTCGACCAATCCCCCCACAATGTGAGAATGCAACCGTCCGCGCCGACCAGGCCGTAGGCACACTCTTGGCTCTGCGCAATGGCTTTCGCCACGCGCCCCAAATCGGCCTCTGCCCCCATGCCCGGTGGATTCGAATCCAACACCCAGGCAAAATTGTCGGTATCTGCCGGGTAAATCTAAAGTGATGCCTTAGACTTTTTCGTACTCGCGCCGGTCGAAAACGAGGTCATCCGCCACGCGCCACTGCTCCTTGGGCACCTGCGATTCCGGCCGGATCTTGCTGAAGTGGACAATGGCCGCATCCAGCCCGACTTCGCGGCATCGATCGAGGAAGACGCTGTTCAGCACCGCGCGGGCGACCGGCTTGAGACCGAAGCTCACGTTGCTGACGCCCAGAATGAAATGCGCCCGGGGGATGCGTGCCTTGAGCTCGCGGATGGCTTCGATGGTCGCTACGCCACTCGCGCGGAACTCTTCGTCGCCGCTGGCGAGGGTGAAGGTGAGGCAGTCAAAGAACACGTCGTGGTCGGGCAGGCCGTATTCGCGGGTCATGGCGATAATCCGTTCCCCAATCGCGATCTTGTCCTCCACCGTCTTGGCCATGCCTTGCTCGTTGATGGTGAGTGCCACCACCGCCGCCCCGTATTTGCGGCACAGCTCCAGCACCCGGCGAGTGCGTGTTTCGCCGTCTTCAAAGTTGATCGAGTTGATGATCGGCTTGCCCGCCAGGCGGCGCAGCGCCACCTCCGCCACGTTCAATTCCGTGGTGTCGATCATGATCGGCACCGTGACGTGCTGGTTGTAAAGCATCAGCAGCCGGTCCATGTCGCGGGCTTCGTCGCGCCCCACGTAGGCGGCGCACACGTCAATCATGTGGCTGCCTTCGCCCTCTTGCTCGCGGGCCATCTCCACCAGGCCATCCCAGTTTTCGGCGGCCAGCATTTCGCGGAACGCCTTGCTACCGTTGGCGTTGGTGCGCTCCCCGACGATGAGGAAACTGTTGTCCTGCTCAAAGGGCACGAACTGGTACAGGCTGCTGCACCCGCGCAGGGCAAAGGCATCGCTTTGCTCCGGTCGCTGAATCGAGAAATCGAAGGCAGGGAAGTGGCCTTGCACGCGCCGCCAGTGCACATCGGCAGTGTGGTTCGCCCCGTTCAGGGCCTTGGCGACGGCTTCAATGTGGGCGGGGGTGGTGCCGCAGCAACCTCCCGCCAGGGCCACACCGAATTCCTCCACAAACTGGCGGTGGTAGCGGGCGAGTTCGTCTGGTGTGAGCTTGTACATCGCTTGGCCGCGCTCCATCACGGGCAAGCCCGCGTTGGGCTGCACGCTCAATGGACGGGTGGAGTTCTGGGCCAGCGTGCGGATGTGCGGCATCATTTCCAGCGGGCCGGTGGCGCAGTTCATGCCGATTGCGACCACTTCCGGGAAGCACTCAATCATGTTGATGGCGGCGAGCATCTCCGAGCCCAGCAGCATCGTGCCGGTCTGCTCCATGGTCACCTGGACGATGACGGGCAGGCGCACGCCGGTGGCCTCCATGGCCTCGCAGGCGGCCACCAGGCCGGCCTTTACCATCAGCAGGTCCTGAAGGGTTTCCAGCAGCAGCACGTCCACGCC
>VYLQ01000331.1_pt1 | contig 13864 bp, 11 predicted proteins | sample 5115351 | NCBI WGS metagenome assembly VYLQ01 (sample SAMN12291776, study PRJNA351875) | freshwater metagenome | isolation source: freshwater lake | place: USA: Michigan, Lansing Lake | collected 2013-08-14 | reverse complement strand
TGAGCGACTTAGTTTTCGCTGCGCTTTTTTTCTGGCTTGAGATTTTAGGTTCGACAGCAACTCCTTGATTGTTTTTTGAGTTACCCCTTGACAATCAAGACAGTCGCTACGTTCTGTACCGATAACTGATAACTGATAACTGATAACTGAAATGGCATTTACTATCACTCAAAACCAAAATCAATACCTTACCTATTGTCTCAAGGATGAAGAGGCTGACGCTTATCTGGAAGTGGTTCCCGCTAGGGGAGGAATCATCACCCGTTGGCAAATTTGCGGAGAAGATATTTTATATCTGGACAGAGAAAGATTCAAAGATACTAACCTCAGCGTCCGCGGAGGAGTCCCGATTTTATTCCCTATCTGTGGCAACTTACCCGATAATACCTATCAACACCAAGGCCGAAACTATACCCTGAAACAACACGGATTTGCGCGTGATTTACCCTGGCAAGTCTGCAAACAAAGCAGCGAAACCGCCGCTAGTTTAACCCTAGAATTAAACAGTAATGAAGCCACTCGTCAAGTCTATCCCTTTGATTTTCAATTAATCTTTACCTATCAACTGCAAGGAAACAGCCTCAAAATTCACCAAAAAGTTATTAATCTTTCCCCCGAAAAAATGCCCTTTTCTATCGGGTTCCATCCCTATTTTCAAGTCACCGATAAAACCAGATTATCCTTTGATATTCCCTCCTCCCAATACCTAGACCAACGCACGAAAACCTTCCACTCCTACTCTGGTAACTTTGATTTTAATCTCGAAGAAATTGATGCCGCTTTTCCGCAAATTACGCGCCATCAAAGTAGTTTTAGGGATTCCTCTCATCAGCGTCAAATTATCCTCGGTTACGATGATCTCTATACAACTATAGTTTTTTGGACCCTGAAAGATAAAAATTATATCTGTCTCGAACCTTGGAGCGCTCCCCGCAACGCCCTCAACACAGGCGAACATTTGACCTACTTAGAACCCCAGAGTAGCCGTGAGGCGATCGTGGAAATGCGAGTCAATCAAATTTAAATTTCCCCTTGACTTAGCCCCAATAAGATGTTATATTGATAAATCGTGTGCAGAACACGAAACGGGTCGCTAGCTCAGCGGTAGAGCACTCGGCTTTTAACCGATTGGTCTTGGGTTCGAATCCCAGGCGACCCATAAAAACTTACTGATACAGAAAGATTGACTTGTCTTCCCCTGTCTATGGATTAGCCTTGCATACCAGCAGTCCCCAACTAGGACTGGCCCTCTCTAATTTCAGCGATGATAGTCGTCAACAAACTTGGGACTTAGACAGGGACTTATCGAACCTATTCCACCCCTATCTAAAACAGTTCCTAGCCCCGCAAAAATGGGCTGATTTAGCCTTTCTAGCCACCGCTAAGGGGCCGGGTAGCTTTACCAGTACCCGCATCGGTATAGTCACCGCTAGAACCCTAGCACAACAATTACAGCTACCGATTTTTACCGTCTCCAGTTTAGCGGCCTTTGCTTGGTCACAACGGGATTTTTATCCCCTCGATACCTATCTAGCCCTAGAAATGCCCGCCACTAGGGGACAATTGTATGTGGGCATCTATCGGGGTAATCGGGTATATTTAGCTGATAGCCTGATGACTCCAGAACAATGGCAGCAGACTTTAGAAAACTTAACTATTCCCTATCAAAGATTAGCCACACCCAGTTATTTAGGCATAAATGCCCCCGCTATCCTCAATTTAGCCTATTTAGATTGGCAAACGGGAAAACGCCCCCATTGGTCGGAGGCGCTACCATTTTACGGGATGTGATTAGCAATTCCCTCTTTTTTTCAAACTATAACCAGCTAATCCGAGGGTTACTAATCCTAAAACTGCGCTAGGTTCTGGGACAGGTTTCACGGAATAAATTGCCAGATTACGACTAAGTTCATTGGCAACAATTAACAGGGGAGTACCATTAGGACTATCGGCAGCGGGAATAAATAATAATCCTTCGGGGGAGATATCGCCTAATTGCCAATCGTTGATATAATTAACAAAGAAAGGATTACTAGGGTTGGTAATATCATAAACCATGAAACCGCCAGCCCTTTCTATTCCCACAAAACTATAGAGACGATTGCCCACGGTTCCCACGGCTAAACCTTCCGGTTCTGGGCCGCGGTTATCGCTACGACTATCGAAACTGCTAGGAGTACCATCGGAATTAAAAATACTAGGAGTTAGGGGAGTTGCTGAAAAACCCGCTAAAATTTGTTCAAAATCATCGCCACTATCGAAGACTTGGGACAGTCCATTAGTTACATTCCAGATCGAAAAAGAACGACCACCATAGGCAAAAAGTTGGCTATATTGACCTTGGGCATTAAGTCCGTCGATGGTGGAAACATCTAAACGGCCGAGATTTCGGGCTAATTGCAAGTCTGCCGCATTAAGGAAAACATTGGGGTCTAAAGTTAGAGTAGAAACTCGTCCGGCCTCATTTCTAGTATCCCCTTCATTGGCAGTAATTAAATAGGTTTGTCCAGCGATGGTAACGGTAGCAATCGTATCCGGTTGATATAAGCCAAAAACCGGCCAATTCTTAATTCTCACTGCTGGGGAATTAGCCGATCCTCCAAATACTACCCCATCTCGATCGCTTGCATCTAAACCATTACCCGGTGCGTTAAAATCCTTAGCTCCTAGGGGTAAAATACTGGTGACTTGAGCGTTAACAATATCGACTACGGCAATAGCATTATTTTCCTGTAAAGCCACCCATGCAGTGGTTCCATCGTCGGAAACGGTGATGTATTCTGGTTCCACATCTTGGGAAACCGTTTGACCTGGAAAAATGCGGACTCCCTGACTTCTTAAAGTGTTCTCTTGACCATTAAAACGGGTAAAGGTAGCAGTGTTGACCGTGGGATTGAGAACACCAGCACTAAGATTAATAATACTAATCGAACCATCGGGATCGATTGCCCCTCTCGCTTCCCCTTCATTAGCCACTAAAACCCGATTACCGTCAGGAGTAAAGGTTAACATATCGGGTAAAGCACCCACAGTAACCTGACTCTGAAAGACACCATTAGTATTAAAAAAGACCACACTGCCGTTATTGGTAATCGGACTAGCTTCCATGGCCAGGGCCACGATACCATTTTTGATGGCGACACTGTTCACACCCGCACCGTAGGGACTAAGATCGATCGAGGGTAAGCGAATTGGACTAGCGGGATTGCTAATATCGGCAATATCTAGACGATTATTGGGACCGATTACGAATAATCTGCGACTAGCTGGGTCGTAAGCGGGAATTTCTGCCCCGAAGTTGTTGTCAGCATTTGTGCTATTGCCAAGACTGCTCAATCGGGTGATATTTAAAGCTGAGGCAGATTCGGTAACAATATTGATACTGCCAGCAATTGACAGCAAGGTTAATAAAAATTGCCAATGGTGACGATGGATAGCATGAATCATATTTTTAGCTGAAAGCTTGCCAAAAAAGGCTAAAAAATCGCATTTTTTCAGACCCAAGTTAAAGAAGGAAGATTAAACAAGAGAGAAATTAAGAATATCTTCAAAATTTGGACAAGGGCAGTACAAGTGAACTAAGAAAACGGGTTATTCGATCGCTTTTTAGTTGAACGGCTCATTTACCGGAGTGATAACATGGATTAGTATAAGCTCGATCAATATGGAATCAAGACTCGTGTTATCTATTCTCCTAGCCGATTTCAAGATCATTTTTGAACGTGACCCCGCTGCCCGCAACTGGTTAGAGGTAATGTTTTGTTATCCTGGATTACAGGCTTTACTGTGCCATCGCTTCGCCCATTGGCTATATCACATCGGGATTCCCTTTATTCCCCGTTTAATTTCCCATCTTGCCCGTTTTCTGACTGGTATTGAAATTCACCCCGGCGCCCAAATTGGTCAGGGTGTTTTTATCGACCATGGCATGGGAGTGGTCATCGGAGAAACCGCCATTGTCGGTGATTATGCCCTCATCTATCAGGGAGTTACTTTAGGAGGGACGGGGAAAGAAAGCGGTAAACGTCACCCGACTCTAGGGGAAAATGTGGTCGTCGGCGCTGGGGCTAAGGTTTTAGGTAATATTTATCTGGGTAATAACGTTCGCGTCGGCGCTGGTTCTGTGGTTCTGCGGGATATTCCCGCCGATTGTACCGTTGTTGGTGTACCCGGTCGTTTAATCTATCGCGCCGGGACGCGGGTGGAACCCCTCGAACACGGTGATTTACCCGACTCGGAAGCGGTGGCTATTCGCGCTTTGGTGGACCGCATCGAACAACTGGAAAAACAAGTGTACGAATTGCGGCTAGAACGGTCAAAAGAACCAGATTATCGGATTAATTGCCCAGTTTTAGCCCATTTAGAAGAAGAAGCGAGTCATAGCTGTTGTCCTGTGGCCGAGCGAGATATGCGCGAGTTTCTCGAACGGGCGGTTTAACCCCGAGAATCTTTTGATATGATAGAAGACTGGTTTTTTAGTAGCTGAAACCCATTCGTCAAAGCTATGATTGTTTAGGACTACTTGGCATCGTCCGATGGCTCAAACTGACTCGATCCGTATCCGTGGCGCTCGACAACACAATCTGAAAAATGTTGATCTCGAATTACCCCGCAATCAGTTGATTGTTTTTACCGGAGTTTCGGGATCGGGCAAATCTTCCCTCGCTTTCGACACCATTTTTGCCGAGGGACAGCGCCGCTATGTGGAGTCCCTCAGCGCCTATGCGCGCCAATTTTTGGGACAATTAGATAAACCCGATGTGGATGCGATCGAGGGTTTAAGTCCAGCTATTTCCATTGACCAAAAATCCACTTCCCACAATCCCCGTTCTAGTGTGGGAACTGTAACGGAAATTTACGATTACTTGCGTTTATTGTTCGGTCGTGCTGGGGAACCCCATTGTCCCCATTGCGATCGCAATATTGCCCCCCAAACCATCGATCAAATGTGCGATCGAGTGATGGAATTAGCCGATAAAACCCGATTTCAAATCTTAGCCCCGGTAATTCGCGGCAAAAAAGGCACTCATAAGCAATTAATCTCTAGTTTAGCCTCCCAAGGCTTTGCCCGGGTGCGGATTGACGGCAAGGTAGTAGAATTATCCGAGGGCATCGAGTTAGATAAAAAACATCTTCATGATCTTGAAATTGTTATCGATCGCCTGATCAAAAAAGAGGGTTTACAGGAAAGATTAGTGGATTCTTTAACCACTTGTTTAAAGCATTCCGACGGTGTAGCGATTGTGGAAATTCTCGATGAGAATAACGAAGATAATCCCGAAGTTACCAAAGAAATTGTCTTTTCTGAGAAATTTGCCTGTCCCGAACACGGGGCAGTTATGGAGGAATTATCCCCCCGTTTATTCTCTTTTAATTCTCCCTATGGTGCTTGTCCCAACTGTCACGGATTGGGCAGTTTACGGAAATTTTCGGCAGATTTAGTCATTCCAGACCCGAAACAACCGGTTTATTCTGCTATTGCCCCCTGGTCAGATAAGGATAATTCCTACTATCTTTCTCTCCTCTACGGTTTAGGGCAAGCTTTAGGTTTTGAAATTCAAACTCCTTGGCAGAAACTAACAAAAACCCAGCAAGATATCATTCTCTATGGGAGTAAAGAACCGATCTATTTTGAAGATGATTACCGTTACGATACTGGCCGCGGTTACTATCGAGAATTTGCGGGAGTTATCAATATCTTAGATAGGAATTATCAAGAAACCACCTCGGAAGTTATCAAACAAAGACTAGAGAAATATATTGTTAACCAAACCTGTGAAGTTTGTCACGGAAAAAGATTAAAACCGGAAGCTTTATCGGTACGTTTAGGACAATATACGATCACGGATTTTACCGGAGTTCCCATTCGGGATTGTTTGCAGAGAATTAATGATTGTCATTTAACCCCAAGACAAGCATTAATTGGGGAATTAGCTCTCAAAGAAATCAAAGCGAGACTACAGTTTTTAATCGATGTGGGATTAGATTATCTTACCCTCGATCGACCGGCGATGACTTTATCTGGGGGAGAATCCCAACGAATTAGATTAGCTACTCAAATCGGTTCGGGATTAACGGGAGTATTATACGTTCTCGATGAACCTAGCATCGGATTACACCAAAGAGATAATAGTAAACTGTTAGAAACCCTGCAAAGATTGCGAGATTTAGGTAATACTTTAATTGTCGTCGAACACGATGAAGAAACGATTCGGGCAGCCGATTATGTGGTCGATATCGGTCCGAAAGCGGGTATTCATGGCGGAGAAATCATCTGTCAAGGTAGTTTTAAAAATCTTTTAAAGTCGAAAAAATCAATAACAGGGGCCTACCTATCGGGACGCAAAGTTATTGAAACTCCTCCCCAAAGAAGGTATGGGAATGGTAATGCTTTAGTTTTAAAAAATTGCCATCAAAATAACCTAAGAAATATTGATGTAACGATTCCTTTAGGAAAATTAGTCTCGATTACGGGGGTATCTGGTTCAGGTAAATCCACCTTAATTAATGAGTTATTATATCCAGCTTTACAACATCATTTAACCCGTTTAACTCCCTTCCCCAAAGAGTTAGATAAAGTGGAAGGATTGGACGCGGTTGATAAAGTAATTGTCATCGACCAATCACCGATCGGACGCACCCCTCGGTCAAATCCTGCCACCTATACGGGGGTTTTTGACATTATTCGCGAGATTTTCACCGAAACCATCGAAGCAAAAGCTAGAGGTTACAAAGCGGGGCAGTTTTCTTTTAATGTTAAGGGAGGACGCTGTGAAGCTTGCCTAGGCCAAGGGGTAAACGTGATCGAGATGAATTTTCTCCCCGATGTCTATGTGCAGTGTGATGTGTGTAAAGGGGCGCGTTACAATCGGGAAACCCTACAGGTTAAGTATAAAGGTTATTCGATCGCCGATGTCTTAGATATGACGATCGAGGAAGCATTAAAAGTCTTTGAAAATGTCCCCCGGGCCACCACCAGATTACAAACTCTCGTGGATGTGGGTTTAGGATACTGTAAACTCGGTCAAAGCGCTCCCACTTTATCCGGTGGAGAAGCGCAAAGGGTGAAATTAGCGGCCGAATTATCCCGACGGGCCACGGGAAAAACCCTATATTTGATCGATGAACCGACTACGGGGTTATCTTTTTATGATGTGCATCATCTCTTAGATGTGTTACAAAGATTGGTCGATAAAGGTAATTCGATTATCGTCATCGAACATAATCTCGACGTGATTCGCTGTAGCGATTGGATTATTGATTTGGGACCGGAAGGAGGGGACAAGGGGGGAGAATTAATCGTGGTGGGAACACCGGAAACCGTGGCTAAATGTGAACAATCCTACACTGGTCATTATCTTGCCCAAGCATTACTTCAATATCCCCCAAAAAAGCAAGATAATAAGTAATGGGATAAAATTAACTTCTTGGTTAGGATAGGCAAGAGGCAAGAGGTAGTTAGATATGTATAATTAGGGTTTGCTGAATAAATCTAAAAACCTTATCTTTCCCTGAAAATTAGGTAATTGGCCACCTCAAAACTGGTAAAACCCCACACCCCACACCCCACACCCCACACCCTACCCCCACCGAAAAACTTTTTCAGCAGACCCTACTTATTAGGGAATAACACAGAGATAATAAAGCCAATGATCAAGATTAGCATTTAACTCTTGTTCGCTTTTAATTTCCTGACCGGTTTTCCAAGAATAAATTTTAATATCTTGAAAGTAGGACTTTAACTGTCTTAATTGTTCTTTGGGTGTGGCGTAATAATTTTGCAGACGAAAATTATGGGGTTCATCCCGAATAATTGCATAGTCAGCAGTCAATAACTGTTCGTAGCTAAGAGAGGGATTACAGGCACGCAAAATCGCCCAGATGACTAAATTGACATAGCTACTAAAAGGATTCAAACTAATCTTTTTTTTCCAATCGAATTCTGGGATAATTCCCTGAAGATTATGACTAGAAAAACAAAAATAACCCCCCGCTTTACCGATGCGGCTAATTTCCTCTAAAACTAGAAAACGGTCAGCATGGGAAATATAATCAATGCCATTAAAACTAAAGAGAATAAAATCAAAATAATTATCGGCAAATTGTTCTAGATTTCTAGCATCGGCCACTTGCCAGACTAAATGGGGAAATTTTTGACAACAAGCGGCGATCATTTCCGCAGAATAATCGACACCGATATATTCTCCCACAAGAGGGGCAAAATACTTCGTAGTCCGTCCCGCACCTACCCCTAAATCAAGCATTTTCATCGTCGATAAACGCTCTTGCAGCAGGGTTAAAATTGTCTTTTCTGCTGGCTGTAGCTCGCTTAATTGGGCATAATAACCGACAATACCAGGGTCTCTATAGGTTTGCTGATTTTTATCCTTAATCATTCTCGATCGCTCTTTCCTACTGCCATCTTTAAGAAAAGATTTAGACTATCATAAGATGCGCTTAAATTATCCAATTGGCATCAATTACAAGGATAGCATTTTCCAAAAGTGATCAAAGAAATATAAAGTTATTTTATAGTATTAGCCATAATTAAATCTCCCAGTCTTCATATTTTAAACCATCTATCCGACTGAATTCACCGATATTATGAGTGATTAAAATTAACTCATTAGCCATAGCAATAGCTGCAATTTGTAAATCATAACCACCGACAGGAATACCTAATTGATTTAATTGAGACCGAATTCTTCCAGCAATTTTTGCAGAATTTTGGTCAAAAGGTAAAATCTTAAATTGATTACAGAAACGCTCTAGCTTCGCTAAATTTTGCTCTTTTCTACTGCTTTTGTAAGCCCCATAATACAATTCTAATTGTACCACAGTAGATAAATAAATCTCGTCTGGCTGATGTTTTGCTAACTCATGAGTAACAGCCAAACTACTATTATTAAGTAGCTTAAACAAACATTTGTATCTAACAGATAGGTCATAGTAGTTGTTCTCTTTCCTCATAATCTGGCTGTTTTTCTCTTACTAATAATTCACCTTCCCAACCGCCAATTACTTCTTCAAAGAAGCCTTCTTGCCATTGCCTAAATGTAGTTTTTTCTTCTTTTTCTTTTAGAGATATTGGCTGATAAACTAAGGTGACTTCTAAATCTGTGTTTTTAAGTTCAGGCGGTAAAGATATTTGTAATGTTCCATCTTCTCCCACATGGGTTTTAAAACTAATTGTTTTCATGGTTTCGGCTAAGGTTACTACTATCATAAGGATAGTATAATATGTCCTCGTCTGACAAGGTGCGTCCCCTGCGGTCTTTTAACCATAAAGACATCTTCACCCCAAACAGGTCGGACATGACAGAAACACCATCCGATGAGAATGGCCATACATCCCACTCAAGACCGAGACGATGGATACTACTCTCTCACGGTAGCCGCTCTTTCCTACTACCATCTTTAAGAAAAGATTTAGACTATCATAAGATGCGATTAAATTATCAACTTGTCATCAATGGAGATTTTTAGCTCTTTTTTCCCATCTACAAGCATAGCATTTTCCAAAAGTGATAAAAGAGGTGTAAAGTTATTTTATAGTAGTTGTCTTTGATAGCCTGGAAATTGTCCTGACGACTTCCCAAATTGCTCCCCACCTGACCCACCGTCCCAACCTCCAGTTGGCGAAAGTAGATAGCGCCGAGATTGACTTGCAGCAGTTTGATTATCTGCTCAACCAGATCCATCCCGGTTGAGCGAGTCGCCGTCGGTTGTCAGATATCTGATCGGAGGCTTGCAGCGATCGCCTAGTTTTAAATTGAGTTACGCGCAAGATCAGGTATTTGTGTTTGAGCAACGCTAAGAGAGAAAAAGCAGCGGGGACCACATATCTGTATAAAGTGCTACAATAATCTAAGATTCCATCAAAGGTTAGATTATCAAACGCCGACTCAGGACTATCAAGGTCGGAAAACCCCGTTCGATAGTCTGAGCAGAGGCAAGACAATCGGTTAGAACTCATTGACCATCTGAGACTGTCCAATCGTTGGGATCGACTTCGGGTCTGGGTGAGGATATCGATACGCAATTGTCAGGGTAACACCAAATCCCCCTGATCCAGTGTAGTTGACAAGCCTTCTTGTTTCTAGTGACCACTTCAGTGGTCCCTGATGATAACTGGGTTTTGCTAACTGGATTTAGGATAAAACTGCCTTAGTGCAGTTTTGTCGTTACCTGAAATGTCGGATGAATGCCCCCGCTACATTTTTCGACAAGATACTCAGCTTTGCGGGGGATGAAATCCGACCAGAATATCAACCCCGGAGCATCGGTTTAATTCCACCATCTGTGGGTAAACTGTATTATACTTAACCTAGCCAAGGGTCGAGGATTGTTAGATGCTAGTCGTAGAAGCGAAGCTAAAAAACGGAACACCAGAGCAATATCACCAGCTTGATGAAGCTATCAGAACTTCTCAGTTTGTGCATAATTCTTGTGTTCGTTATTGGAGAGAAAATAAAGGAACAACCCGCAATGACCTCCAAAAGCTTTGTGCGGTACTAGCTAACAATAAAGAGACCCCTTGGGTTAATAAATTAAACTCACAAGCTCGTCAATCGGCTGCTGATAGAGCCTGGCAATCAATTAATCGGTTTTACCAGAATTGTCGTGCCAAAATACCAGGGAAAAAAGGTTTTCCTCGGTTCAAAAAGCATAGTCGTTCGGTTGAGTATAAACTAACGGGATATAAACTATCAGATGATCGACGTAAAATCAGATTTACTGACGGTTTTAAAGCAGGAGAATTTGATTTATGGTGTAGTCAAAAAACCTTAGTTTATTATTCAGAACAACAGATTAAACGGGTAAGAGTTGTTAGACGTGCTGACGGTTATTATTGCCAGTTTTTGATTGACTTAGAACGGCAAGAATACCATAAACCAACGGGACAAATAACAGGAATTGACTTAGGGTTAAAGGAATTTTATACTGACGCTCAAGGCAATACTGTAGAGAATCCACGTTATTTAAGAAAGTCAGAAAAACGACTTCAAAAAGCACAAAGGAGATTATCAAAACGGTTCCGTCAAGGAAAGAAACAGTCTAAAAACTATCACAAGCAACGGATAAAAGTAGCCAAGCTTCATCTTAAAGTGTCAAGACAACGTAAAGACAAAGCAATTAAAGAGGCTTTGGCGTTAGTCCAGTCTAATGATCTGGTAGTCTATGAAGCTTTAAAGGTAAGAAACTTAGTCAAAAACCGTCAGCTTGCCAAGTCGATTTCTGATGCTTCTTGGTATCAATTCACTGAATGGTTGAATTATTTTGCCAAGATTTATGGGATTGTTTGTGTTGCTGTACCACCGCATTTCACTTCTCAAGATTGTTCAGTTTGTGGGACGAGAGTTCAAAAATCATTAAGCACTAGAACTCATCAATGTCCCAATTGTAAAACAGTCTTAGATAGGGATCATAATGCAGCAATAAATATTCTTAAAAAAGGGTTGAAATATTTGGGAAATCATCTCAACGGTACTGTTGGGCAAACAGAAACCGACCCAAACGCCTTGGGAGAGTCCGGCCTCTGGGTTCTTAATGGAGACATTGAGAATCTAAGTTGTCTCGTTGAACAAGGAATTTCCGATAGTGATAGGTCAAGAATCCCCCGTCACAGCGTAGCTTGACGGTGGGAGTATGTCAATTGTCTAACAATTGTTGCTATTTCACTAACTACCTTATTTTTTATGGTTAAAAATTATGGCAAGCAAATCTTATTCGATGGTGCAAAATTCCCCAACTGGAACAACTGGAACGGGACTAGATCAAACGGTTGAAAGAATTGGCAGAGATCCGGGACTCGCTGGTGCTAATCTCGGCACAGATATTACGGGTGGAATGACGGCAGCTAACGGATTAAATCAGTTAATCTTAGAAGCCAAACAAGCCACTGGAGTTGCTAGTAATGGCATTTTTACTGTCAGTGACGTAACCGCGATTAATGCTTGGATTCGCGCTAACCGTTTAGCAGAATTTACTGCTCTCCACGGCGATGATGATGGTACAACAGAAACAGGGTTTCATCTAGTCCAAAATGACGGAGCGACTCAACAGTATCGCAACCAAAATTTAGTTGATACGGTTTTTGATGGCATTTATCACATTGGTTTCCTCATTCAAAATGGTACTTTTCTCAATGAAGATGGGAACGCAAATGCCACGGTTGCTCAGGTGGCGGATTGGCTAACCCAATTTTATACAGATCGGGCCACAACTAATACCGGACTTGATCGGATTACGGAATTAATCATTGCTGATCAGGGTTTAGCGCAAAATATACCTTGGCAAGAAATTGCTGGCGGTGCTGATGCTGCCAATGGACTGAATGATTTATTAAAAACAGCGATCACTACCTACAATCTCGCCGCCGATGGTTCAATTTCCGAAAGCGATATTGCACAAATTAACAATTGGATTCGCTCTGATGCCACCCGTTATAATACTTTTGTTGTTCTGCATGGCGATGATGACGGCACAACAGAAACTGGCTTCCATTTAGTTCAAAATGACGGCGCTCAGACCACATATTTTGCGAAAAACCTAGTTAATACCGTTGCCGACGGAATCTATCATATTGGTTTTCAGATCCAAAATGGGCGGTTTCTCAACGAAGATGGTGCAGCTAATGCCACAGTCAAAGACGTAGCAGATTGGGTAACATATTTTTACGTTGATCAGTCCACCACTGGCACAGGATTAGACAAAATTGTCGATACCATCAAAATTGATACTGGCTTAGCCAAGTGGACAAATGCGGGGGATATTAACGCCGGAGCCGCCGCCGCCGACGGACTTAACCATCTATTAGTAGATGGCATTACTGCTACAGGTATCGCTGCTGATGGCTGGATTACCAGCGATGATATTCGCACCCTCAATCAATGGGTTCGCACTAATCACTATGACGAATTTATCCTCCTCCACGGTGACGATGAGGGAAATGAGGAAACAGGCTACCACCTGGTACAAAATGACGGAGCGACAACCCAATACTTCGGTAAAAATTTAGTCAATACCGTAGCCGATGGACTCTATCACATTGGCTTTAACATCCAAGACAATCGTCTTCTCAACGAAGATGGTGATGCCAATGCTCGTCTTAACGATGTTTCCAGTTGGCTCAACTATTTCTATCTTCAGAAAACCATTATTTACGGCAATGATTCTAGCGACACGATTACAGGTACGAATCTTGCCGAACACCTGATGGGTTACGGGGGAAACGATATTCTCAATGGTGGCGGCGGCAATGACCTAATCGATGGAGATTGGGGGTCTGACACTTTATCGGGTGGAGTTGGTAATGACTTACTCTATGGCGGCGCAGACAATGACCAATTAGATGGAGGTGAAGACTCAGACACTTATTATGTCTCCGGTAATCTAGCTTACCTTTGAAGGCTATGACACCATTACGGATACAGGAACCACTGGCACAGATACCATCGTCGCCAAAGGTACGGCTAATGTGGATATTGGTCTCAAGAGTTTTGGGGTCAATAGTGGCATTGAAACCATCGACGGGACAGGAGTAACAGGAAAAGTCACCATCGTCGGTGATTGGAGTGACAATACCCTCGACTTCTCTAATACGGCTTTTGTCGGTGACAATATCGAAATAAACGGCTATTGGGGAAATGATAATATCACCGGTAATGCGGCCAATAATGTCATTATTGGTGGCGGTGGCGAGGACAAACTTAACGGCGGTAACGGTTCCGACAATTACCTCTATACTGGCTATCAAAGTAATGAGTGGAATACCTTTGAAGGCTATGACACCATTACGGATACAGGAACCACTGGCACAGATACCATCGTCGCCAAAGGTACGGCTAATGTGGATATTGGT
>VYLQ01000348.1_pt1 | contig 13974 bp, 17 predicted proteins | sample 5115351 | NCBI WGS metagenome assembly VYLQ01 (sample SAMN12291776, study PRJNA351875) | freshwater metagenome | isolation source: freshwater lake | place: USA: Michigan, Lansing Lake | collected 2013-08-14 | reverse complement strand
TCTAGATTTAGGCGCACGCAGTTCGATCAACTCACTGACCACGATGCGCCCCCACAGCAGAAACCGAATTCTTTATCGTCATGTATTGCGGGGTTTAAATCGGCGGTTACTAAAGGAATTAATTTGCTTCGACAGAACAGAGATACTCCTATCTGGCAACGCAATTATTATGAATCAATTCTTCGAGATGAAAAGTATCTAGCAGTTGTTCGAGAATATATTATTAACAATCCCAGAAACTGGCCAAATGATCGAGATTATCTGCCAATCGATCGACAATCACAAGAATTATATTTAGATTTGTTGTTTTAAGCGAGAACATAAAACAGTAGGGGCGCATCGCGTGCGCCCACAACCAATTATTAGCCCACAACCAATTATTAGCCCACAACCAATTATTAGCCCACAGCCAATTATTAGCCCACAACCAATTATTAGCCCACAACCAATTATTAGCCCACAACCAATTATTAGCCCACAACCAATTATTAGCCCACAAACCAATTATTAGCCCACAGCCAATTATTAGCCCACAACCAATTATTAGCCCACAACCAATTATTAGCCCACAACCAATTATTAGCCCACAACCAATTATTAGCCCACAACCAATATGGAATTAATCAAAAAATTCAAAACGGATTTGGTATCACTTAACACTCCCACTGATCACTGATCACTGATTAGCCATTCCGAGGCTCTTTCACCTAGATCTAGGGGCAGACTAACCGCTTTACCGAGACGGGGACGCTCGCGGGTTTCGCGAATAAAAGCTTGAAATTGACTAACACCACCCCATTCGTGGAGATAATTAGCGATCGCATTGAGATGTTCCAGATATTCAGACTCGGAGAGAGGAAAAGAAGCTTGTTCAAGATATTTCCACATCACCTGCACATGAACTTTATCTTTGATGCGTCGCAGCCGGATATCGTAGGAACGACCCCATTTTTCTAGTAATAATTGCTGTAAGTCCACACCTGTCATGGTTGGTATCGCTTCTCAGATGTCAGTCAACCCCTTAATTTTATCTTATACCAATTCTCTACAGTCTGACTACAGGAGTTCGCTCCCCTGGGCATCCCCGATCCCCCGCCCTCCTCACTAAGGATAGGGCCGATAGACGGCTGATAATCAGTGCTTATCATTCGTAGGAGTCTTGCCAGACAAGACTTTAAAGACTATATTTCTGGAAAATTATCCCTATTCTTCTTCCTTCCACACAAAAACCAGAAGAGCCGTGATTTTCTCTCACTGATGGTGAGCAGCAGAAGTTGTTCAAAGAGGGCGAAGGCAATTCGCCCCTACAATAATATGATTGCGCCAATGGTAGGGGCGCACTGCGTGCGCCCAAAATGTCATCTAGATATTTCGACAAAATTGAGATGCACCAGGCATAACCATCTCTGTCATTACTTTTGAAAAATGGTATCAGATGTGAGTTTTCAGTTCACTGATTATTGTTTACTGTATTACTGATCACTGAAAAAAAGCTCCCCACTCCCCAATTCATAATTCATAATTCATAATTCATAATTCCCACTCTTCTTAAACAGGATTTAGTCTAGGATATCTGCTAGGAATAAAGAAAAATGATATTACTTTCGATCGCCCATTGGGCCAATTCCGTGCGATTATGAAGACTGGTTTTATGAAGCATATTCGACACATGACTTTCGATTGTCCGTTGGCTAACATTGAGTTTTTCGGCGATTTCCCGATTAGCCAGTCCTTGTGCGACCAATTGTACTACTTTTAACTCCGTTGGGGTTAATTCCACATTACCCGGAACCTGAAGAGGGGTGACATCTGGGGAATGGATGCGGGTGCTGCGTTTCGGCAGCCGGCCCGCTTGTGTGAGGGAAGACTCCACCCGGGCCACTAATTCTTCCGGTTCAAAGGGTTTGACCATATAAAAATCGGCCCTGGTGATTAAACCTCTTACCTTGTCCTGACTTTGCCCCTCAGGGGAGAGAAAAATCACGGGAATGCAACTAAAACGACTGTCCTGACGAATTTTTTCGAGGAAAGCATAACCGTCCATTTCCGGCATGATCAGATCACAGATAATCATATCGGGCATTTCCCTTGCTTTGGCCGCATTTGCCCCGCGTTCGAGGATTACTAGGGCCTCCCGACCGTTTTCTGCGGTTGTCACCCTATAACCACGAAACTCTAGATAATCCTTCACCAAAAGTATTAAATTTGGGTCATCGTCGATTAATAAAAGTTGTTTGTTGTCTTTGTTTGTCTCTTTCATCGCTATTTTCCAGGCTGCAGGGTTGGGGGAATGGAGACGGACAAAGGATCGACAGGCAAGAGGCAAAAGGTAGTTAGATATGTGCAATTAATTGTGTCTAGCTACTTATCTTAATCGATCGAATCAGTGATTTCAGTTAGTTTTAACCCTGTTTTCCTCTATTGTTTCGGGTTCTTCTCTGGGACAGTTCAGAGAAATTGCCGGTAAATCGTGGCGAAGAAAAGCATATTCGGTGACGATTTGATTACCGATTAGGTGTTCTTGGATAATTCTTTCGACCACTTCCCTGTTTACCCTTCGATACCAGACTCCTTCCGGGTATACTAATAAAATCGGCCCTTGGCTACAAACCCGCAAACAGTTGGCTTTAGTGCGAAAAATACAGCCTGGACGGTCGGCGCTGGGGCGATCGAGTTCTAATTCCCCTAACCGTTTCTTTAAATAATCCCATACTTCTAACCCTTCTTGCTTGTCACAGCATTTTGGCTTAGTCTGATCGCAGCAGAGAAATAGATGACGCTGGATCTGGGCTAATCCCAACTTAGCCGCATTTTCCCCCAAGATATCTCTGGTGTCTGTTTCTTCCATAAATTTTTTTTATCAACTAAACTCTTGACATTGAACAGAAAATGTGCATAGCCGACTAAACTTTTGGTTTGAGGATGTAACGATAGATAAGATAAACGATAGCGGCGAGGATTAAAGCACTTAAAACTGCGCTGACTAGGCGTAAAATCGCCGTTAAAATCGAAAAAGTCACAAAAACCCCCGCCACTGCCACAACTACCTGTGCTGGTGTGGACAGGCTGCCGTACCAAGTTTTCACTTTTTCAACAGTGGCAGCGAAACTAACCCGGGTATCAACGGGGGGGGAATCGTCGGTTTCGATTTCCACTTCCACTTCCTCTGGGGTATATTTATTATCGAACGGTTCGGGAGACTGCATAAACACTCAAGCTACTTAACACTTCATCCCTATTTTATCGGTGATTGGGGTTAACAGGGGTTGACGCAGAATTAATGTAACAATGGGTTTATCAATAGCTAGACGACCGGAATCTATGAGCCTATCGACTCCCACCGTTACCGCCATCAATTATCCTGATGCTACCATCACTAGGGCCGAACGGGCCCTCTGTTGTTCTCCTTTCCGTCTCACCCTATTCGCCGCTATGCTTGAGCGAAGTGTATCACTTTTAAGCATCCCGGGTGCTGGGGGTTTAGAAAAAGGTTATACTTCCAGACTGCTAACGGAAGCAGCAGCGGAAAGCTATCTTCTCTGGTTGATTAAAGTGGGAATTTTGCGGCGCGAAGTAGATGGACAGGGGATAACCGATAGTTTTCGTCTCACTCCTTTGGGGAGGAAATTAATAGAAAAATGGCAACCCCAAGGAGACTTTTTCCCTCAACCCACTTTCTGGCAAAGATTTTTAAATACTCTGCAACGTTGGTTTTCTTTTTAAGCAAGAGGCAACAGGCAAGAGGCAAGAGAAAGAATCTGGCAATTCTCCTACCCAAAAAAGTTTATAAACTAACTACATCAAAGCTTTTAGCTTAACAAATTAGGTTGTAGATTCGGTCATTGTTATCAGCTATCAACTGATTACTGTTAACTGATTACTGATTACTGATTACTGAAAATGCTCAATAAAAAAAACTAGATGAAAGCAATTATGGTGGTGGGGACGACTTCCCACGCGGGTAAATCTTTTTTAACTGCGGCTTTATGTCGTTTATTTAACCGGAAAGGTTGGCAGGTAACACCCTTTAAAGGTCAGAATATGGCTCTTAATGCCTATGTTACCGCCGGAGGGGAAGAAATGGGTCACGCTCAGGCGGTGCAAGCATGGGCTGCGGGGACAATTCCCCGGGTAGAAATGAACCCAATTTTATTAAAACCCCAGGGAAATATGACCTCTCAGGTGATTATTAAAGGCAAGGCTGTTGGTGTCACCACGGCAGCGGATTATTATCAGAATTATTTTGAGCCAGGTTGGCAAGCAATTAAAGAATCTTTAGCCAAATTATCAACAGAATTTGATCTAGTTGTCTGTGAAGGTGCGGGAAGTCCGGCGGAAATAAATCTCAAACATCGCGATTTAACTAATATGCGGGTGGCTAAATATCTCGATGCCGCTACTATTTTAGTGGTGGATATTGATCGCGGGGGGGCTTTTGCTCACGTCGTCGGTACGCTAGAATTATTAGAACCGGAGGAAAGGGCTTTAATTAAAGGTATTGTGATCAATAAATTTCGCGGACAAAAATCTCTCTTAGATGCGGGGATTACTTGGCTAGAAGATTATACAAAAATTCCCGTGTTAGGAGTTCTTCCCTATAGTGATATCTTTTTAAGTGCTGAGGATTCTCTCAGTTTACTCGATCGCCCCGCCCAAAAACCAAAAGCTGAACTAAATATCACTGTCATTCGTCTGCCTCATATCGCTAATTTTACTGATTTTGACCCTCTCTGTGGCGAAGCAACGGTTAATGTACGTTATCTAGAATTACAGGAATCTTTAGGTTATCCCGATGGGGTAATTATCCCCGGTTCTAAAACCACTGTCGCTGATTTAATCGCTCTTAATCAAAGTGGTATGGCTAATCAATTACAAGCCTATCACCAAAGGGGAGGTATTATCTTTGGCATCTGTGGTGGTTTGCAAATGTTAGGGCGATTAATCCTGGATCCTGACCATCGAGAAGGTCCCGACAGTGAGGCAGCTGGCTTAAATTTACTGCCATTAAAAACGGTAATTACTGCCGAAAAAATTACCCGTCAACGACAAGTTTTATCTAATTTTCCCCAAGCGGGTTTACCAGTAACAGGATACGAAATTCACCAAGGAATAAGCGAATGGGAAAGTGAATCAGGTTATCAAAAAATGTTCGAGGAAGATGCTAGTCTAGGAATTGTCAATGATTCTCTCTCAATTTGGGGCTGTTATTTACATGGTATCTTTGATAATGGTTCTTGGCGAAGAACTTGGCTAAATCATCTGCGTCAGCGTCGCGGTTTATTATCTTTGCCTACGGGAATTGCTAACTATAGTGAACAAAGAGAAATAACCCTGGATACTATGGCTAATTTAGTGGAAGAACATTTAAATATTAAACCTATTCTTGCTCATTTGTAAGGAGAAATTATGACTATTTCAGTGCGTTTTTTACCCGATGATATCATCATGGAAGCGGAAACCGGAGAACTATTATTAGATGTGGCTAAAAAAGCAGGAATTGACATTCCTACCGGCTGTTTAATGGGTTCCTGTCACGCTTGCGAGGTAGAATTAGATGATGGTACTCAAATTTGTAGTTGTATTACTGGTATCCCCGGCGATCGAGATTCTTTAACCGTTCATTTATATTCCGATCCGCTTTGGTAGTTGTTCCCTTAGATCTAGTCAAACTTGGGAATAATCCAAGCTGCTATAATAGCCAATAAAACAACAATTTCTAAGACTTTATATAAGTTAAGAGATTGTAGCCACTGAAAAGTATTAGCTAGACGCAAACTTAACCCCCATTGACGTAATTGAGATAACCATAATTTCGGACTATCTTGTTCACGAAAACGCCATTTAAGGATAGATAATAACAGGGGAACCCCTCCCACTTTAGCAGTCATGAGCAGGTGCAGGATCAGACATACTACCATAATTAACCAACTGAGCAAATGGGCATAATACCAGAAGTGATTTAATTCCCCTTCTGGTAGCCATTTGGAATCCATCATCCGGCCACTATACAAAGCAAAAGTTAGGGCAAAAAGAGTCAAAGTATTGACTAAACGATGGAGACTATACCACCAAATTGGCTTACCAAATTGAGTTAATTTGTTAAGAGAATCACTTTGAATTAATCTTTTGTTGCCGCGACGAAAAGCATAGATAGCAAAAACGGGAAAGATAATCAGAGTATAGAGGCCAAAAGTGCCGTGAATACTTTCAATTTCTTGATATTCTGGTAGGGGCAGTTTTAACCAACGACCGTCAAAAGTATCATAGGTCCAATAGGCCGTAACCATGGCGGCAATGAGAGCAATTCCTGTGAATCCGTGCAGAATTCGCAGTAAAAGAGGTTGATAAGGTTGATTAGTTTTCATGAACTCGCTCGATACAATAGGGTATATAAACTTGCCCAGACACTATGTTAACTAATCCTTGGCTCGTTGCTATTCTTCTCAATACCGTCCTCCTCGGAATCGCTGCAATTGCCCCAAAAAAGCTCTTAACTGCCATGGGTTATCTTCATGCTTGGGTTTTAGGGGTAATTGTCTGGGGAAGCTTAGGATGGCGCGGTTATCTAATTGTTTTATTCTATTTCCTCGTCGGTTCTACTGTCACCCGCATCGGTTTAGCGCGCAAGGAAGCGGAGGGAATCGCCGAAAAAAGAGCGGGGGTACGCGGTCCAGAAAATGTCTGGGGTTCCGCTTTAGCGGGGGCAATTTGCGCTATCTTAAGTCTTTTTGCGGCTTCTCCCTGGGATTACCTCTTAATACTCGCTTATGTGGCTAGTTTTAGCACTAAATTAGCCGATACTACTGCCAGTGAGGTGGGTAAAGCTTACGGTAAAACTACCTATCTAATCACTAATTTTAAATCCGTCCCCCGGGGAACGGAAGGTGCTGTTAGTTTGGAAGGAACGCTCGCCGGTTTGCTGGCAGCCACGGCGATTTCCCTGTTAGCATGGGCTATCGGTGCGATCGATCTTATCGGTGTGTTATGGTGTGTAATTGCGGCATTTATCGCCACCAATATCGAAAGTCTCATCGGCGCTACCCTACAAACTCGCTTTCTGTGGTTAACTAATGAATTGGTCAATGTGATCAATACGGTTATCGGTGCGATCGTGGCTATACTGTTAAGCTTGCTCTGGTCTTTCCGCTAAAATTAAGTGACTAAAAAAATTTTTCAGAGAATATCTATGCTAAAGTGGCGTTTTTGGGCATTGTCCCTGTTTTTACTGCTAATTACTGCCTGTGGGACGGAAAATCAACCTAATTCTAGTTCTAACACCGCAAGTAGTCCCGATGCTGGCCGCTTGCAAACGGTGAAAAATCGCGGTAAGTTAATTTGTGGCATTAACGGAGAAGTGCCGGGGTTTAGCTTTGTTAATGAAAAAGGCGAATATTCGGGCTTAGATGTGCAAATTTGCCGAGCTATTGCGGCGGCTCTCTTTAATGATCCCTCCAAAGTCGAATATCGTAAACTTAGCCCCCAAGAGAGATTTACTGCCGTACAGACGGGAGAAGTGGATATCCTCAGTCGCAACACCACCTGGACGATTAACCGGGATACCGCCCTGGGGATGGAGTTTATCACCCCAGTTTTTTATGATGGTCAAGGAATTATGGCCACGAAAGCCAGTAATGTTAAGAAATTAGAAGATTTGAGCGGAAAGTCCATTTGTGTGCTATCGGGAACCACCACGGAACAAAATCTGGCCGATGCCATGGCAAAAGCGGCAGTTCAAGGTTATAAACCAATCGTTTCCGATGATGTGGAGGCCTTATATACAGCTTATCAGGCGGGGCGCTGTCAGGCTGTCACCTCCGATCGCTCCCAATTGGTGGCCCGGCGATCGGTTTTTCCCCGACCGCCGGATCATCAAGTATTAGAAGTGGTAATATCTAAGGAACCCTTGGCCCCGGCCGTGGCCGATGGTGATCCCGCTTGGTCGAATGCTGTCCGCTCGATCGTTTTTAGTTTAATTCAAGGGGAAGAATTTGGGATTAACTCCCAAAATATTGCCACTTTTGCCGATAGCAAAGACCCCAGTATTCGGCGCTTTTTGGGTATTGATGAGAAGTTAGGTGAAGATATGGGTTTACCCAATGATTTTGCCCAAAGAGTCTTAAAACAGGTGGGTAATTACGGGGAAATTTAAATATAGACCCCTATGGCTGCTGGAATAACTCGAAACATGGCGGGAGTAGTGCTAGTAATTTCGCCATCGGTGTTGATACTATGGGGTTTACGAGTCTCAATTTGAATTTCTTTACCGTTAAGAGTTCTCACCCATTGGGAACGAGATAATAATACTAAATCCGTTGAGTATAGGTAACATATTAGGATAGGCACTCATGCAAGAGGCAAGAGGCAAAAGGGGGAATAGATAATCAGTTTTTAATAACTGGATTTAGTATAATTCCCCTTTGAAAGCTTGCTCAAAGATACTGGGAAGGAGTGCGTCACTTCACTTTGTAGTTTTTAAAATTACGCTTTTTCTGGAAGGGGGATTATTACGGGATCTGATTGCCTTAACTAAAATATTCCAAGACCTCATGGATAATACGGCAGGAAAAGAGATTCTGAGGGCGAAAACAAAATGTTTTTGTTTTAAGGCCACTAATAACCAATGTAGTTTAACATAATTACATATACATGAGAGTGGTGGCAGAACAGACTGATATTTTGGATTAACTAAGTTATATATTTTCTCTTTGATCAAAATGTTAGTGTTGAGTCGCTTTAACAATGAAGACTTTTGATTATAACTACAGGACCAAACTACTCGGTACACTAAACAGGAGTTAACAAACACAGCATCCCCAAACTGAGCAATGCGAAGCCAGCAATCAATGTCATTGTAACAGTCATCTAAACTTGAATCCCAACCCCCTGAGTTAAGAAAAGCATCTCTGAGAAAAGCAACTTGGCTAGTTGTTCCGAAGGGAACTTCTTCTAGGAGCATACCATAGTGTATATCTGCTTGAGCGATATAGAAAGCCTGTTCAAGTCCTATTTTTGGAGTTTGACGGATTTCTACTCCTTTAATATCCACCTGTGTAGCCTGACAGGAACAAATGACAGCTTCGGGATACTGAGCAATATTTTTCATTATTTCCTCTATACAATTAGGGGCAAGATAGTCATCATCATCGAGTAGTTTAATCCAATCTCCTTGAGCAGCTTTAACCCCTACATTTACCGAAAAGGATTGCCTCATATTCTTGAGATTACGATAGAAGATAATATCTTCACCCAGGCTTTGAATATATTCTGCTGTACCATCAGAGGAGCAATCATCAACCACAATCACTTCACAGGGAATAGATTGATTTAGGGACGAAGCGATTGCTCTTTTAAGCAACGATAAACGATTGTGGGTTGTAATAACAATACTAAATTTCATCTTGATTAACTATAATTAAATTTTTATTCTATAAGCCATCAGAAAATCAGCATAAGCTTTTTGAGTCAGGAAAGGTTTGGCTTTAAGATAAAATTCTTGATGACGATAATCCCGGGTATAAGGTAATTGTTCTAAGTGATCTGCTAAACGAATAGTTATTAAAGCACTAAGCTCTGTTTGAGTTAGAATTATTTCCTTTTTATCACGATAATTTATCAGTTTAAATTCATTAACTTGCTCAAAATTAGAGGGAAAATGTTTTCTATCTTCAAGACAATAGTAGTAAACTAATTTTTCAGCATCAGAACCAATAGCATCGTTAATTATACCTCTTTGTTCTAGATTAACCAAACTTTTTCTATAGCTATAATTTCCATAAATACTGTGATAAAGACCAGCTAGACAAATCTCTTCAGATGAGTTCCATTTTTTCAAGATTCTATAAGTTCCTAATAAATGACTATATAAAGAGCGTTTATTAAGATGTTCGGTGGAATCAGTTGCTAATTTCTTCAAAATTTCTCTTTGCTCTTTAGGGAGATCATATTGTCTATCTCTTAATAAATATAGGAATTCAACTCCAATATTTTTGGAGAAGTATTGTAAGTTTCTTAATTGATTTATAATTATGTTTTTAGTAACCATATTGTTGATTGAATTAACGATTAGATGTTTTTTTTAGGGGAATTTATCAAGGCATAAGCTTATGGCTTATCAAAGGTGCAAACTCTACTAATAAAGCCCATAAACTTAGGTCAAATGGATGTGCTAATAGATGTCTCGGAAGGATTCTGCTTAATGCAATTCGCTCTCTCAATCCTTGGCGGGTTTTGGCTGCCTTATTTGGCCAATGTTTGAGGATGATTTTCAAAGTAAATTCTTGAGGTTCTAAGTAAGGATATAAAAACCATAACAGCAAGTTACACATTGAGCTAATAAAAGCAGTTGACTCATTAGCTAGACTTTCTTCAAAGGAAATAGCACCTTTCACCAGCAGTGATTGATTAGCATTGATAGTGGCTGTGATAATATCCGAGATATTAGTTAACGATTTCAATCTATTTTCCAGTAATACAGCATCTTGGGGATAGACAGAAACCCGATAACGAAGAGCATCTGCTAAAGTGTTTATGTGATTATCTATTAATTTTTCAAGGTTTTGTAATCTTAACTTCGTCCCCTGAGAATTATTATGGCGACGATATCCAACCGTAATACAATGGTTTCTGATCAGAGATTGATTAACACTTAACCTTAACCAAGTATAGTAATCCACAGCAGTTCCCGTAAACTGTGTTGGCCAGCCATTGATGGAATCGAGTGCTTCGCGTCGAATCACAGTGGCTGAGGGAGTGGCGACAGAATTGGTAGGGAAAAAGTCCCAAGGAGCAAAAAACTGAGGATTAAGGACTGGAGAGGGAAAATTTAGGCTATCTTCATAAAAATGGGCGCAATTGGCTACACAAGCAGGAGATTGGGGAAATTGTTCTAGAATTGTATTCATAATGCCCAAGTGATCTCGATGCCAGATGTCATCCTGATCGAGAAATGCTACTAGAGGTGCAGTAGTATGTTGCAGTCCAAAATTGCGGGCGCAATGAGAACCCTTGTCAGGATTTCGTAATAAAGTGATACCTGAAAAAGACTTGACAATCTCTAGGGATTCGTCCTCAGAACCATCGTCAACCACGACTATTTCTCTCGGTGGTTGAGACTGGGAAAATACTGACTCGAGTGTTTGTCGAATCCATTGAGAGCCGTTGAATAAAGGGATAATAACAGCTACGTCCATAACCTTAGCGTTTTGATCTATAAGCCGATCATAATTCTAATTTGCTCCCAGTCGCTTTAAAAATGTGAGATGATCTGCTAAAACTGCTTCCCGACTGCGAAGACGCGCCGCTACCCAAGCAGCCCGAATCGCTTGGATTTCCGCCTGAAGATTCCGGCCACTCATTTCGTTTTTAAAAGTACGCCTCAAAACACTTAAACCGCAATTGAGCCGCGCCATCTCATGCAGAAGTTCGAGGAAGGGTATAGGGTTGCCGCCACTAATTCTCGTTACTCCACCGAATCCAACGATACGATTGTTTAAAATTTGAAAAATTTGTTCAACTGTAGCATCTGCCAGTAAATCCCAAATACAGCTTTTTTGACGTGAAATCATTAAATCATTCAGTCCAATGTAAGCATAGTCCCATCCTAGCTCCCGAATTTGCTCACAATTGTCTACTAAGGTTTGAGTCTCAATTTGGACTAGGGTTTTAGCTCTTCCATTGACTAGAGAAATAAATTTATCTACCTCACTGGGAACTTTTGCCATCGGTAACATGATAATACTAGCTCCAGAATCTAGGGCAGTTTCTATCTCGTCAGAAGTATTGTTATCTAAGGGATTAATTCTTACTGTAATTGGGATGGAGATAACTTCAGCTAGAGCAACCACATCTTCTGGTGTATCGGCGTTGATTTGGGTTGAATAGCTCATCTGTCGCTCTCGTTTACCAATCCGTTCCCAGTCTACAATGATACTATCAATCCCTACTTGCTCGGCTTGTTTAGCTAATAAAGCATCTGTGGTAAATAGAAATAAACGCAAATGGTCAATATCTGTAGTATAGTGGCTCATTAGGTGGTTCCTTATAGTGATCAATGATTCTTAAGTCTTTAGCTATGACAAAGTTAACACAATCTAATGATCAATGGATAGAAGGTGTAGAAGTTTGCCCTCTCAAGTTATTGCCAAATGAAAAAGGGCGACTCATGGAAATTCAACGGGCTGACGATAAGATTTTCCCCGGCTTTGGACAAGTTTATATTACTTCAACTTTGCCCGGTATTGTTAAAGCTTGGTACAGACACACAACGCAAATTGATCAAATTGCCGTCATTGTAGGACTGTTGAAACTTGTCCTTTACGATGACCGGGAAACCTCACCCACCAGAGGCAAAATTAACACGATATTTTTAGGCGAATTGGCTCCTAAACTGGTACAAATTCCCCCCGGTATTTGGCATGGTTTTCAGACAATTGGCGAGCGGGAAGCTTTTGCACTGCATCTAAACTCGGTCGCTTTTCAGGCAGACGCACCAGATGAAGAGCGCTTACCTTATGATACTAATATTATTCCCTATCAGTGGTCAACTAAGTGGTAATATCCAAGCTTTTTGGGTATCGATGAGAAGTTAGGTGAAGATATGGGTTTACCCAATGATTTTGCCCAAAGAGTCTTAAAACAGGAATATAGACCCCTATGGCTGCTGGAATAACTCGAAACATGGCGGGAGTAGTGCTAGTAATTTCGCCATCGGTGTTGATACTATGGGGTTTACGAGTCTCAATTTGAATTTCTTTGCCGTTAAGAGTTCTCACCCAAGATAATAAACCCTGTTGTCCTCGCGGTAATGTCCATAAAAGCGGGAAAATTTGCCACCAGTGTTCAATTTCTAGGCTATATAAATCTAATCTTTGATCGTCAATTTGGGCATCGTGAGCGATCGGCATTCCTCCCCCATAATAACGACCATTTCCGATCGCTATTTGTAGGGTTTTAACTTTGATATTTTGGCCATCAACACGGATCATAGCGGTAAAAGGACGGGTTTTACTTAATACCTGTAGGGCTGTCCAAGCGTAGGCCAAAATTCCCAAACGTCGCTTTAAACCCTTGCTCAGTTTTTGGGTAATTTTCACACTTAATCCTAAACTAGCCACGTTGAAAAAGTATTTATTATTTACCCAACCTAGATCGATATATTTTAAGTTACCTTCGGCAATAATTCGACAGGCTTCGGCAATAGAATTCGGTATCCCTAAAGTCCGGGCTAAATCATTAGCTGTTCCCAGAGGTATAATGCCTAAAGGCAGTTGAGTTTCTACCAACACATCCGCCATAGCATTAAGAGTCCCATCGCCACCCCCGACGATAACTAAATCAATACTAGAGCGATATTTTTCGATTAAAAAAGGTATATCTTCTACTTTTTTCAAAGGGACGCTGATAATTTCAAAATCCCAATGATTGAGTAGATCAACAGTTTGAGCAAAGTTTTCTTTACCCTTGCGCGAGTGACGATTAATTAGTAGTAAAGCTCTTTTAGTCATAGGTAAGTTTCTCAGCAATCCAAGGATAAAGGTTAAGCTGCCTGCGAATTTAAATGCGCGGACGGCTTATAGCTCTAACCTGTTCAACCTCTAACTCTAACGCGGATGCGACTTGTTCAACACTTAATCCTAAGGCTAACAAACGAGGGACTGCCTCTAGTGCTTTGTTTAGTCTGCCTTCCTGACGTGCTTCCTCGCGCACATCTTGAAAATACTGAGTTTGTTTTAATTCATCTAAACTAAACATAGTTTCTATCTCCCGACGATTGAGAAGCGGTAACTTATAAACGAGAATCGTCTCTATTAATTGTAAGAGTTCTTGGGGTTTTTGGTCGGGGGTTAATTCTTCTCTCACTCTTTGGATTAATTTTCGGGTGCTATCAAGCGCTTTTGCTTTAGATAGGGTGATTAATTGGACTGTGGCTAAACCAATCGAAGTTTGAGGAATGTTTTCTAATTCATTCAGATAAAT
>VYLQ01000192.1_pt1 | contig 14057 bp, 17 predicted proteins | sample 5115351 | NCBI WGS metagenome assembly VYLQ01 (sample SAMN12291776, study PRJNA351875) | freshwater metagenome | isolation source: freshwater lake | place: USA: Michigan, Lansing Lake | collected 2013-08-14 | reverse complement strand
AGTTGGTCTTCCGTACTCAATTTGCTAGGTCTACCTGTCTTTTTTTGCCAAACTTTTTCTGCCTTTAGGACTGTTACCATATCCTTAAATGTATCTGGATACACGCCACACAAGTGTTTGAACTCTGTTGGCTTTAAAGTTTTTACTTGTTCGTAAGTCATCTTTCAATCTTAACTCTTGGACTATTTTATCCTATTTTGTCTAGACTTATGCAAGAGATCTACTGTTTACTGAGCACAGCAGAAAGCTGACGGAGTAGCGGCTTAGATGTGTAATTAATTTTGCTTAGGTACTTATAGGGTTTCTCCTAGAGATGAAGTGTAACCTAATGTAGTCGTGCAAAATAAAATGAGATGACTATTCAGGAGAAGACAAGTCGCGGAAAATCTGGCTGGCGATGGCTGCACTCCGTCGAATTTGTTCAATTTCGGAAAGATTTTGCCAATTTTCGGTTTCGATAGTGGTTTCGCTCTGGGCATTACGCATAGTATAGGCGTAGGGACGCGCAAAAACCTGTAAATCTTCTGGAGACCATTGGGGAAAGAGATCGCTAAGACAAACAACAAGGCGATCAAAGTTATCTAATTGACTATTAACTAGATTTTCAGCACTTTCTACTAGACGATTTAAATGTTCGGCCGGCAGTAAAGAGGCAAATTTATCAAAGATATTAGACCGGGGTGAAACGGAAACTGTCGGGAATTTTTGGTGTAAATTGCGAAAGAATCTATCAGCTTGTACCTCTATCGCCGTCACATCTAAGCCTTCAAACAGAGAAAAAGGCGTTTCTGTCACGTCTAAGGGATCATTACTATCAACAGCGGTTACATCCCAGGGATAGGTGTCTTCTTCTTCGATCAGGATTGCCAGAAGTTCCTCGGTAATCTGTTCGGATAGGGATAAATGACTCATAAATAACACTCCATATTTTAGCCTTTGTGGCCTTCAACGAGTAACTACATCTCGGTTTTGACAATTCCCGAACCTAAAAACAGACTTTTGGTGGAAGTCAGGCCAGAGGCACTCTTGCCGTGGGGGCAATAATTAACCCTTGCATAAGTAGTCGTGCAAAATAAATTTCCTAGTGAAGAAAGGCAAGAGGTAAGGGGCAAGAGGCAAGGGGGGGTTAGATTTGTGTAATTAATTTTGCTTAGGTACTTATCATTATTGATTACTTTTTGACTTTTGCAAGGGGTTGAGTGAACTGAAAACTCAAATCCGATCCCTGATAGCTGTATCCTGTCTCGGAGTCTCCCGTCTCCCGTCTCCCCTCTCCCGTCTCGGAGTCTCGGAGTCTCGACTAGGAAATTAATTTTGCACGACTTACTTATCTCTTTATTTGATTTTTTGCTTTTTGTTTCTACCCGTCAGAAAGATTCTATAACTTGTGATTAATTTTGAAAGCACTTTTTAGGGTTGGATGCGTCTGATGACGCATCCTATCTTTTCAGATTTTCTTACATTTTGCTGAGAATACGCTGGACTATATCCATTCCTGTGAAGGCTTGCCAGCCAAAAAGACCTAAAATGACGGCATTAAGGGTAATATGGGTGATTCTAGCCAATTCATTGCCTTTTTGCATTAAAGGTACTAAAGCGGCACTGATCGAGATTAAACCCACCATCCCTAAACCCGCCAGCAGATGGGGACCGACAAATAATTTACCGTTATTAATATAAGTTACCGCCATACCCCCGATCGTCCCCAAGACCATTAAAGCGAGGATTAGGGAGCCAATTTGATAGTGTTTAGTGCGAAAATCCTGGGGCAATAATTCTTTTTTTAGGTCTTTATCTGCTGTACGCGTCCGTCGCCATTGTAGCCCCGAATAGAGCGCATAGATAGTTAATCCTAATAAAACCCACATTAGAATGGGATGACCAAATTGTGACCAAGTTTTTACGGCACTGGGAATCTCGAAGTTCATAGTTGTCTGTTCTCATCAAAGATCGCTTCTTAATAAAAATTAACATGAATCGCTCACGCTTCCTTGTTTTCTGGGTCATTAGACTTGTCAGGCTAGATAGGGCTTGCGGCAAAAAGTTTTTCGTGGGGGCAGGGTGTGGGGTGCGGGGTGCTAGGTGTAGGGTTTTACCCATTTTCAGGTGGTCAATTACCTAATTTTCAGGGAAAAAGTAGACCTCTTGTAAAAATCAAAAATTGTTGTTAGGTTTAGGAGTCAGTAGCCGGTCGTCAGTAGTCAGTAGTCAGCTTTTATTTATTCTCCCAACTCCGGCGCTCCCAACTCTGGCACTCCGGTGCAGTCTTAACGAGTAATTTAGATAGTCAACAGCTTACCAACGGCATTTATAGGCTAATTGTCGGGTAATTTCTACCCAACTTACATCAGATATTGCCTGAGATAATTTCGGGTTTTTGACCATATTATTGACGGCTAAATCCTCAACCACAATCGTTTGGTTTTCACAAACTAATTGAGTGGTTAGCCTGTGTAAATGGTCTTTTCTACTCTCGGTAATTTGAGCGTTAATTTTGGCTACTTTTATTCTCACTTTTTTCGTTTTTTTGAGTATTTTTGTTTTCTAGAAAGGCTTTTCCGATGCTCTTTGCAGTCTCCGATAATGGTTTTTAAAATGCTTAGGATTAGATACTTTATCGCCGTTGCTGGTAATCATAAGGCTACTAATTACTAGGTCAATCCCAATGGCTTTATCTGTTACTGGTAATGGCTTAATTGTTGGATCATCAAATCTTATTGAGATATGCCAACGTCCAGAAATAAGGATGTAATATGACTGTTACTGTGCTTGGTTCACATCCTTCTGGTATTTGTCTTGAACATCGAATAGGTAAAGGTTCCGTGCATTTAGCTAAATAGATTTGTCTGTCTTTGAAGTTAAAAGCAGACTTAGTAAATTCGGCACTTCCTCCTTGATGTTTTGGGAGCATCTCATTTATGCAAGTGAGTAATTATACTTATCCATAAAACTGGTTTCTAGCAAGGCTTTCAAAATAGCTTGACATAAAAACCTGATTTAGGGGTTACAAAGGTGAGATGCTCCCGATGTTTTTTCTTAAGGTTAGTATACTTAGTACGACCAGTAAAGAAATTAGTCAAAGCTGTTTGTAGGTATCTTAAACCTTGTGGCAAAGGGACACAGCTAACCTCGTTTAAAAAGTCTAATTCTTCTTGTTTTTTCCCCTCGGTTAACATTGAAGATGTTTGACTGTATCTTACTCTTTCTTGTCTTTCGTACCAAGCTTGTGTTCTGACATGGAGAGCTTTATTGTCAACTAATCTTACACAGCCCAAGGTGCGCCGCAATAGCGACTCTTGTTCTGCTGTGGGGTAAAATCGAAACGAATAGGCTTTCTCCATACCTCACGTTCTAGCATATATGGTGTAAATGCGCTAGTATTTAACAGTAAAGCCAACCTAAAAGGAGGGGGTTTCAGACCCAATTTTTCGATGAGTTTTGATACTTCCTCTCTCAGCGAACGCAACGATCAAGCCGAAGTCTATCAGCCGGTAATTATTCGCCTCGAAAATGTGTCTAAAATCTACGGCAGTGGCGAAACCATGGTTAAAGCCCTCAATAACGTCAATTTAAGCCTGAAAAAAGGGGAATATTGCGCTATTATGGGCGCTTCGGGTTCGGGAAAATCCACAGCCATGAATATTATCGGCTGTCTTGATCGTCCCACCTCGGGGTCTTATTATCTAGAAAATCTCGACGTTTCCACGCTGCCGGATGGGGATTTAGCTCAGATTCGCAATCGCAAAATTGGCTTTGTTTTCCAGCAATTCCATCTTTTACCCCAGATGAGTGCGCTGGAAAATGTCATGTTACCGATGATTTATGGTGGGGTTCCTCCCCAAGAAAGAAAGGAAAGAGCGATCGCTGCTTTAACGAAGGTAAAATTAGATCATCGACTGCACAATAAACCCAATCAATTATCGGGGGGACAACAGCAGCGCGTCGCTATTGCTAGGGCAATTGTCAATCAACCGATATTATTACTTGCCGATGAACCGACGGGCGCGCTGGACTCGAAAACTACCCAAGAGGTGATGGCCATTTTCTCGGAATTGAATAACAGTGGCATTACTATCGTCATGGTAACTCACGAGGCTGATGTGGCGCGTAATTCCAGGCGCATTATTTGGTTTAAAGATGGTGAAGTGGTTTATCCTCATCTCGCACCGACGGATTTACACGAGGTGATTGGGTAGGGTGGGGATTTTTCAGTTATCAGTGAAAAGAAAACGACAACTTCCTAATTAAAAACCACGCTTCCCATCATCGCTGTTAGGGATTGGGAAGAAAACCAAAAAGTTTAGCTGCCCCTCCTAAAATGGCAACGACCAAAGCGATTAGAATCCCTCGATTAGTAAATTCCTGATTAGCGACTCTTGCAGTTAATCCTTTAATTTCTGTGGTTAGTCGCTCATCCAGGGTTTTAATCTCCCCTTTTAACTCCGATTGTCCTATTTCTACTTTGGTTAATCGTTCATCGATTTTGTCGAATTTTTGATTGACATCCCTTTGTAGAGAGTCTATTTTCCCCTCAATCCTTGTTAGAACAGCTTCTAGGGAATAAGTCACGGTTTCGTTAGACATGGGCTAAACTCCTATATTTTGCTATGTTACAATCGCCTTATTTAGGGGTTGCCACCGAGTAGAGAAAATCTGATACTAACGGTGATTATTGCTCCGATACCGGCACTAATTCCCCCAACAATCAGAGGTAAAATTAACCCCCGAAATCCCTGTAAGTCAGAAACAGACTTAACTAAAACAGATTGTTCGTTTTCTACTTTCTCTAATCTTTTATCGATGCCCTCAACCTTAAACCCTAAGGCTTTAATCTCCCCTTTTAACTCCGATTGTCCTATTTCTACTTTGGTTAATCGTTCATCGATTTTGTCTATTTTCCCCTCAATCCTTGTCAGAACAGCTTCTAGGAAATAAGTCACGGTTTCGTTAGACATGAGCTAAACTCCTATATTTTGCTATGTTGCGGTCTCGCGTAGCGAGCGCGTTGCGACCGCCTAATCTTCTGTGGGTGCGATTGCTCCAGTGGGGACCAATTCTCATAATTCTCCAGGCTGTACTCGGTAGTGATCGCATTAAAATAATGACACAATCAATTAAAAGTATAATAATCCTAAATCCGTTGAGTACAGGCTAGTTATGAGGAGAGGCACTCATGCAAAAGGCAATAGGCAAAAGGGAGAATAAATAATCATTCTTTAATAACCGGATTTAATATTAGTAAAAATTATCAATTGAATATTAAGAAGTGCGGAAAGTGGGATTTAATACTGCTCACTTAAAACTCAAATCTGATAACTGATAACTGATAACTGGTAACTGATAACTTCTTAGATTTCCGGGGCTTTTAGGGAATAAAGGGAGAAACTAGCGGTTTTTGCCTTTGCCTGTTGCACTAAACTGGGGACAGAATTACGCGCTAGGGCGGTTAATTTATTGGTAGTAGCATCGTAAATTGTCGTGGCCACTTTGGGATAGAGTCCAATGCCGATAATTGGCACTAATAGAGAAGCGATAATAAAGACTTCCCGGGGTTCCGCATCCACTAGGGCATGGTGTTCTTCTAATTCCTTATTTTCCGGCCCGTAGAGAATTTCTCGCAACATGGACAAAAGATAAATCGGGGTGAGAATGACACCGATAGCCGCTAAAAAGACGATAATAACGCGGAAAGTGGGACTATAGGCATCACTGGTGGCAAAACCGATAAATACCATTAATTCCGCCACAAAACCGCTCATCCCAGGCAAAGCCAGGGAAGCGAGGGAACAGGTGGTCCACATGGCAAAAACTTTCTTCATTTTCTTGCCGACACCGCCCATCTCGTCTAACATCAGGGTATGGGTGCGATCGTAGGTACAACCGACCATAAAGAATAAACTCGCCCCAATCAGTCCGTGGGAAATCATCTGTAACATCGCCCCACTTGTACCAATATCGGTAAAGGAAGCCATACCAATCAGGACAAATCCCATGTGAGAGATGGAAGAATAGGCAATTTTGCGCTTAAGATTGCGTTGGGCAAAGGAAGTTAAGGCGGCGTAGATAATATTAACTACCCCTAAAATCACCAAAACGGGAGCGAAAACGGCGTGAGCATCGGGTAACATCCCCATATTCATGCGTAGGAGCGCATAACCACCCATTTTAAGCAAAATTCCCGCTAGTAACATATGGGCAGGGGCAGTGGCTTCGCCGTGGGCATCCGGTAGCCAAGTATGAAGGGGGAAAATCGGCAGTTTTACCCCGTAGGCAATCAGAAAACCAGCGTAGAGGAATAATTGCAGTTTCAGGGGGAAGTCTTTACCAGCAATAGTCACCATGTCAAAGGAGACGGTATCGCCATAAAAAGCCATCGTCAGCGCCGCTACAAGGATGAAGAGAGAGCCTCCGGCGGTGTAAAGGATAAATTTGGTGGCTGCGTAGAGACGGCGTTTACCGCCCCAAATAGAGAGGATGAGATAGACGGGGACTAATTCTAATTCCCAGACGAGGAAGAACAGTAACAGATCCTGTACGGCAAACACTGCAATCTGTCCCCCGTACATCAACAGCATCAGGAAGTAGAATAGTTTCGGTTTAAAAGTCACCGGCCAAGCCGCTAATATAGCCAGAGTGGTGATAAATCCCGTTAAGATAATCAGAGGCATGGAGAGGCCATCGGCTCCTAAGGACCATCTTAGGTCAATTTCGGGCAACCATTGGTAACTTTCCACTAATTGCAGATTGGGATTAGCGAAATCGTAACTGGTATAGAAAGCGTAGATAATTAGGGCAAAGTCGATTAATCCCACCGTCAGAGCAAACCATCTCACGGTTTTACCGTCTTTATCGGGAATTATGGGAACCAATAAAGCGGCGACGATGGGAAAAAGGATGATGGCAGTTAACCAAGGAAAGTTCGTTAGATTCATCGGCTGTTTTAATATTTATTTAATCGTCAGAATCGAGAAATTAAGCTAAGGCCTTTTGACGGTTTTACCTGGGAAAACCGCCTTTTTTTCGCTTGTTCTCGCGGTTACATTTAACTGCACCTAACCCAATCTAGCAATTATTCTCCCGTCCTTGTCTGTTAATATTGTTAAGTTTCAAGAGACTTCTGGCCTAATTAGGGTTTGCTAAAAAAGTTTTTCCTGGGGACAGGTTGTGGGGTGTTGGGTGTGGGGTGTAGGGTTTTATACCATTAACCCATCCTACAAATAATTGTGCCTCCCTACTTAATCGGGCAAATCAAAGAGAACACCCGTCATATAACGCTCTGCCCATTCCCAACCAAAGGCTTTTTCTAGTACACGCCGAGTTTTATCGTTTTTCTGCTGTTGACTACAATAATCCCGTTGTCCCTGTAAATAAATGCGCGCTTCTTCCCCAGAAAGAGGCTGACTTTCCCTAGCACATTTGCAGTGAATTGTCAAGAAGTCTGTTACTCTTTGTAAAAATTGTCGTTCCTCGGCGGCGGTTTCAGGACGAATAAACAGACAATATTGGGAGAAAATATGACCCCAAGGCGGCAAATCACGAGCTTGAGCGAAATCGGCCCTAGGTAAAGCCGCTAAAGCTTGATTATAGTCACTAGAGAGGGTTTTATCGCCACTGGTGGGAGAAAGATCCACAATAGCGGCACTGATTCCCGCTTTGCCGGAGACTATATCACATCCGAACATCGGCAGCGGATATTCTGGACGGGGGAACATAACACAGTGGAGAATATCCAAACCATTGCCCAGTTTAGCCAGTTCTAGGTGCATTTTGCGGAACTGGGGGGTTTGATAGCAGCGATTCTCGATAATTAATTTCTCCCCTTCTAAACGTCCCTCCACATAGCCTAAACCTTCCGGCAACTCAAAGGGCGACAAATCAAGATATTTTTCCCAGTCGGACAGAATTGCTGTGGCTAATTGTCCAATCAGGGGATGAAGTAACGGTAAAATTTCAGGCTTGGTAACGGCTATCATAGGTCAGTTATCAGTTATCAGTTATCAGTAATCAGTAATCAGTAATCAGTTATCAGTCATCAGTCATCAGTCATCAGTCATCAGTTATCAGCTTTTTGCTCCCTATCTCCCTATCTCCCTATCTCCTATCTCCTATCTCCTATCTCCTATCTCCTATCTCCTATCTCCTATCTCCTGTCTCCTGTCTCCTGACTCCTGACATCTAAAATCCACTTTACCCCAGGGAGCGATCGAGATGTGAACTGGGAAATATAAAATTAACTTCTTTGTCCTTCTCCCAATTTACCCTATGGTTAGCAGTGCCGCTCGTCCAAGACCTTCCTTAAAAACCCTCTGGCAAAAGATAGAATCTTCTCCCTTGCCAGAAACCGAGGAATCGATTATTTTAAGAATTCTGGTGCAAGCTTTAGTAATCGTGGGTATTATCGCCACCGATGTGGCTACCGATAGTTATACCAGTATTTGGGCGGTTCCTCTCAGTATTATCGGCGGAATCTGGAGTTGGCGACGCAGGAAAAAGCGCAATATCGGGGCAAAATTTTGTATAGCGATCGGAATGTTAGTGGTGTTGGCGCTATTCTTGGGTAATATCGTTGCGATGCAGGATAGTCGCATTGCCCTAACACAATTATTAATTCAACTGCAAATTCTCCATAGTTTTGACCTGCCCCGACGCAAAGATTTAGGGTATTCTATGGTAATCGGTTTAATTCTCTTGGGAGTCGCCGGGACAATCTCCCAAACCCTCGCTTTTGCGCCTTGGTTAATCCTCTTTCTGCTTTTAGCCCTACCTACCCTAGTTTTAGACTATCGTTCTCGTTTAGGTTTAGATAATCTCAATCAGAGTCTCCCTTTCTTCTCAAAGAAACCCCCGCGTCTAGCCACAAAAAAATTAGTTTCCCTGCAAAATTCTCCCCTTTCTCCCAAAAGTTTCGGGATTTTCTTCCTGACAATTCTCTTCTTGGGATTGACAATTTTTGCTCTGATGCCGCGTTTTCCGGGTTATCAAATTCAATCTTTTCCCGTCAATAGTCCCGAAGGTATGGAAAATCAGGATTTTGAACGGGGAGACCGACAAATCGTCAACCCCGGCTATGTGCGCGAGGGTGAAACGGGGAATGGTGGCGTAAATAGCGGTAATAGTCCCGCTACAGGGTCAGGACAGCTAGATTCTACCTTTTATTACGGTTTTAACCGCCAAATCAACCAAAATCTGCGGGGAAGTATGACTCCCCAGACAGTCATGCGGGTACGTTCTCAAGCCCCCGGATTCTGGCGCGCCATGGCCTTTGATCGCTATACTGGTCAAGGGTGGGAAATCTCGCGAGATCAAGAGGTAGAGGATTTAAATCGCAGTAGTTGGTCCTATCGCTTTTTTGTGCCGTTACCCGCAACCCAAGCCAAAACCCATCAGGTAGTCCAAAGTTACAGCATTGTCTCCAGTTTACCAAATATTATCCCTGCTCTTACCTCGCCCCAGTTTCTCTTTTTTCCTACCCGACAGGTATCTCTAGACCGAGAAAATAGCCTGAGGTCGCCGGGGGGGTTAGCGGAAGGGCTAACTTATACTGTAATCTCACAAGTGCCGGAACGCAATCGCAGCCAACTGCGGTCAGCACCAGAAACTTACCCGAAGGCTATTCTCAAGCATTATTTAGAAATTCCTGCCGAAATTGCCCCGAAAGTCCGCCGAAAAACCGAGGAATTGCTGGCCAAATCTCCCAAACCTTTAACCTCTCCCTACGAGAAGGCCCTATATTTAGCCCAAGCATTGAAGCAAAACTACGAATTAAAAGCCGATTTGCCCTTTTTAGCCGAAAATGAGGATTTAGTCTCGGCCTTTTTGTTTCGTTTTCAGGGGGGTTACGCCGATCATTTTTCCACCGTGTTAACGATTATGTTACGCTCGATCGGTATTCCTGCCCGATTAGCCACCGGTTTTGCCCCTGGCCAGTTTAATCCTTTCACTGGCTTTTATGTTGTCCAAAATACGGACGCTTACGCTATCACAGAGGTGTTTTTCCCTGGTTACGGTTGGTACACTTTCGATCCTATCCCGGGCCACGAATTAATTCCCCCATCCTTTGAGGAAGCGGAACCTTTTAGCGTCCTCAAGCAATTTTGGCAATGGGTGGCCGGATGGTTGCCCTCTCCAGTAAAGGGTTTTCTCGGTCTGATTTGGGAAAATGTTATCGTTACTATCGGTCAGTTATTGGCCTGGTTATGGCGCTTTATTTCCGGCAGTCTTTTGGGGGGAATTCTCGGCGGTTTAGTCGGGGTCGTCTTCGCTTACGCTGGTTGGTTAGGATGGGGACAGTTCCATCGTTGGCGTCGGGGTCGCAAGTTGGCAAAACTACCACCAATCGAGCGTTTATACCAGCAAATGTTAGGAATCTTAACAGAAGCCGGTTATGGCAAACATCCCGCTCAAACCCCTTTAGAATACGCTGCCGCCGCCCGCAGCGTCCAACCGCCCCCAGTGGCGAATATTATCGAGGAGATTGCTCGCGCCTACGTTGATTGGCGTTATGGCGGAAAATCGGCTAATATTGAGGGATTACGCCAACGTTTTCGAGAGTTGCCCAAGCTAGTGAAAAAGTGAGCTTGAGCCTATAGTTAGGATTTGCCGAAAAAGTTTTTCAGCAAATCCTCAATAATCAGTCTTTAATAACTGGATTTAGTATTACTTAGTCCTCCTTTGATAAATGGCGATCTCATTGCACTAATCCGATGGCTTCGACTAAAATAAATATGCTAGGATTGTGGTAAGTGCGCCAATTCTACGGCGAGATTGCCCAAGCTAATCGGGTACTTTATGCCAAGGGATTCTCTTTACCCAATAAGCCTGAAGTCGGGATTTTAAGAAACCCCTTTTCTAGACAAACCTGACTCCATTCGTAACCATCTCGGCGCTTACCCTAACGGCGCTGGTCAGTGGATATTCTGACTTCATTCCAAACGACAAGTTTAAACAAATCTAAGCGCTTTCCTCACTAGATAATCGTCCTTCAATCGGTTCGTATTCATCTTCCAAGAGCCAGAGTTGAGCCTCTTCATAATCTTGAAACGCCTTGACGAGACAATACTTTTCAGCAGGATCAAAAACATAACACCCTCTCGCCTTATCGATCAACACTAGCAGGATATAGGGAGGCGACTGCATAGAATCCACCCAAACTTCTAGGAAGCGCCAATTATCCTTCACTAGGTCGGGTTCGAGGAATTGCGTGATATTGGTTGTTTGCATTAATCTTAACCTCGCCGTAGAATAAAGAAGACTTTAAACCATCTGGGCTGATCCGACAACCAATAGCTTCAGCAAAAAATAGCCCATAGCGTTCATAGTTACGAATATTTCCCGTGTATTCGCCCCTTTCCATGATAGCCTGAATAACTCGTAGCATTGTATCTTCATCTTTAAACACATGAATAGCTCGTCCTCGTAACAGTAATCTCCGTGACTGTGGAGTATTCGGTAGATGTTTAGAAATATGCTTAGTGTCAAGAAAAATCTCGCGGTTAATTCCGCTCATAATGGTTAGACTTCGGCGTTTCTAATAATTGCTGGAATCGGCAGGCCGTCAAATAGCAGAAAAAATCGCTTTTTATGTTCAATCTTCAAATTCATCTAGAAAAGAATCTCTGGACAAATTATATAAAACGATGGCTACTATTGGACAAAAAGCGCAAGAGAGAGGATTAACCTCTGAAATTTTAGAATCTCTCTTAAATGAAGATGACTAGACGCTTTGTTATCGATACCAATGTTATTATCAGTTAATATCGAGAGTTTACGCCAACGTTTTCGAGAGTTGCTCAAGCTAGTGAAAAAGTGAGCTTGAGAGCAGTTATCTTAATGGTGAGGTAGGAAGTTTTCGTTTTGGGGAGTCGATCGCCGGTCGTCCATAGCAAATTAGGTTACACTTCATCTTGATGAGAAAGGCTATAAACAAGACTATGTTAAGAAATGTAACCAAGGACGAAACCCTTACTGTTGCCTTGTCTGCACAGTTAACTTTATTTTTGTCCGACTACTGAAATTCTCAGCCAGCAATTTATAAGCAGATCAATGTCATCTTGTCAAGTATTTGAACAATCAATTCAGATTAAAGCTAGTGCCACGACGGTGGAGCGTTGTATCACGGATTTAGAGTTAATGCGTCGTTGGTTGAATCCAGTGTTAGTTTGTGAACCTATCGGCGATTGGAAGACCGATATCGGTGGGAGAAGTCGTTTTTTGATTCAAATCCCCCTAATTCAGCCGACGCTAAAAAGTACGGTGATTGAGAGAGAACCGGGGTTAATTGTCTGGCAATTTGAAGGCTTTTTTTGCGGCTGCGATCGCTGGGAATGTCAACCCAATGATCGCGGCACTTGTCTAATCAATCGTTTTGAGTTTGCCATTCCTAATCCGGTTGTGGGGTGGGGATTCCAGCAATTCGCCGCCAAATGGACTAAAAAGGATATGGAAGCGCAATTAAGACGCTTAAAACGAGTAGCCGAGGAAATTTATCTACTTTCAGCCGAAAGTTAAGCTGATGGGGTGGTAAGCGGGGGGTGTTGGGGATGGGAGAATACCCTTATCCCCGACAGCTAACCCCTGATCCCTAATCGATCGAGATCGACTGGGGACCGTTGCCGTTATCCTGATTATTGTCGTTAAAACTGACTAATCCCTGCTGTTCTAACCATTTTTTGAGGGGATCGTCCGAAAGTTTCAAGCGCAGTAATCCCGAGGCAAAACCACCGAAAAAAGCGATCGGTTGTTGAATCAGTTCTTTAACAACGGGTTGTAATTCATCGAGAAACATCTTATTCTATCTCCTGATCTTGTCACACCTATCAATGTTAAGTTAATTGAAGTGATTCTGTAAGACTAGCATGACTGAAACTTCCGACAAGGTGAAAAAATCTTTCCGGCTAACCCCGTTTATTTTCCTAGGAATACTGCTCATCTGGCTAGGAATTAGGTTAATTGCTCCCGATAGCGTCAGTTTATTCGCCGGTACTCGTCCCGATTATTTGGGAGTCAGGGAGGGTAAACTGGCCCCTTGTCCGGCCACTCCTAATTGTGTTAGTAGTCAGAGTCAGGATCAGGTTCATTCGATCGAACCCCTTAGTTATCAGGGTAGCGGTGAAAAAGCGATCGAGCAATTAGCTAAAATTATCGCTTCCCAACCGAGAACTAAAATTATTAGCCAAGACAGTAACTATCTCTACGCCGAATTTAGCAGTCAATGGATGGGATTTGTCGATGATCTGGAATTTTCTCTTAATCCTAGCAAAAATGCGATCGATGTTCGCTCGGCCTCCCGGTTAGGAGAATCGGATTTAAATGTCAATCGAGAACGAGTGGAAACCCTGAGAAAACTCTTTTCAGTGATCAGTAAACAGTAAACAGTGAAAAGTAATCGGGTGCATCTCAATTTTGTACAAATATCTATATTACATTTGGGCGCACGCGATGCGCCCCTACTGGCCCTATAAACTTGAAAAATTATGTTTCGTCCCCAACCGATACCAGCAAAAGCAGGACAGGAATCCGTCTGGGATTATCCGCGTCCCCCGCGCCTAGAATTATCGCCTAAACACCTAAAAATTATCTTTAATGGCGTGATAATTGCCGATACTAAAAGCAGTTATCGAGTTCTAGAAACCAGTCATCCCCCAGTTTATTATCTACCACCCCAAGATATTAAAATGGAATACCTGCAAGCGACAGCAGAAAAGTCTTTTTGTGAGTGGAAAGGTTTAGCCGGATATTACAATATCACCGTTGGGGATCAACAGGCAATTAACGCCGCTTGGTATTATCCGGACCCGACACCAGAGTTTCAGGCAATTAAGAATTATCTGGCTTTTTATCCCGCCAAAATGACCGCTTGTTATGCCGACGGGGAATTAGTACAACCGCAACCGGGCAACTTTTACGGGGGATGGATAACCTCCGATGTGGTTGGTCCGTTTAAAGGCGTTCCCAATAGTTGGGGCTGGTAATCAGGTTAAGTAAGTGGTCGTGCAAAATTAACTTCTTGGTAGGAAAGGCAAAAGGCAGCTTTGTTCTCCCCACACCCCACACCCCAC
>VYLQ01000190.1_pt1 | contig 14187 bp, 13 predicted proteins | sample 5115351 | NCBI WGS metagenome assembly VYLQ01 (sample SAMN12291776, study PRJNA351875) | freshwater metagenome | isolation source: freshwater lake | place: USA: Michigan, Lansing Lake | collected 2013-08-14 | reverse complement strand
GTTGTTATCCGTTGTGATAATTGTACCGGAAGGCAATTGATAGCCTGTTAAATTCCCTTGTTTCCACCACCTCCAAGCCGTTCGATAACTTATTCTTGTTTTTTTTGCCTAGTCCGATAGTTTTGTCTGTATATGTTACCATGAATGACTAGATATAACTATATTTGTATTGAAACTTTACAATACTTTTTTGCTAACACACACCAACAATCGATTTTAAGAGAATCTCTCAAAGAGGGGGTATCTTTCCAAGCCTAAAACAAGAGATTTCGGTGCTTAGATTTGCCTGCCCTGTTGGTTATCGACCTGTAGGCGACCCTGTTCTTTTGTCATTGCTCAGTTACTACATTGGCAACCTAAGTGGGTGGGTGGAATTAAATATCAGATGAACGTAGGTTGGTTTGAAGCATGAAACCCAATGCCCAATTATGTTACGAAGTGCGCTAACCCATCCTACAAATAATTGTGCCTCCCCACTTAGGGTTGGCTGAATAAATCTAAAAACCTTGTTGGGCAAGACTTTTAGACTTTTTTGACCTCAAAAAGTGCCAACCATTGGAGTGATCGGGGATAAAATTCCGGGACTTTTTCCCTGAAAATTAGGTAATTGACTACCTCAAAATCGGTAAAACCCTACACCCTACACCCCACACCCTACACTCCACACCCTGCCCCCACCGAAAAACTTTTTCAGCAGACCCTACTTAGACTCCGGCATTATAGGGCTTTTGCTCCAGCCTAGTCAATGCTGCTTAAGTGGGGTTTGCTGAAAAAATCTGTTGGTGGGGTTAGGAATAGGTCGTCGGTCGGGGAAGTCAGAATAACAGAATGACCTCGCACGCTAGGAAGCCGCATCCTTCGCATTCTCGCTACGCGAGCGCTTTGCGTTCGCCTCCGGAAAGTGCCAGGGTTTTGAGTCCCTCCGATCGATTTCTCAACGTTTGTTTCTGGCACTTTTTGGCAAAAAAAAGCCCAAAACCCTTTTCTAGCAAAGCTCCTACTGATATTCAGCCAGCCCTGAGTATAAACAAGTGTTAACTTTTGGTGAAATTAATTTACGATAATCTCGTCGGCGGTGTCGGGTTGGTTCATTTCCGTCAGGGTTTGCCAACCTGATTGCCAGAGATTTGCGTCTTGCAACTGTTTGGCATTAATCCAGAAGCGGACAGTCGGATCGCAGGAAGCGACTAATTCGGCGAAAACCCATTGACCGCGATTTTGACGATTGACCACTTGAAAATGTCGCCAGCCCCATGTTTTTTGTTTTGCCGTCCATTTTGATCCCAAGAGATGGGGATATTTCTGTTTTTTGGGCATAAAATTTAAGACACCTGAGTTCCGGATAGGCTAAAACCCTTATATTATCCTAGTCTGCCAACCCGATTCTTTTGCGGGAGCAAGGAGAGGAACAATTATCGGGGCGCTTGAGTGCGCCCCCGTTTTGGCTAATAACCGCGCCAAACACCAACTAAAACCCCTTGCACTTGTACTTGTTCAGTATTGGCTGTAATTGGTTGATATTTTTGATTGGAGGGTTGGAGAGTGATGATTTCCCCTTCTTGGTAGAAACGTTTTAAAGTAGTGCCGTGGCCTTCGACTCTGGCGGCGACGATTTCCCCATTGGAGACGGCTTCATTGCCTGTGAGAGAACGCATAATCACCAGATCCCCATCGGCAATATGATCCTCGATCATACTGTCTCCGGAAACGCGCAGGGCATAACAGTCTTGACTGCGTTGAAACAGGTTAGAAAGATCGAGTTTTTCTTCCACATCGGTGAAGGGTTCCACTAAACCACCAGCAGCGATCGCGCCTAGAATCGGTAAACCTTGCACTGGTTGTTTGAGAATCCGCAGGGTGCGTGCTTTTCCTTCTGTCCAATCAATATAGCCTTTGGCGCGTAAACGTTCTAAACGGCTTTGAATCGGTGCGGGAGAGCGTAAATTCATCGCTCGCATCATTTGCCGGATGGAAGGGGCGTGTTGAGTAGTGCGAATATACTCAATTAGCCAGTCGTACAACTCCTGTTGCGCTTGAGTAAGGGTTTCGAGGTTAGTCATGATCTATTTTCCTATCCTTGGGTTAAGATAATTTGTACTTTAGTTCATTTGTGTTTAACCTAGTACATCTTAACTTCATCGGCTGACTAAATCAACTGGTTATTAGATCTCTTGCAAAAATCAAAAATTGTCGTGCTTGGTTAGGAGACGGTCGTCAGCCTTGAATCAGTTATCAGTTATCAGTTATCAGTTATCAGATGCGAGTTACAGCGTTTCTCAGATAGATGAGGTTCGTTCTTGCGGCTACAATACTTGATTAGCAAGGGTTAATCTGTGCTTCACCTTTACGAGAAAGTCCGTATCGGTTCACTGATTACTGATTACTGTTCACTGATAACTGAAAAGTCTCCCTTCTCCCCACTTCATAATTAATAATTCATAATTCCTTCTCCCTTCTCATAGACAGTCTTAACGAGTAATTTAGATAGTCAACAGCTTATCTTCTGACCTAGCACTTTTTTTAAAAAAGTATCATTAATTTTTATCTCAATTCTGAATATTAATTAATCCCGGTGGCAATTGCCGGCAAACTCAGCAGCGTATTAAGAAAAAATAACGAATTGCTAGAAAGCCGAGAATCTGGATAATGATCGAGGTGGAGACAGAAAAATTGCTCTACTTAAGCCTGTCTGCCGTAAGCGTCCAATAGTAGATAGGGAGTCAAAAGCGACGCTCAAAGAAAATCCTTCGGTTGTCAGGGAAACGAGAGGATATTTAGTGCGAAATTGAGCCGTAAAAAAACTTAAAATCCCGACAAATATCGTAAAAACTAAGGGGAACACATGACAAAAAAAACCTATGCAACCATAGATGGTAACGAAGCTGTTGCACGCGTTGCCTATCGTCTCAGTGAAGTGATCGCTATTTATCCTATCACTCCCTCCTCGCCTATGGGTGAATGGTCCGATAGTTGGGCTGCCGAACGCAGAGCTAATCTCTGGGGAACCATCCCTTCCGTAATCGAAATGCAGAGCGAAGGTGGGGCAGCGGGAACCCTGCACGGAGCGCTACAAACAGGATCTTTAACTACTACTTTCACTTCCTCCCAGGGATTATTATTAATGCTCCCCAACTTCTACAAAATTGCGGGGGAATTAACCTCTTCAGTGGTCCATGTGGCGGCCCGTGCTTTAGCAGCCCAAGGGTTGTCAATTTTTGGGGATCATAGTGATGTTATGTCTGCCAGAAGTACGGGTTGGGCTATGTTAGCGGCTAATTCCGTTCAAGAAGCTCATGATCTAGCAGCGATCGCCACAGCCACTACCCTAGAAACGCGGCTTCCTTTCCTACACTTTTTTGATGGTTTTCGTACCAGTCATGAGGTGCAAAAAGTCGAATTAATTAGCGATGAAACTCTCAAAGAACTGATAAATGAAGACCTAATTATTGCCCATCGTCAAAGGGCTTTAACTCCCGATCGACCGGTGTTACGAGGCACGGCACAAAATCCCGATGTTTATTTCCAGGCAAGGGAAAGCGTCAATCCTTTCTATCATGCTTGCCCCGATATCGCTCAAAAAATTATGGATCGTTTTGCCCAATTAACAGGACGGCAATACCATCTTTATGAATACCACGGTGCGACCGATGCCGAAAGAGTGATTATTTTAATGGGATCGGGAGCAGAAACCGTCCATGAAACCGTGGATTATCTCAATCAAAATGGGGCTAAAGTTGGGGTTTTAAAAGTTCGTCTCTATCGTCCTTTTGCCGCGGAAAAATTACTGGCAGCTTTGCCCACTACGGTGAAAAAAATAGCCGTTTTAGATCGCTGTAAAGAACCAGGTGCTGGGGGCGATCCGCTATATTTAGACGTGGTAAATGCCTTTATGGAAGACTACGAAGGTCAGCTGCCGAAAATTGTGGGAGGACGCTACGGTTTATCTTCCAAAGAATTTACCCCCGCCATGGTTGCCGGTATATTTGATAACTTAAATCTCGACAAACCGAAAAATCACTTCACTATTGGTATCGTTGATGATCTCACATTTTCTAGTCTGGAATATGACCGCAGTTTTTCCACCGAACCAGACAAAGTAGTGCGGGCGGTTTTCTACGGTTTAGGTTCCGATGGTACGGTGGGAGCTAACAAAAATTCAATTAAAATTATCGGTGAAGATACTGATAATTATGCCCAGGGTTATTTCGTCTATGATTCCAAAAAATCTGGCTCTGTGACCGTTTCTCACCTACGCTTTGGACCAGAGCCGATTCGCTCTACCTATTTAATCACCGATGCTAACTTTATCGCCTGTCATCAGTGGGAATTTATCGAACAATTTGACCTGCTAGAAACCGCTAAACCGAACTCAATTTTTCTCCTCAATAGTCCCTATCCACCGGAGGAGGTATTTAGTCACCTACCCCGCAATCTCCAGCAAACTATCATCGACAAAAATCTGCAAGTTTATACGATTAATGCCACTCAAGTGGCCAAAGAAGCGGGGATGGGCAGCCGGATTAATACGGTTATGCAGGTGTGTTTCTTTGCTCTGGCGGGGGTTTTGTCTCGGGAAGAGGCGATCGCGCAAATCAAAAAAGCCATCCGCAAGACCTACGGCAAGAAAGGGGAAGAAATCGTGCAGATGAACATCAAAGCTGTGGATTCTGCCCTAGAACACCTTTATCAAGTGCCAATTCCCGCCACTGTTACCCCAGAAGCTTTGGAATTAAGACCCCCAATTCCCGACACCGCACCCGCTTTCGTCCGAGAAGTCCTCGGCAAAATTATCGCCCGTCACGGGGAGGAATTGCCCGTTAGCGCCCTTCCCAACGATGGTACTTATCCCACCGCCACTAGCCAATGGGAAAAACGCAATATTGCCCAAGAAATCCCCGTTTGGGACGCTGATGTCTGTGTTCAGTGCGGTAAATGCGTTCTCGTTTGTCCCCACGCCGTTATTCGCTCAAAAGTCTATGATGAGGCCGAATTAGCCACGGCCCCGGAAACCTTTAAAGTCGCTAATGCCAAGGATCACGACTGGAAAGGTCTAAAATTCACCATCCAAGTGGCCGCCGAAGATTGTACCGGTTGCGGTCTCTGCGTTGATGTTTGCCCCGCTAAAAACAAATCGCAACCGCGTCTAAGAGCGATTAATATGGCTCCCCAATTGCCCCTGCGGGAACAGGAACGAGTTAACTGGGATTTCTTCCTTAATTTGCCTAATCCAGACCGATTAAGCCTAAATCTCAACAAAATTAACCATCAGCAAATGCAGGAACCTCTCTTTGAGTTTTCTGGTGCTTGTGCCGGTTGTGGTGAGACTCCCTACGTTAAATTAGTCAGTCAACTATTTGGCGATCGCATGATAGTGGCTAATGCCACCGGTTGTTCATCTATCTACGGAGGTAACTTACCGACAACACCCTGGGCAGTTAATGCCGAAGGTCGCGGTCCAGCTTGGTCTAATTCCCTCTTTGAAGATAATGCCGAATTTGGCTTAGGATTCCGGGTTTCCATCGATAAACAGGCAGAATTTGCCGCCGAACTGTTAGCAACCCTCGCTAGTGAAATCGGAGAAAGTCTAGCGGCAGATATTCTCAATTGTCACCAAGTGGATGAAGCGGAAATTTACGAACAACGGCAACGGGTAGAGGCCTTAAAATCCCGTTTAGGGCAATTAACCCCGACCACGCAGGTGAAAATGTTGTTATCCGTGGCCGATTATCTGGTCAAGAAAAGCGTCTGGATTGTCGGGGGTGACGGTTGGGCCTACGACATCGGTTATGGTGGCTTAGATCACGTTTTAGCTAGTGGTCGTAATGTGAATATTTTGGTCATGGATACGGAAGTTTACTCGAATACGGGCGGTCAGGCCTCGAAAGCTACTCCTCGCGCTGCCGTAGCTAAATTTGCTTCTGGTGGCAAACCGGGACCGAAAAAAGACCTCGGTTTAATGGCCATGACCTACGGTAACGTCTATGTGGCCAGCGTGGCTATGGGGGCAAGAAACGAGCAAACTATCAAAGCTTTCCTAGAAGCGGAAGCTTACAACGGGCCATCGTTAATTATCGCCTATTCTCACTGTATTGCTCACGGGATCAACATGACCACCGCCATGAACCATCAAAAAGAAGTGGTGGAAAGCGGTCGCTGGTTAATGTACCGTTATCATCCCGATTTAGCTAAAGAAGGCAAAAATCCCCTACAATTGGACAGCCGTGCGCCTAAGCTTACCGTAGCGCAAACTCTCTACTCGGAGAATCGCTTTAAGATGTTGGCCACCAGTAAGCCGGAGGAAGCTAAACGTCTGCTCAAAGAAGCACAAGCAGATGTGGATACGCGCTGGCAAATGTATCAGTATCTAGCAGCAAAAGGTACAGGGAGCAAGGAATAGTTATGAATCTACACACTACCTACATGGGTTTACAATTGCGATCGCCGCTAGTCATCGGTGCGGCCGCACCCTTGAGCGAGGATATCGACAATATCAAGAGAATGGAAGACTTTGGAGCCGCTGCCGTGGTTCTACACTCCTTTTTTGAGGAGCAGATTAAACAGGAAAGACTGGCTCTACACCATCATTTTACCCACGGAGCCGAGAGTTTTGCGGAAGCTTTGACTTATTTTCCCGAACCGGAGGTTTTTCACGTTGGTTCCGACGAATATCTTAACCATATTCGCAAAGCCAAAGAAATGGTCGATATTCCGATTATTGCCAGTCTCAACGGTGAGACCTCTGGGGGATGGTTGGAGTATGCCATTCAAATTCAACAAGCGGGCGCTGATGCTTTGGAGTTGAATATTTATTATGTTCCCAACGACCTAGAATTAACCGGAAATCACGTCGAACAAAACTATGTTGATATCCTCAAAATTGTCAAATCGGAGGTATCAATTCCCGTCTCGATGAAGTTAAGTCCCTACTTTAGCAATACGGCCAATATGGCTAAACAATTAGCGGAAGCGGGGGCCGATGGGTTGGTATTATTTAACCGTTTCTATCAGCCGGATATCGACTTAGAAACCTTAGATGTTCACCCCAATATTATCCTCAGTAATCCCCAAGCAATGCGTTTACCCCTGCGCTGGATTGCCATGCTTTACGGTCGTGTACCGACGGATTTTGCCGCTACCAGTGGTATTCATAACGCCATCGACGTGATCAAAATGATGATGGTGGGGGCAAAAGCGACCATGTTAGTTAGTGTTTTATTACGCCACGGTTTGGAGGAAATTACGAAGATCGAACAGGGTTTATTGCATTGGTTGGAAGAAAATGAGTACGAATCGATCGAGCAGTTAATTGGCAGTATGAGTCAAATGAATTGCCCAGATCCTAGCGCTTTTGAACGGGTACAGTATATGAAAGCTCTGCAAAGTTACGAACCTGTTTGGAAACGTTTTCAAACCACCAGCAAATAAAAGTGGGGAGCTTTTTTCAGTGATCAGTTATCAGTAATCAGTAATCAGTGAACTGATAACTTAAGTAGGTAGGCGTTAAAAATTATCAGACACCCCCCTTATCAAGGGGGGATTAAAGGGGGATCGAACCTAAAATCCATTTTTAATTTAATTATAACCAGCTACTTAACTGAAACCTGAAAACTAACATCTGATAACTGATAACTGATAACTGGTAACTGACAAAAAAATCCTGGAGGATATAACCATGAACGAGAATCAAAGGAAAAAAATCGGTATTCTGACCAGTGGTGGCGATTGCCCGGGGTTAAACGCGGTAATTCGTGCCGTGGTAAAAGCATCAAAACTAAAGGGTTGGGATGTGTACGGCATTCCCTACGGGACCGACGGTTTTATGCAGATTGCCGAGGGAAAATATCACCCCCAAGATTTGATCCTGACTCACCATGGCTATAACCTGCCAGGGGTCTTGAAAGGATTAGACGTTTTGCAGTTCCTTAGTGGTAGTATCTTGGGTTCTTTGAGCAAAGGACATCCCGAAAACCCAGAAATTGCCACGAAAATCCTGCAAGGATACGAAATGCTGGGATTAGATGCCCTGATCGTCGTCGGGGGCGATGGGAGCATCGATATCATCTACGATCTCGCCCAGAAGGGCAATTGGAATATTATCGCGGTTCCCAAAACCATCGATAATGATGTTCCCTATACGGAATGGTCCGTCGGTTTTACCACTGCCGTCGATATCGTCACCCAAGCTTTGTATGATCTCACCTTTACCGCCGCTAGTCACGAAAGGGTGATGATTGTGCAGGTGATGGGTAGAGATGCTGGTCATTTAGCCCTTCATGCCGGGATTGCCGGGGGAGCCGATGCGATTTTTATTCCCGAATTAACCCCTGCTCTCACTCCCGAAATTATCGACGGTTGTTGTCGTCATTTGGCACAATTGCGCGCTCAAGGTCGTCAATTTGCTCTCATTGTCATTTCTGAGGGGGTTAAAAACGAAGATAACCAAAAAGAGAAGTATATTGGCGATTATTTAGAACAATTAATAGTTGACAAAACTCGCTCTTTATGCGTTACCGATCCCGTCTTCTGTTACCTCAATTCCATGGATGTGCGGGCCATGTCCTTGGGACACCTGCAAAGAAGTCGTCCTCCTTTGGCCATGGATCGACTCTTAGCCACGGCTTTTGGCATTAAGGCCGTAGAATTAATTGAAAAGGGAAAACTCGATCGCGTGGTGATTTGGCGCGGGGGACAAGTGCGTAGTTTGCCCCTGAAACCGGTGATCAAAATTATCAAACAATGCCATCAAGAGAATCGCTGTGCCTATCCCGTGGATCCCCATGGTTTTATTGTGAAAACAGCCCGTTCTTTGGGAATTTACCTCGGGGAAAATACCACGACCACGACCGAGACGGCAGTGGTTCCGGAAGTTGTGGAGGTGTTAGTTTAGTTGTAATAAAGCGAGAAGGGTTGCTCACACCTTCTCGCTCTGTTAATTGGTTAAAATTAGGCATTTCTTAACCCTACAATTAGGATAGATACTGACGGCTACTGTCGAAATAAAGAAACTTTTTCAAAGACTGTAATTAATTTTCTGACTTATGTTATACTGGGGGCTAAGTTTTCAAAAGCAGATAACTATGTCAAATTCACTAAGCTCACAAGAGTCTTGCACGGGAAAGCAAGTCAACGAAGCACAATCCATTAATCAATTAGATCAAATAAAACCCGATTATAACAATTCCTCTCAAGTATCTAATATCAACGGCAATTTTCCAGAACTCGATCGGATAGAGCTTATGAGTGAAATGGATCGTTTAACCAAGCTAGAAAAGATCAGAAAAATAGCCAGTTATCTCAGCTTGGTTTTAATAATCCTAATCCCTTTTGTTCATCCTCTGTTGAATCCTTTCCCCAATCAAGAAAACAAATTAGAAAACCGAGTCAAATTAGAAAACCGAACTGTATATTCCTCTCAAATATCTACGGAGATAATTTACCGACCCGATGAATTAAATTCTTTTCTGTCAAATAATCATGACTTTATCTATCGCTATCTGATCGTGCTTTTAACTATTAGTCTCTCTCTGATGGGTTCTACTTATTTGATTGAGTTTTTAGTTAAATTAGAGATAAACAAGATATCCTGTAAATTAAAAAAAAATACCGAGAGTATAGTTAAAGGCTAGATATTCCCAACATCATCAATAATCTTTTCAGAATTGCCCCAAAAAACCTAGCAATGGGCGAAGTTATTGCTGTTGATACTGTAAAGACTTTATATATTTGTATGTACCTCTTTTACATCTACCACCTGTACAGACTTTACATTTGGACTGTACAGTATGTACATACCTTACTGTACACTTTACATATTGGAGCAATTCTGGCAAAATTTAGACAACGTTTTATATTTTATATCAATGTTTGAAGACCCTTTATCTCGTCTTAAAAAAGCTTCTTTGGGATTCGCATTTGGCAGTGCTTTAGGAGCCGTTATTGCTATGGGTACTACATCGGAAGACTGGAATCCCTATCAAAAATGGTTCTATGGTAGTAGCATAGCTTCGATCGGCGGCATAGCAGGTTTAGCGGTTGATGGAGTAACCGGTTCTACAGAAAGACTCAAAGCGTCGATTAAAAGAAATAAGCATGATATACTAGGTCAATCACTAATAAATCGTGATTTGACTCCGACAGCTTTTTTACAAGAATATATAAAGTTAGTTTATTCTGATCTATCCGCATCAAATTTAGAGTATCGAGATAAGCAATGGTTGATTGAAAAAGTGATTCCTCGAGTTTTGAGAGTTATTCCAGAAGTCTATCGTTATTCACCCGAATACATGAAAACACTTTTAGAAGACTTGTATAGCTTTTTAAAAGAAGAAGCTTACCAGCCGATTAATGTGGGAGTAGGACAGCCAATATTATTAATCCAAAAATTATTTAATCCACAACTGGAGATAAGAATAGCAGCAGCTACATCGACAAGATGGTTCGAACAATATAATCTAGTTTTTCATAATCGAGAATCATATCCACAAAGACCAGCTTTAGAAAAAGCTACAAGTCCAACAGTGGAACCTCCCATTCCATTAGAAAGAACAGAAGAAGAAATTGCCTTGGAAGAAGAAGAGATTTAAGCCGGAATTATGTCTTTGTTTCGGTGATTATCCTAAAAGATAACTTGGTCTTTACAGGGTTTTTTATGGCAATAAAGTACGGAGCAAAAGCATCTTATAGCAGTTATCTCAATGGTGAGGTACAAAGTTTTCATTTTGGGGAGACAGGAGACGATGCCCTATCAGGTTATACTTCATCTTTATGAGAAACGTCGTCATAAAAATTACTCAAATTCACTTTAACCTAGATTTGTAGAAGTTGGGTTAAATTATCTCAAGGGAACAAAACCGGCTTTTTCAATTAATTTCTGTCCTTGATCGGTTAATAATAAATCAGCGTAAGCTTCCCCCGCTTGTTCGTCTAATTGACCATTTTGTTTGATAATAACAAAAAGACGACGGGTGATCGGGTATTCTCCCTTTTGAAAAGCTAATTCATTCAGTTGATTACGCTTCTGGGGACATTGGGAAGACGGGATCGAAGGTTCTTGGTAGGGGGCAACTAATTTATTTTCACTTTTACCAAGGGGTAAAGTTTTAATTCCACACTGGGGAACTACTTCCGGTGCAGAAGCATAGTAAATTCCTCCCAAATTTTGGGAAACTTTTCTAAGAGCAGGAGTCGTGCTATAAACATACTGAATATTATCCCCAAAATCGGCTTTTTCTAAAACCTGATCGATAAAAAATTCCACGGTTCCCCCATCTTCCTTGCGTCGGGAATAGGGAATAATGGCTAAATTAGGCCCGCCCACTTGCCGCCAATTGCGAATTTTTCCTGTATAAATATCTTTTAACTGGGTAATTGTTAGACCGGAAACCGGTAAATCGGGATGAACTGCGATCGCAATTCCATCGATAGCCACGGGAACCTCTTTTAAAGTCAATCCCCGTTGTTGAGCGCGTTGTATTTCCTCATCTTTAAGCGATCGAGATGCTTGGGAAAAAGCCAATTGATTCTCGATTAACATCCGAATACCGCTGCCGGTGCCGGGGGTTCCCGTGGTGGGATCGGTATAGACGAGGCGAAATTTCGGCCAGACTTGCTGGATAATAAAGTCCACTTCCTTACGAATCGGGGCCCAAGTGGTACTTCCCCCGTAGTTAAATAATCCTTCCGGGACATTTTTAACCGCAGCTAACGTTTCGGAAATTTGATTATTCGAGGAGGAAGAATTAGATCGATCATTGAGATTGGGAAAGGTTTTGTTGAGCAACCACCAAGCAATTCCTCCTAAAACTGCCGATGTCACCATAACCGTCAACAGCAGGGGAAGAATTTCATTTTTCTGGGACATAAAATTAGGATCAGGCTTCGGACTACTTTAATGATAATGCCAGCTTTTTTTAATGACCCTAACTTTTACATTAGGAAGGGGTTTCAGACCCAAAATTTCTTCAGACCCAAAATTTCTGGTGAAAAAACCCTAGATCTCGAACTCAGGTTAGACTAAAAAGAGAAGTTTAATCATAATGGCGGTTGTCCTAACTATGGTAGAAAAAGTTCGTAAAACCGAGGCGGAATGGCAGACCCAGCTAACTCCTGAACAGTTCCAAGTTACTCGCAAAAAGGGAACAGAACGGGCTTTTACGGGTAAATATCACGATAATAAAGAAAAAGGTATTTACAAATGTGTCTGCTGTGGTACGGAGTTATTTACTTCTGACAGCAAGTATGATTCGGGTACTGGTTGGCCGAGTTTCTCGACCGCTGCTAACGAAGCTAATATCAAGTACGAACGAGATGTTAGTTTTTTCATGGTGCGGACAGAGATTGTTTGTGCCACCTGTGATGCACATCTTGGTCACGTTTTTAATGATGGTCCACCCCCAACGGGAAAACGCTATTGTCTCAACTCTGCCGCTTTGCAGTTTGAAAAAAATCCCTAAAGCAAAAAGAGGTCTGGAAAGACCTCTTTTTTTTCAGTTCTAGTGGCAGCCAATTACAGTAAACCTGTATTAGTTCCCGGTTTGCCGGTAGCTAACTGCACTTTGACAATTTTGCCGCCCATTTTCATGATGCGTTGTTGCTCACGAAACCAATTATCGTAGGGAACGAGTTTGGTGAAATAGGTATTTTGTAATTCCCGTTGTGTCCGAATGCGGCTTTGACTTGGAACACAAGCGGTGATTTTGAACATCCGCATGGATTGATTTCTCCTAATCGCTGAAAAACTTGTCGCTCAAACTAACGAAGGCTTTTTCCTAAAATAACAAAGGTCGGGAGTCAAGGATCAATACTAGCTCGTCAAAACCTATCTTGGCCAGATTCAGCCTTTAAAGACCTAGCACTCATCCTCGGCTTCCCGAACCTATTTTGTCCGAGTTCGTTACTTCTAGCTTAAGCCAGAGCTAATGTAGTCGAAGTAAATCCCCATTTCTTTACCCGCATCAGCACCAACTAAACTAGCGGTGACTTCTTTCATCGCTTGGATAGCTTGAACGGTGGAGGAGATGGGTACACCTAAAGAGTTGTAGGTTTCTTTCAGGCCGTTGAGAACGCGCTCATCGAGGATAGAAGGATCTCCAGCTAACATAGCGTAGGTAGCATAACGGAGATAGTAGTCGAGGTCACGGATACAAGCGGCGTAACGACGGGTGGTGTACATATTGCCACCGGGACGGGTTACGTCAGAGTATAACAGGGACTTAGCCACAGCTTCTTTAACGATACCGGCAGCGTTGGCGCTAATGACACTAGCGGCGCGCACGCGCAGTTCACCGGTGGCGAAGTAGCCTTTCAGTTTGCCGAGAGCATTAGAGTCAAGGTATTTGCCTTGAACGTCAGCAGAGTTGATAACAGAAGTAATTGCGTCTTGCATGGTGGTTCTTCCTTGAATTTTGCTTAATCTTAAGAGGTTTACGAGGGGTGTGTCTAGAACAATTCACAAAGGAGTTATTCTACGACATAGAGCCGATCACGTAATCGAAGTAGGAAGAAGCTTCAGAAGCATCGTCAGAAGACATAAGACCAGTAGCAACTTCTTTCATTTCGCGAACGCTTTGAGCTACGGCACCGATGTCGGTTCCTAAAGATTTGTACATTTCACGCACACCGACCAAACCGATTTCTTCAATCGGGGTGACATCACCAGCAACTACTCCGTAGGTGATTAAACGTAGGTAGTAGTCCATGTCACGCAGACAGGTGGCGGTCATTTCTTCGCCGTAAGCGTTGCCACCGGGGGAAACGATGTCAGGACGTTTTTGGAATAAGCGATCGCCAGCTTGCTTGACGATGGTTTCGCGAGCGCCAGTCAGGGTTTCAGCGATGCGTAAACGAGCGGCACCACTGGTAACGAAGGCTTTAATTCTGTCTAGTTCGCCGGGGCTGAGGTAACGAGCTTCAGCATCAGCATTCACGATCGATTTCGTGACGATACTCATTGATGGATTCCTCCCAACTAAGTGAGATTAATAAACTTAATCTGACATTTTATAGCAGTTGTGGTCACTACGCTCAAGTTATCTCGTTTCCGCCTTAGCGTCTCAAGACTTCCCTAGCTAGAGCGACCTAACGCAACTATTTTGCGGCATCTGGTTCACCTTCTCACTATTTTTGTAATACTTTTTAACATTTGCCCGAAGAAGGAAGCTCCGGAGTGGGGTGTGGGGTGTGGGGTGT
>VYLQ01000189.1_pt1 | contig 14192 bp, 13 predicted proteins | sample 5115351 | NCBI WGS metagenome assembly VYLQ01 (sample SAMN12291776, study PRJNA351875) | freshwater metagenome | isolation source: freshwater lake | place: USA: Michigan, Lansing Lake | collected 2013-08-14 | reverse complement strand
AAGATGCAAGGTTTTGAACCACGATTCTCTCAAAATCTTGCACCTGTTTCGCTCGTAAAGCCCCAAAACCCTTACTTTGCATACATTTCACATTTATTCAGCCAGCCCTAGTTAGCCTCTCTTTATAACATATAATTAATTTGCAAGAGTTCTACTGATTACTGAAATCCCCAATCCCCAACACCTTACTTAACTTCTCATGTCCAATATACCCCCACAGTGGCGCGAGGAAATAACCTCTTTACCTCCTTGGTTACGGCGTTCGCTCGGCAAATCTAGCGAAATTTCCACGGTTCAGCGCATTATCAAACAAAGGAACATTCATACTATCTGCGAGGAGGGTCGCTGTCCCAATCGCGGCGAATGTTATGCCCAAGGTACGGCGACTTTTTTGTTGATGGGTCCCACCTGTACCCGCTCCTGTGCTTTTTGTCAAGTGGATAAGGGTCATGCACCCATGCCTCTCGATGTGGAGGAACCGCAAAAAGTGGCGGAAGCGGTGCAATTGTTAAATTTAAGTTACGTTGTCTTGACTTCTGTAGCCAGAGATGATATGCAAGACGGCGGAGCCAGTTGGTTTGTGCGGACGATGACAGCCATTCGCGAACTCAATCCCCACACTTTAATTGAGGTGTTAACCCCGGATTTTGCTGGGGGTAAGGGAAGTCAACAGGAACGGGTGGCGACGGTGGTAGGGGCAAAACCTGCCTGTTACAATCACAATATCGAGACGGTGCGCCGTTTGCAAGGGCCAGTTAGACGCGGTGCTAAATACGATCGCTCTTTGGCGGTTTTGCGTTATGTTAAGGAAATCGATCGGTCAATTCCGACGAAATCCGGCTTAATGGTCGGTCACGGTGAGACAAAAGAGGAAATTATCGAGACTTTGGCAGATTTACGGGCGATCGACTGCGATCGAGTTACTATTGGTCAATATATGCGTCCTTCTCTGGAACATTTGCTCGTACAGAAATATTGGACTCCCGCAGAATTTAGCGAGTTGGGAGAAATTGCCCAAAAAATGGGGTTTTCTCAGGTTAGATCCGGCCCCCTAGTCCGCAGTTCCTATCATGCGGGAGAGTAAATCAGTTATCAGTTATCAGTTATCAGTTATCAGTTATCAGTTATCAGTGATCAGTTATCAGTGATCAGTTATCAGTTATCAGTGATCAGTGATCAGTTATCAGTGATCAGTTATCAGTGATCAGTTATCAGTTATCAGTGATCAGATGTAAGTTTTAAGTTAATTAGTTAGTTCTACTAAATCTGGTTATTAAAGACTGATTATTTATTCCCCTTATGTAGCCTATATTCAACGGATTTAGTATTAGTTATCTTTATCTTTATCTTTATCTTTATACCTGTTTACTGATTACTGTTTACTGATTACTGTTTACTGATTACTGATTAAGATGAATTTAGAGGCAATCATCCTAGAGGAAATTAAACAATCAGCAGCGGGTCGAATTAGCTTCGATCGCTGGATGGATTTAGCTCTCTATCACCCCGATTATGGCTATTACACCTCTGGAAAAGTAGAAATTGGCTCAAAAGGAGATTTTTTTACTTCCTCGTCCCTAGGGGCAGATTTTGGGGAATTGTTGGCGGAGCAATTTGTCGAGATGGCGGAATTTTTGGGTAATTCGCCGGGATTTACTTTAGTGGAAGTGGGAGCAGGTTCGGGAGTTTTAGCGAAGGATATCCTTGATTATTTGAGTGATAGCTATGCTGATTTTTATCAAAATCTCAGTTATATAATTATCGAACAATCTCAGAAACTCAGGGAAAGACAACGGGCAACTTTAGCGGGATATTCCCCGGTATCTTGGCAAAGTTGGCTGGATTTAGCCGATAATTCCCTTGTGGGTTGTGTGTTTAGTAATGAGTTGATCGATGCTTTTCCTGTCCATCGAGTTGTGATTGAGTCGGGAGAATTACGAGAAATTTATCTGGGATTGGGGGAACCTTTTCAGGAGATTATCGCAGATTTATCCACCGACAGAATCAAAGACTATTTTGATTTAGTGGGGATAAATATTCCTTCCCCACTTTATCGGGAGGGCTATCAAACCGAGGTAAACTTATTAGCTTTAGACTGGTTAGAAACGGTTAATCAGAAACTCGATCGAGGATATATCTTAACCATAGATTACGGTTACACTGCCGAAAAATATTATCATCCCCAAAGAAGTCAAGGAACCCTACAATGTTATCGACAACATCAGCGTCATGATCATCCTTATTTGTGGGTGGGAGAACAAGATATTACCACTCATGTGGATTTTACTGCTTTACAACGTCAAGGGGAAAAATTAGGCTTAAAAAATCTCGGTTTTACCCAGCAAGGATTATTTTTAATGGCTTTGGGATTAGGGGATAGATTAAATCAACTTTCTCAAGGAAAAATCGATATATTAACTATATTTCAGCGTCGAGATGCCTTACATCAATTAATCAATCCCACTGGTTTAGGAGGATTTGGCGTGTTAATTCAGGGGAAAGGAGTAGAGGAAAGAATACTTCAGGGATTAAGCAAATAACTAAAAAAATAGGGCTGAATGCTGTTAAATTTCAGCCCCAAAAATAATTAAGCTCCTACAGATTCTTTAGCGGCATACATTACCTCTAAAGTTATTTCACCAATACCTCGCTCCCGGGCGAATTTTTCGGTATTTCGTTTGACTTTCCCCCGCACAAAACCGGGTATTTTCTGCAATTCTGCCGTCGCTTCCTTATTCCAATTTAGGTCAGAATCTGCCGAAATACCTTTAGTAATTACCTCTTTTGTATCATGACCACCGAATATCTCTAAAAGGTGATCTTCCATACCCAAAGTAAAGGAATTATAGACCAAATCGGCGATCTGATTAGTGCCTTCGTAACCTAAGAAAGGTTTATAACCGAGGGGGAAATTTTGGATATGAATAGGTGCGGCAATTACTCCACAGGGAATATCTAAACGTTTGCCGACGTGACGTTCCATTTGAGTACCAAATATCGCCGCTGGTTCTAATCGAGCAATAGCATCTCCGATCGCCCCATTATCATCACTAATTAACACTTCATCGCAATATTCACTCACTTGTTCCCGGAACCAATCGGCATCATACTTACAATAAGTCCCCGCTAAAACCACATGGATTCCCATCTCCCTGGCGAGAATTTTTGTCATAGCGGCTGCGTGGGTATTATCACCAAAAACCACCGCTTTTTTCCCCGTTAAATTCTGACAGTCGATGGAACGAGAAAACCAAGCAGCTTGGGAGATATGCAGAGTTTGTTCATTGATAAAATCTTCGTAATCTACTGCCGCACCTTGGCCATTAATTACCTCTTGAATTTGGCGAATACAGCGCGCCGTTTCCACTACTCCCATGGGGGTAATATCAACGTAGGGCATGGCGAATTCACTTTCGAGATATTTGGCTGTCATTAATCCCACTTCTCGATAGGGAACGAGATTAAACCAAGCGCGGGGCAGATTTTTTAAGTTTTCTACGGAGGCAGCTTCGGGGATAATTTCGTTAACTTCAATGTCCAAATCTGCCATTAACCGCTTTAATTCTGTACGATCATGTTGGTTATGGAAGCCGAGGGTGGTAATACCAATAATATTAACCGAAGGTTTAGGGGTTTTCTGGGAGATAATTTCCCCTTTTCTCTGGGCCTTATCGAGATAATATTTGATAATTTGATAGAGGGTTTTATCGGCCGCTTGTAGTTCATTATAGCGATAGTGGTTGACATCGGCCAGTAGCACATCTCCTTGGGCATCCTGTCGCGCTCTTTCGACAAAGTTTTGTAAATCCTCTTGGAGAATGCTGGAGGTACAGGTGGGGGTTAAAACGATTAAATCGGGACTTTCTTCGCGATCTTTGCGAACAATATTATCGACGACTTTTTCTTGGGAACCCCGGGCTAAAACATTACGATCGACAATACTAGCAGTGACGGGGGTGAAATTACGCTCCCTTTCCAACATCGAGCGCATGACGTTAAAATAATCGTCTCCCAGAGGAGCGTGCATGATAGCATGAACATTTTTAAAGGAACTGGCGATCCTTAAAGTGCCAATATGAGCGGGACCCGCGTACATCCAATAGGCCAATTTCATAGAGGTTTCTCCTACAGTCAGACTTTTTTGATTGTCTCAGACTTTACCGATTTAGGAGTGAACACTTAACGGAAGATTACAAAAAGTCCCCATGCAGATTAAGTATCTTTTTGGGGAAAAATGACACAAATATTAATATAATTTTTTTTTAACAATTTATGTCATTAGGGCAAAAATTTCTTTACCGACCGCTTGGTAACAAAGCCAACCGAAATTGGACCGGGGGTCGGGATAATCTTTGACGATGACTGCTTTTTCGGCCGCTCGTTCAAAAGCAACTAAACGGGGAATTTCTCGCTTAAATAGGGGTAATTTTGCTTCTTCTAGAGCTTTCCGCGCTTCTCTTCCTGTTTTCGTCCGTGAATCCACTTGGGTTAAAAGAACTCGATAATTATCGGTCATCGTGGACAGCAATTCTACCGCTTTAATCGTGACATCGATATCGAGATGATTGGGAGTGGTGGGTAGGATTAATAAATCGCTGCCCTGAGCTAAATCTTTTAACTCGTCCGGCTCTGGCCGGGCCTGGGTATCGACGATAATATGAGTGTATTGTTTCACCAGTCCCGTCGCTCCAGCTTGGGACGCTACCATAAAAGGAAGGGTATCTTCCCGGGACCAATGGAGAGCCGAACGATTTTTATCCGCATCGATCAATAAGGTGGGCGCTTTTTCCTGAAAATAGGCGGCCAAATGAATCGATGTGGTGGTTTTCCCGACCCCTCCCTTCAGTGCTACGACGGAAATAATCATGAACGGCTCGATCGAATAAGTGAGTATTTTCTAGTGTACTCCCAGACGGACTGAAAACCGTCTAAGTTTCCGTTTAGAAAGGCTATCAGTCAGGATTCTAGATTTTTGAGCGTGGCTGTCTCGACCTTATGGTGTAAAGTGTCCCTTGATGTTAGATTTTGGGCTGATACCCTCCCTTAGATAACGATAACTTTTGCCGCTTTAAAGCACACATCTATTATCTTGGCGAATATCCCAACTACCGTCAACATGGAATAAAAATAAACAGCGTTTGTCGGGTGTGCCAGCAGCAACTAAAGTAATTCTGCCTAACTGTCCCCAAGAACCTCCTAAACCCCCCCTTGTATCGGCCCAACTAGAGCGATAAATTGTACCTTGATTACCCGCCGGTCCACTAACTCGGCGTAGGCTAGAATTGTCAGTGTCGATGCTAACACCGCGAGTGATGGGAGTCCAGTCGGTGACATTTTCACATTCGTCCCCTTGCACTTTTGCAACTTTAATCTGTTGGGTTTCATTTTCTGCCATGCACAAAGATAGGGGATGAGAACCTTCTCCCGTGGCTTGATAACGGGTATGTTTCCAATGTTGTGATATTTCAAAGGTGGCGATATTTAAGCGAATCCAAGCCATTAAACGCTGATAAAAAGGAATGGCCATGGTTAAGAGAATTCCTAATAAAATTAGGGTAACTAACATCTCGACTTGAGTTAAGCCAGAGGTGGATTTTTGCCGATTAAAAAGCTGTAAATTGCGAAAAAAATGGGGAGAAAGGTCGAAGATATTCATGAGCCTCATCTTGCCTTTTTATTTTCAATAAATTATGGGATTAGAAAGGAGCAAAAATTAATTTGCGCTAGGATAATCCACATAATTTCTTGCTGTTATTACGGACAAAATTGACTGCGATCGCTATTTTTCCTGATATGGGCAAAAATGAGCTAAATAAAAGCAATTTTCTGATTTTTTGCTCAATTTAGTTTATTTGCTCTGTTTATATAGCAAAATGTCCCACTAACGAATAAATCCCAATTGTCGTCTGGCCTCAAATAATCCGATCGCCACACTAACGGAAAGATTTAAACTTCTCACCCCCGGTTCAGCCATGGGAATATAAACTGTATCATCACATTGATTTAATAAATCTGCCGGAATACCGTCGGTTTCACTGCCAAAAAGTAGCCAATCTCCGCTTTGATAGCTGTATTCCACATAACTACTGCTGCCGCGCACGCTAAACCCGATCGCCCTTCCGCCGCTCTTTTGTTGATAAGCACAGAAATCATCGATTGTCAAGTGGTACATAAGTTTTACATAAGGCCAATAATCTAAGCCGGCGCGCTTCAGATAGCGATCGCTAATTTCAAAACCCAAGGGACCGACTAAATGCAATTCTGTCTTCGTCGCGGCGCAAGTACGGGCAATATTCCCCGTATTTGGCGGAATTTGCGGATTGATTAAAACCACTCGTAAAATCGCTTCAGTCATCAGTTATCAGTCATCAGTTCACTGTTCACGGCAAAAAACTCCCCACCTCTCAATTCATAATTGATAATTTAAATTTATAATTCCCACTTCCCATCTCCCTTGGGTGAGGACTAACTATACTGCATTCTGCCCCACCCTAGTCAAACTTATTTTAAATTGGCATAACTGTCCATACTCAACGGGACTAAATCGCCATAGATAGTCAAACCTAATAACATTGTTTCATTAGCGGGGATTAGCTTGCCCGTAAGAGCGCAAATCTCATTTTTTCTAGCTGTAGCGTTAAATACTGCTCTTATATCGACGGCACAAAACTGAGGTCGATAATCTCCTGATTTCTGCTGAACGAAATTCCATAAGACATCGCGAATCAGTGCTTGATAACCTTGATTGCCAGAAATCTCTTTCAGCTTGTCTTTGAGGACTCTTTCCAGACGAATGCTAGTGACTTCCATCTCGGTGGTGGTGGTGCGTGTAATTGTCCGCATAATTTTTTTCTCCCAAATACTAAATAAATTAGTGTTACAAGTGTAGTATAAGAAAGATACCTTTAACAAGCACAACCGGCGAAACCATCACCTCTGCTGCTCTTTTATTGTTACCTCTAGGGGGAAACCGCATCTAGTCAGAATCCTAATTTTAGTTTATAGCCTATTTATTAATAAAATTTTAGGTAGAATGCGTTAGGTAATCTCTTATTTTTAGGAAAAAAATCAAGCTCTCGTTAAGGAACGTATATTCAATTAGTAAAACTTATTACATAAAGTACAAGAGAGCAATTTATTCTCCTTATTTACGTTATTATTCGTCAAGTAAACCGTCTTTAATTTCCCTTCTGATCTCATCTAAGTATTTTGAAGCTTGCTCATAATCTCTCTGATTAATATCGGCAATTTCTGACTCTTCTGCTAATTTAAAATTTGAGGTAGTCTTTAAATCGTTTATTTCTAACCCTTCTGCTAATTGAAAATTTGAGGTAGTCTTTAAATCGATAATTTTAGGGATAGGCAGTTTGATAGGAATAGCTTTTGGATAGCTAAAATAGGTAACAAAATCAAAGTAGCCTAGTTTTTCATCAATTACTATCCATTCTTGATCGATTAAATCGATTAACTGCATTTTTGGTTCTTTGACATCAAAAGCATATAGAAAAGCTGCGGCATAAAAACCAGCATGGTAAAAGAAGTTATCTGTATTATTAGAACTACTGAAAGAGGTGGTTAGTGTAAAAGATCTTTGTCCAGTGCAAATACGATCAGAAAAAATGTCATCAGTTGAGCTTTTTAACAATTGCTCAAACTGATAGGTTTCTTGCTGATTAAGTGCGGGGGGTATTTCATAGTTATAAAAACAAGTCAAAGAAAATATATTATCTTTGCCAGAAAACTCCAGTCCAGATTTGTGTCGAGTGAAACGGATAGTTTTCTTTTTTTCTAAATCGCTTCTAGAATCTGATATGTAGTCGTAAAAGCATCGATAACTAAATTCACCGTCTTTACCCTGATAATTAATTTTTCGGAGACGAATAGCATTGATTAATTTAATCCAGTCAGACTTGAGCATAAACAGTAATCCCATTGATCAAATAATTAACTGTTATTATAGCAATTATCTTAAGGGTGAGATAGGAAGTTTTGGTTTTGGGGAGTCGGTCGTTCATACCAAATTAGGTTATACTTCATCTTGATAAGAAACGCTGTAATATACCCAACCCCCTAGAAAAAATTGTTATTGTTCCTCAGATTGACAATAGTTCTAATTGTCTCCCCTGTAGTTCTTGAAACTTGATATTTTCTTGAGAATCTCTGGATAAATCTAAAGCTTTAATCACCTCTTTTGCCACCGCTTTTACTACGGGAATAGCCACAGAATTACCGAACTGTTTATAAGCTTGGACATCGCTGACAACAATCTGAAAACTATCGGGAAATCCCTGTAATCTTGCCCATTCTCTGGGAGTCATTCTGCGGACGAATAACTTATTTACCTCTCCCTTAATGCGAGTAACAGGAGTAAAATTAGTCAGTCTTTTATCGATAACTAAATTTCTTTCTTTTCCCATACCTCCCACCACAATCGCATTAGCAATCCCATCGTTAGAAATAATCTCATACCCAAAACCATTACCTTTATCTTGATGTCTAGCTTTGTGTTTAAATAAAGTTTCTAAATACTGATTAGAGAGATAATATTTAACGCTGACTTCCTTTTCTTCTAGGATATCTTCGAGACAAGTTTCTTGCTGGGTTGGTTGAGGATAGGAAAAATGGTAAATATTTAAATCCTCTCGAAAACCGACAATAAAAATTCGGGGACGATTTTGGGGAACCCCAAAATATCTGGCATTTAAAATCTGGGGAGTGGGTACAAAATAATGCAAATCCTTTTCTAATATATCTAAAATAGTTTTTAAAGTTTTACCTCGATCATGATGGACTAAACCCTGAACATTTTCTAAGATAAAAGCTTTCGGTTTCTTTTCGTGTAAGATACGGGCAACTTCAAAAAATAAGGTTCCTCGTGCATCTTCAAAACCGTGTTTTCTGCCAGCGATACTAAACGCTTGACAGGGAAAACCGCCGCACAGTATATCATGATCGGGGACAGTTTTTGCCTCTAATTTTCTGATGTCTTGATTATCGGGTAAATGACCATAGTTAGCTAAGTAAACCTTTTGGGAGTGAGGATCGATTTCCGAGGAAAAAACGCATTGACAACCCAGATTCTCTAGAGCGATTCTAAATCCTCCTATACCGGCAAATAAATCAATAAAAGTCCACATATTTTATCTATTCTAAGCTTTTGTTTTGATCCCAGAGACGATATTAAACCGGCTATCTTAGATTTTAGTATAAATGCTCGCATCTTTTTCCTCGCCAAAAAAATCAGGAGCAGAATTTCTACTCCTGATAACTTATGAACTTCAGACTTGTCAATTTATTGGAAGATACTGGCAACTTTGGAGCTTACATCTGGTTGAGTTTCAGCGTAGATATTTTGACGAGTGGCGGCGATTTCTGTGTAAGCTTGACGCACTTCCGAGTTAACTGCCACCGTTTTCACATCGTAGATACGGGTAGCCAGTTGGGGATAGAAACCGATAGCGACAATCAAAGCGAGGAAAGAGACAGCGATAAAGATTTCTCTGGGTTTAGCGTCAATATATTCTGATTCGTCAGGAAGGACACAGCTAGTACCGAAACAAACTGCTTGTTCGTTGCTTTTGTTGGGGAGAATGTTAGTAATATCGCAGGAAGAACCATCTCCGTAGAAAACTTGACGAAGCATGGATAGTAGATAAATCGGGGTGAGGATTAAACCAACGGAAGCGAGGAAGACAGTCACAACCCGGAAGGTTTGGCTATAAACGTCACTGCTAGTGACACCGATGAATACAGTAATTTCGCTGGCAAAACCGCTCATTCCGGGTAATGCTAGGGAAGCCATGGCCCCGGCAGTAAAGAGAGCGAAGACTTTCGGCATCGCTTGAGCAATCCCACCCATCTCGTTTAAAGCTAAGGTATGGGTGCGGTCGTAGGTGACACCAGCAAGGAAGAATAAGACGGCGGCAATTAAACCATGGGAGAGCATTTGTAACATAGCGCCGCTAATACCCACATCGGTGAAGGAAGCAATCCCTAACAGTACGAATCCCATGTGTGAAACCGAGGAATAAGCGAGACGGCGTTTCATGTTTTGTTGACCGAAGGAAGCGAAAGCACCGTAGATAATATTGACGACACCGAGAATCGCTAGAATCGGAGCAAAGTATATATGTGCATCGGGTAGAAGCCCCATATTAAGGCGGATTAAACCATAACCACCCATTTTGAGGAGAACACCAGCGAGAATCATCGATACAGGTGCAGAAGCTTCACCGTGAGCATCGGGGAGCCAAGTATGGAGGGGGAAGATGGCGAGTTTGACCCCGAAAGCGATTAATAAACCAGCGTAAAGGACTAATTCTAAAGCGAGGGGATAATCTTTAAATCCTAATTCCGCCATATCAAAGGTCATCGCACCACCACCGTAAAGGGCCATGGCTAGACCGGCAACGAGGATGAAGATAGAAGCGGCGGCGGTGTAGAGTAAGAATTTAGTGGCGGCATAACGACGTTTTTGACCACCCCAGATGGAAACGAGTAGATAAACGGGAATTAACTCGATTTCCCACATTAAGAAGAATAATAATAAGTCTTGGGCGACGAAAACACCAATCTGAGCGGCGTAGAGCAACAGCATCAGGAAGTAGAATAAACGGGGTTTGCGGTCCACTTGCCACGCGGCCAAGATAGAAAGGGTTGTCACCAATCCTGCTAATAAAACTAACGGTGCCGAGATACCATCCACCGACACCGCCCAACTTAAACCAATTTGGGGAACCCAATCGATTTTTTCCACTAATTGTAGGTTGGGGTTGCTTAAATCATATTTTTGTAAAAAGACGTAGCACATTAATATAAAGTCTGCTAGTCCGACTCCAAGAGCGAACCAACGAACAGTTTTTCCTTCTTTGTCGGGGATTACAGGGATAAGGAAGGAGGCAAGCAAGGGGAGCAAAATGATGGCGGTGAGCCAGGGGAAGTTAGCCGTTAGCATGGCGGTAAGAAAAAATACCTATTTGGTTATGTGTTCATTCTAGGCGACTTTGTAAAATTTTGTGAATATTTTTTGGCCTGCCTTTACCATAGACTTTTATATATAGTTGGCGTATCATCATCGATTAACCTAAATAGGGCTTGCTGAAAAAGTTTTTCTTGGGGGGTAGGGTGTGGGGTGTGGGGTGTGGGGTGTGGGGTTTTACCGATTTTCAGGTGGTCAACTACCTAATTTTCAGGGAACAAGTACCTGAATTTTCCCCCTGATCACTCCCAGTCCGGTACTTTTTGATTGACAAAAAGTCTAAAAGTCTTACCCAACAAGGTTTTTAGATTTATTCAGCAGACCCTAAATAAGCTTGTTTGACCCGCTCATCCTTGAGTAAATCCCCAGCTTCTCCTGCGATAGTCAAGCGACCAGCTTCCAAAACATAGCCGCGATTGGCAGTTTCTAGGGCTAAATTGGCGTTTTGTTCCACTAACAGGAAGTTACTCCCGATTCGTTTAATTGACGGATAATACTGAAGATTTCCCGCACTATCTGCGGCGCTAGTCCTAAACTGGGTTCGTCTAGTAACAATAACTTGGGACGACTCATTAAAGCTCTGGCGATCGCCAGCATCTGTTGTTCCCCACCGCTTAGGGTTCCCGCTAACTGCTCTCGGCGCTCCGATAGTCGGGGAAACAGTTGCCACTGCTCTTCCATATCACTTTTTACTCCTCGGCGATCGCTTCTCGTATAAGCACCTAACTGCAAATTTGTCAAGACTGTTTGACGAGCTAAGATTCTTCTCCCTTCTGGACTATGGGCAATTCCCCGTTTAACGATTTCATGGGGTGGTAAATGGGTAATATCTTGACCCTGATAAATGATTTGCCCCGTCTTTGCTGTTAAAAGCCGAGATATCGTCTTTAGAGTCGTCGTTTTTCCTGCTCCGTTCGCTCCAATCAGGGTGACAATTTCCCCCGTTTCTACCCTTAAACTAACCTGCTCTAATGCCTTTATTCCGCCATAATTAACCGATAAATCGTTAATTTCTAACATAAACCCAGTCAAATCCCAATAGGATCACTATAGCAGTGATCAGTTACCAGTGATCAGTGATCAGTTATCAGTGATCAGCTACCAGTTACCAGTTATCAGTTATCAGTGATCGGATTTGAGTTTTTAGTCAGTCCCGATGAAAAAATTTTCACCCCCACAGATGAAAGAGGTTTCCTTCCCTACACCCCACACCCCACACCCTACACCCTCTTTCAAGTCAGGGATAAGGAAGAAGTTCGAGCATTTGTACTAATTTTTCCAAGACGCAGATTAACAGTGCTGTCTTTTCACTGCTTACTGTTTACTGATAACTGATCACTGATTATCTGCCTAAAACTTCCAAGACCACTGGGGCAACTCCCGATTGGAAGACACCGATAATCGCTGCCGCACCTCTGGAGAGGTCGATGACGCGACCACCGCTAAACGGACCGCGATCGTTAATTCGCACCACCACCGAGCGCCCATTACGCAGATTAGTTACCCTAACCTTGGTGCCGAAAGGTAGATAGCGATGGGCGGCAGTTAAACCACTAGAGTTAAAAGTCTCACCACTAGCGGTGCGACGACCGTGGAAACCGGAACCATACCAAGAGGCCATTCCCTTTTTACGGGGGCGACTGCTGGTTTTTACCGCTTGGCTTGTTTTCGGCTTCTCTGGCGGTGTCACTGAGGCAGGATTGCTGGCCGGGGCCGGCTTGACTTGATTGGGTTGTGATTGGGGTTGTATCGTCGAAGGAATGGCCTCTTGGGTCCGGGGTGTAACGCTTGCAGGGACGGTATTTTCTTTGTCCACTAGGGACTCCAAAGTCTTTAGAATTTCGTTAGCATTATCTTGAACAGAACGTGATAATTTAATATCCGAATCAGCTGTTCGACTATTAGAAAAAGCGGACAGAACGGTTTGAGTAGTTGACTCGATAACAGTTTGACGACCTACGCTAATATCCGTCAGGCTGTTGCTGTGTCCTGCTGTCTGGGAACAAATTATCGAGGCTGTAGTCCCCACTACGGTAAGGGCAGTTACAGCTTGTAGTTTGTTGATCAGTTGTTTATTCATAGACTTTCTTATTGTGCGTTAGCAAGTTCCCAATGCAAAGCAAAAGGGAACTTGCTAACATTCCTTTGTGCTTGCAGAGCTAACTTGGTTGCGTTCTGTTCAACCGTATCACGGAAAATCGGTTGGTCATTACGAGAATTTATATCGTTATCGGGCAAGAGAATCAAAAATTTAAATAAAGGGTTGACTTGCGCTAAAAACCAAGTTAGGATGGTAAGTTTTGAATTTTTTGTGTCCTAGAGGGGGTCAAGGTTAGGAAAACTTGGGGAATTAGTGAAATTTCGAGAGGGAATAATGCTAGTATTGACAAGGCTTTCAAGGATTATCAGCCTCCCTCGATTTCCCTCTATAAATGCAGATAATAGTTAATAAAACTGTTATCTTCGCTACAAAAAAACAGATTTTTAATATCAATGTTAAATCGGACTAAGGATCAGAGATTAAAAATTATAATAGGGGCTTGACAAGGAACTAAAAATAAGCTGTTATTAGCCAAACTTAACAACGCAATCAGAAATGTTAATACAGGCTAATACTAAATCCTGTTTAAAAGGGATAGGGAAGTGGGGAAGTGGGGAAGTGGGGAGTATTTTCAGTAAACAGTAAAAAGTAATCAGTGAACTGAAACTCGCATCTGATCACTGAATACTCACTCCTAACCCCACGAAAAGCTTTTTCGGCAAACCCTGGCGTTGCATAATAGAGATAGGAATCTTCTTTTGTGGGATTTTTAAAAACTAGACTCAAACTAACTTTTGGATACGAGGCCCAGTTGCCATTCATCCCTTGATTCAGCAACGCCTAATTTTTTTATCAGAGATTATCGACACAAACAGAAGCATAAATCGTAGGGTGTGAAGTGCGAAAACGTAACGCACCAATTTAATAATAAGGGACTTGCGTGGGAATAATATCCCAGCTTTGAAAATCGCTCTGTAGAAGAATCAGACCAGCCCTATGGCACATTATCAAAGCGCAAGTCCCTTATTGGAAGGGGGCTGTCAAAGGCTCTCCCCCTACTTAGGGTCTGCTGAATAAATCTAAAAACCTTGTTGGATAGGACTTTTAGACTTTTTTACCCTCAAAAAGTGCCAGCCATTGCGGGGATCGGGGGGAAAATTCAGGGACTTTTTC
>VYLQ01000184.1_pt1 | contig 14274 bp, 10 predicted proteins | sample 5115351 | NCBI WGS metagenome assembly VYLQ01 (sample SAMN12291776, study PRJNA351875) | freshwater metagenome | isolation source: freshwater lake | place: USA: Michigan, Lansing Lake | collected 2013-08-14 | reverse complement strand
CGGGAATTTTTGTCCAATCAATCAATTGGTGAACTTCGGGAAAGAAGAAATGTAAAAATGCTTCAAAATACTCGGTTAATGCTTCTTTCCAGGGTTCATCATAATTGGCGGTTGTTGGGTTCATGGCAAGTCGCTACCAATTGGAAAGTTAGGCAATCCTCTAGATTCATTATTCCCAATAAATATCATCAATGCTACTTGTCGTCACAAAACTTCCCATTAGAGCAACCTACATCTACATCTTTGTTCTGACATTTATTGGTAAAACTATATAATGCCGTCAGATAGCGGCTCTTCTGGTTTATGTTTGGAAGGTCTATTCTCGCGAAACAGGTGCAAGATTTTGAGGGAATCGTGCTTCAAAACCTTGCGTTTTCATCGGCCCGCGTCCTGTAGGGGCGAAGCATTCGGATAAAAAATCTACGGTTTCACCGATAGGTTATTGCCCAAATGCTTCGCCCGTACTTTTTGCCGCAAACCCTAGATAGAGTCCTATAGCAGCGGGCAGAAGGCAGTATTTTCGCCGCTTTTGCCCCCCTTTTAGAGAGATTCTTCGCTCACGGAACCATCTTCCTGCACCCAGGCGAGATTTTTAATCATTCGATCGCGGGCATAGGTGCGAATTTGTGCCTCGCTGCGACCACCTAAATCGATCGCCACCCTCAGATTCGGATCACTGGTGCGAAGGGAGCGAGCTTGACTAAAAGTCGCTATCTGGGCGTTATTACCCAAAGGGATAAGTAACCAGTCGAGGGGAGGAGCTTGACTGGGTAAAGTCTGCCCTGATAATAAACTTTCGTGCAGTTCTTCGATATTCAGGGAAAAACCGATACCCGGAGCCGATTGACCCTGGGGATGAAAAACGCCCAATAATTGATCATAGCGTCCGCCCTGGCCTAAAATACTGAGATTTTGCTGGTGATCACTAACGGCTTGAAAAACGATGCCAGTGTAGTAATCAAAGGTTTGAATCAGACTTAAATCGAGAATTAGGGGGAAAGGCCTAGAGCGATCGGCATTAAGCAGCTCTACTAGGGATTTAAGGTTATTAACGGCTTTTTGGGCCGATTCTTCCTGGGCTAATACTGCCACTTGTGCGAGGACATCGTGAGGATTACCGCGCAGCTGAAATAATTGTCGGGCTTGCTGCCGGAGGGTTTCGTTGGGATAGGGAAGATTTTCGAGGCTAACGTAGTCAAGGAGGGCTAAACAGCGTTTCACCTGTTCCCGCAAGGGACCGGGAAAAGGAGAAAGTAGGGAACGAGTCAAACCCGCTTCTCCTAGAATAATCTGCCAGTTAGGGAAGGCCAAACTATCGAAACAGTCAGCCAAGAGCAGTAAAATCTCGGCATCAGCTAGTAAACCGCCAGAAAAGAGCAATTCTACCCCCGCTTGATAGAATTCCACTTGACGACCGTGATAACCGGCGCTAGGGCGACGAAAAACGTTAGCCCGATAACAGAGACGTTGGGGATAGGACTCCCCACTCATGCGGGTGACGGCACTACGGGCAATGGAAGCGGTTAATTCAGGGCGTAATCCCGATAGTCCTTGACTATCCCCGTGCAGTTGGATCACGGTGCCCGGATCGATCGCACCGCCTGCGGTGAGGGTATCGAGCCATTCAATGGTGGAGGTGACAATCCTTTGATAGCCCCAACGCTGAAAGACAGACTGAAGGCGATCGTTAATCCAGCCTTTTTGGGTAACTTCTAGGGGTAATAAATCCCTTGTCCCCGCCGGGGGTTGATGAATCATGGGAGTTTGCTAATCAAAATCGGTGGCACTGGTTAGTCCTATTTCTTTTTACCACCAAATCGAGACCAAAAACCGCCCTTGCGCTCTCCTTCCTCTTTTTGTCCTTTCTGGTCTTGCATTTCAGTATTAGAATTAATTACTTTATCTAGTTCCCGTTTGCTCCTAATCACCGTCGCATCTTGGGGGTTGGCTTTCCAGGCGCGATTGATATGAACCCGGGCCATGGAGAGTTGATTTTGTCGCAGGTAGGCTAAACCGAGAAGGGCGTGACAGATGCTATTATCCGGTTCTTCCCGCAGGGCATCGCGCAATTCTCGCAAAGCTTGGGCGGGATTATTTTGGTCAAGAGAGGCTTGGGCGCGGCGAATATAGGCTTCTAGGGGCGATTCTTTGGCTTTAGCTGGGGCTGCCGTGGTTACAGCCGCTCTAACTAACTCGGACTGGTTGTTAGGATTGCCTTGGGAGATAAAGACTTTCGGGGGGGTTTTCCTGTTGCCCTGACCTTCGGTTAACATCAGATAAACCATGTTGAGTTCACTAAGTTGGGCGATTTTCTGATCGGTATTTTCTAGGGCGGTATATTGATCGATCGCCAAAGATTGCAGGATTTTTTGATAGGCTAATTCATAGTTAGCACTAGATTGGGCTAGTTTTCTAGCTGGTTCGCTATTGATGGTGATTTTACTCAAATCTCTCGCCATTGCCTTGCCCATTTGTGCTAAAGTAAGCCGAAATTCTTCGCGAGATAGGTCGCGGCCTAGATGTTCGTAGGCGGGGTTAACTAATTTTGAAAGTAACTGATTAGCCCGTTCCCTTTCGGCGGGGGTGTAAATGCGACAGGTATCGGGATGGAGTTTATAGGCGATTTTTAAGTAACGCTGGCGAATCTCCTGATGCCCGGCATCGATCGAGACTCCTAAAATAGCGAAGTGATCGATTAAATCATATTGAAATAATCCCTGGGAAATTGGAAAAGTCATAGAGAGTATCCTAACTTTAATCGAAATGATAATCGCAGTGAACTACTCTCAAGGTCGTTGAGAGCTTCCTATTTCAAGGGGGATTGCCTCAAGACAGACTTACGCCCAGCTTTTGGTCTTATATCCCCTCTATAGGCAGTATCGCTAGTTCCTAACGACAGTATCCGTAAGGCTTCATCTCTGATATTTATCGCCGCATTTATGTCCCGGTCATGGGTTGTTTGACAATGTTCACAAGTCCATATTCTAACATCAAGCGGCAAACTACCCACTTGATTTAGGCAGACATGACAAGTTTTAGAACTAGGAAAAAACCTATCAACTTCGATATAGGTTTTCCCCTCCCATTCTGCCTTGTATTTAAGCATTGTACAAAACATTCCCCAACCACAATCACTAATAGCCTTAGCTAAATTATGATTGCGTACTATGGCTTTAACATTGAGGTTTTCTACAGCAATAACTTGGTTTTCGTTAACTATCTTACGGGATAGCTTGTGGAGAAAATCCTCACGGCATCTTGAGATTTTATAGTGAACTTTAGCTACTTTACGTCTAGCTTTTTGACGGTTGTTACTTCCTTTCTTTTTACGAGAAAGCTTTTGTTGTTTACGTTTTAAATTGCGTTGATGTTTAGCAAAATGTTTAGGGTTATCATATTTACTGCCATTACTGGTAATAGCAAAATGAGTTAATCCTAAATCAATTCCTATCGCTTTTCCATCCGTTGATGTCTCAAGAGAATCTAATCCGTCATCAACTAAAATAGAAGCGTAGTATTTACCGTCTGGGTTTTTTGAGATAGTAACGGTTTTAATTGTTCCTGCAAATTCCCGATGACGAACACAATAAACTAATCCAACTTTACCAGGTAATTTGAGGTAGTCTCCTTCAAATTTGACATTAGCGGGATAGCTAATTGATTGTTTACCATGTTTAGATTTGAATCTTGGTAATCTCGCCCGTTTTTCAAAGAAGTTTTGATAAGCTTGAGATAAGTTCAAAGCAACAACCTGCAAGCACTGGGAATAAGCATCTGTCAACCACTCATATTCTTTTTTGAGACTAGGCAATAGTCCCTGAATATAGTTTCTTGTCAGTCCTTTTCCTGTTGCTTTATAGGTTTCTTGGCATAAATTCAATGAATAATTCCAAAACCAACGACAACAACCAAAGCTTTTTGCTAAGGCTATTTCTTGCTCGGTATTGGGGTATATCCTGAATTTGTATGCTTTATACATTACTCTGTTATCATAAACCTATATTTAGGATAACATGGGTTTGAAAAATCGTCTATATGCTGGTCAGCATTCATCCCATCGCTAAAAGCGAGGGACTTCTGCTGACATTCAAGTTAAAACTGAAAGCTCCAAGAGGCCGCTTTTTGCAGAGCTTGGCTTAAGGAGGCGTGAATCTGTCCGTTAGTGGCCAGAATTCGCCCCGTTTCCATCAGAAAAGGACTCTCATCGTAGGCGGTAATTTTACCCCCAGCTTCTTCGATCAGAATAACTCCTGCGGCCAGATCCCAGGGATTAATTCCTCGTTCCCAATAACCATCTAAGCGCCCACAGGCCACATCGGTTAAGTCTTTGGCAGCGGAACCGCTGCGGCGTACGCCTTGGGTCAGATGGGTCAGATAACAGAATTCGGCATAATTATTATCGGGGGTTTGACAGCGATCGTAGGCAAAGCCCGTCACCAGTAAACTTTTTTCTAGTTCACTGGTCCGGGAGACATGGATGGGACGACGGTTCAGGGTGGCCCCTAAACCCCGGGCCGCCCGAAATAGTTCGTTTCTAAAGGGGTTATAGACGACTCCCACTTTTGCTATCCCTGCGATCAGTAGTCCGATGGAGACGACGGATACGGGATAACCGTGGGCATAGTTGGTGGTTCCATCGAGAGGATCGATCGCCCAGAGATACTCGCTGTCCGTGCCTGGCAGTTTTCCCGATTCTTCCGCTAAAATCCCATGTTCGGGAAAATGACGGCCAATAATTTTGAGAATTTCTGTTTCCGCTCGACGATCTATTTCCGTCACTAAATCGCCCGATCTCCCTTTTTCTTCTATTGTCTCGATTTTACCCCAATTATCGAGGATAATTGTTCCCGCCGCTAGGGCGGCTTCGCTGGCAATGTCTAGGTATTTTTCCAATTGGCTGCTGGTATCTGGCACGATTAATCCCGAATCTATTCTTCATCTAAGGGTAAACCAAAACGCACTTTCCCACGAGCAAAAAAGCGACCGAATTGCAATTCATAGACTTCATCTTCGTCTTGGGTGGCTACTTCCATATCGCCCCGGGCATAACTGACACAAAGTAAAGCATAACCTCTGGCTTTTAATTCCGGCGATAGTCCGATCGCTTCTGGTTGATGGATATCCCCCGACAATACCCTGACCGCGCAGCTGGTACAAGCTCCATTGCGACAGGAAAAGGGTAATTGATAGCCCTGTTTTTCCAGACTGTGGAGTATATAGTTATCATCGGGAACGGTGGTGGTAATTTTTTCGCCCGTCTGACGATTGTTAACGGTGATTTGATAATATTTAGTCATAGTTTAGTTAGGCGGAAATTATCGATGCAATTCTCGATAGTGCTATTTTGATCAGTCATCTTGATTGTATCATAAATCATTGCTCAAATGCTTATCATCTTGACAAATGCTCCTTGAGAACTATTGACTTTTCTTGGGTCACTTGCCAATTTTTATGGCTCTTGAAACTTAATCTCTTTTAATCTAACTGCACCGTCAATAATTGAGATTTCCTGGGAGCCAATTTGCACGATCGCATCTAATCCCTTGCCGATAATTTTAACTGCTGGGGGACGACTTTTCTGCACGGTCATCACCAGAAAAAACTCCTCGCTACCCGTGGCTAAAATGCGCTCACCTGTATTAGTTTTCTCGACTTTTAAAGTCACGGGAGTGATAAAAGTTCCCTGCATAGTTGCCCTATTTTGAGTGATAGTAAAACTATTTTTTCCGAGAGTGACATTTCCCTGGGTATTCATCACCCAAGTTTTATTAATAAATTCTGGTTGCTCGACTTCACCTAATAATTTATCCATCAAGACGAATAATCCGGGGGAACCAGAGGAGAGACTGTAATCGACGGCGAAAGAGCGAACTAGAGCCACTCCTGCGGGTGGATTAGCTCCTTTAACCCTAATTTTATCAGTTTTTAACGTAATTACTCCCGAACCATCGGGACTAGATTGAAAAGCCATCGGTTTTGCCTGGGACCAAGGCGGTGTTTTCGGGAAAATAACCGTATTTTCCGAATTCCAGTCACCTTCTGACCCCTCAAAACTCGCCCAATGTCCTCCTAATCCCCAAATTCTCACACTAGCGACATCGGGAAAAGACCATCCCCCCACAAAAGGTTGCTGTTTGAGATAGATACTAGCGACAAAATCCTCTTCATTTTGCCACTGATTACGAAAAGCATAAAATCCCTTTTGTTGATCAACTAAAACCCGGTCAAGTTGGCGTTCGGGATTTTCGGGAGTAAGATTAGATGGATAAGCAGCAAGAAGAAAAGGGGCAATATGAGGATAATGGGGGTGAAAAAGTTGTTTTTCTTGACCTTGTAATCGCCATTTTATTGCTGGCAGCCATGATTTATCGGTAATTCCCAATCCGATAGTTAATAAAGACACTCCTAAAAAAGTCTGATGTCTGCCATAAGCAGGAATCAATAATTGACCATTTTTAGGGACAATTCTGGTTAAATAATGGGGGATCAATTGGGCTGCCGAGGAACCAGTTACTAAGTCCAATCCGAGACTATTTCGATACCCTTGCAAAAAAGGAAAAACACCGATAACCATCGGTTCGGTGGTGTATAAATCTCCTTCCGTGCCAAATCCTCGATCGCCGATAGCTTTGGTAAAATAGCGTTCTAGGTGACGTTTAGCCATTTCCACCTGTGCCGAGGGATAATAGAGAGAATCCGGTGGTAAATCTTCCTTGAGAATCGCTAAACTAGCTAAACCGGCAGCACCTCTGGCCCGCGCATTCCAGTTACTAACTGCGTCTCCATTCCATCCATTTTTGGGTGAATCACCTTTGAGAAGTTTTTTACTTTCACTGGATAACCAATGAGTAATTTCCTGTTGGCGCGTTTCTCCCCAAAGATCATAACAAAGATCGTAGGCGAGAGCGACTCCGGCGACAATTGGAGCTTGTTCTAAGACTCTCCTTCCCCGATTTTTACGGGTTTTTTCGATAATTTCCCAGGCGGTTTCTGCTGATTTTTGATCTTGATTTAAAATTGCTAAAAAACAATGACCTGTGGCATGATAACCCCCATTAGGCACATAACCACCGTAATAAATTTTTTCCTGTAAACTGTTGTTTAATTGGGCGATAATAGTTTGACCGATGGGAGTTTTCGCTTTTTCTCTGAGATTAGTTAATTCTGACTTGCGAAAGATTAAACGGGGATGTTCTCGCGCTTGCAGGGGTTGATGATTAGGGACAGGATTAGGCCATAAAGGGGAAATTGTGCCATTAACTGTGTTTTGTAGTCTTCTTCCCCCTAACGTGCCTTGATAACTGCCGATAAGTTGGTCTTGGTAGGGGACAATTTCGATATTATAGATAGCTTCCCTGACTTCCGCTTGCCAGTGGTCAGTTTGAATGTTTATTTTCACCTGTAATCGCCAAGCATTGTCTAATTTAATCGTTTTTACCGTACCTTGGTGATCCACTTCTTGATTGAATTTGGGTGCGTATCCCCACACCGATGGCTGACAAACAGCGCGATCGCAGGTTAAATCTAGGGTCAGATATTGATAAACGGGTTTATCTTGCCACAGTTTCCAAACACCATTTTTCAGGGTTAAACGAAGGTTGCCGGTTAATAATTGCGGATTGATGGCTTCTTGACTAGGTGCGCTTGTACCACCTAGCAAAAGTAAGGGAATGGCCGCTAAAAACGGAGATATTTTCATATTAAACAAGCGATGGGAAATATAATGGATTCTAGGAAGAATAATTTCCAAATAAATTGGTAAAATCGGCTGATTTCGCTTTTATCTTCTAAATTTACTCTGCGACTACGCCACCAAAGAAGAAGTAGTAGGAGCAGATGGGCAATAATGGCCAGAGAAGAATTAATTCCTGTTATCCCCAAGAGACCGACGGCAATCATCCCTGCATAACATAGCGAAATTGTCAATAGGGAAATTGTTAAGATTTTTTCAGGGCCGAGAAGGAGGGTAAAAGTGGTAATTTGGTAAATGCGATCGCCTTCTAGGTCAGGAACATCCTTGAAAATAGCGATCGCAACGGTGAAAACAAGAACAAAAGCTGTTAAAACCCAGACTGAGGGATAGATAGACTGATTTTGATTAATAACTGTGTTGTAGTGACGAAAAAGACCTAAATTGACGATAACACCCCGGACGGTAAAAATACAGAAGGCTGCCCAGAGGGGAAAGCGTTTTAAACGCACTGGTGGCAAGGAATAGGCAGTGCCGATGAGTAAACTAATCCCCACGGTGATTAACAGCCAAAAACCACCGATAAAAGCCAGTATAATTGCTAAAATACCAGTAAAAACCACGATTAACCCGCCTGTTAACCGAGAAAATTCGCCCTTGGCTAGGGGAAGCTGGGGTTTATTGATTTTATCGATGTCGATGTCTTCTAACTGATTTAAACCGACGATGTAGATATTACCCGCAAGACAAGCGACCCAAGTGAGCAATAAAACCGACCAATGGCTAAAAAAATCGCTAATATTGCCCAAAGCAATTAAATACAGACTTAAAACACTCAAAGAAGTGCCGATAATCGTATGAGGACGGGAAAATTTCCAGAGACTCCCTAACCGGTCGAGAAAGTTAGGCTGGGGATGGTTAACTGGAAGAAAAGGAGCTTGATTCATCAGACCTCTGGTAAAAATCAAAAATTGTCGTGGTTGGTGAGGAGTCAGTAGTCGGTCGTCAGGAGAATTAGGAATGAATAATAATCAATTAAATGGTCTATTTAGATATTTTATGCCGCTTAATCGTTATTTTTGACGTTTTTAAACCCTCAAAAATCAATTATGCAGGAGGTCTATCAAAAAAAATCAATCCGAGGACAAGTAATCTGTTAAAATGATAATCCAGACTCAAACCCTGTGGAGAGGTGGCAGAGTGGTTGAATGCGGCAGACTCGAAATCTGCTTTAGGGTCACACCTAACGTGGGTTCAAATCCCACCCTCTCCGTTGAACTGATAACTTAGTGCTGTCGTTAAGCATCTTAAGGGATGTAGAGTTGTTGGCTGGTTTCCGACTGGTGACTAAATTGGGACAACAAAAATCAACCCTGATTGTTAAGAGCAAAAGCTTTTCTATTCTCCCCAACTTCTTCACTTTTTCATGGCCAGGGTCAAACCATCACCAATAGGAATAATACTGATATTTACCCGTTCATCCTGCTGAATTTTGGCATTAAGTGAACGGATAATGTTTGTGCGATTATCGGTGCTATCGGCCGCCGCTACTCGTCCCGACCAAAAAACATTATCGATAGCGATAATTCCGCCCGTTCTGACCAATTGTAATGCCCTTTCGTAGTAGCGATCATAATTACTTTTATCGGCATCGATAAAGACAAAATCGAAACTATTACTTTCTCCCCTGGCGATTAATTGATCTAAAGTCTCCAGAGCCGGGGCAATTCTTAAATCGATTTTATCGGCGACACCGGCCTGCTGCCAATAACGGCGGGCTATATTGGTATATTCTTCGCTTAGATCACAGGCGATGAGCTTGCCTTCTGGGGGTAAAGCTAAGGCCACCACTAGAGAACTATAACCGGTAAAAACCCCTATTTCTAGGGTTTTTTTCGCCCCGATCGCCTGTACCAAAAAAGCCATAAATTGACCTTGTTCGGGGGCAATCTGCATGACTGCCAGGGGTTGAGAGGCAGTTTCTTGACGTAATTGAGCTAGAATAGGAGACTCTCGCAGACAGATAGATTGATAATAGGAATAGAATTGTCGATCGAGTCCAAGAGTTTGATTAGCCATAAAAAAAATCCTAGTGGATGAAGTTATCGGGTAAAATTCTGGGTAATCTGAAGCTAGAGAGACCGTATTGGTTAACCAAAAAGGAAGACTTGGCAGGAAGCAAATCATGATGAAACCCGACTCGGATCATCTCTTTAACGAAGATCTCGAACAGTTGTTAGAGAGTTTAGAAGACAAAGACACCGACGGTAATGAGACTCTAGACGAACTCAGCTTTTTATGGGAGCAGAGTGACTCTCCGGCGGCCAAGTCAGGGGTCTCTTTTGGCCAAACCCCGTCTTCCTTGCCCTCGGAAAGGGAATTAGAGGAACTTTTTGGCGGTAGTATCAATTGGGAAGATGCCCCCAGTAATGATCTTCATTCTACCCGTGGAACCTCTCCAAAGTCAGAACCGGAAGATGGGGATGATCTCGCATCGCTGCTGCTAGAAAAGGCGGTGGTCTTGGACTCAGAAGCAATTATAACCATCAGCCACCCCAATTTTTACGACAGCCTCGAAGACTTAGAAGCTTTTCTGGAAAAACCCACCCCACCAGGGCAATCGCCACTACCAGACATCTTTGAATCCCTAGAGTCCCTTCTCTCGGAATCCACAGCAGCGGACTGGGTGGGTGCGGCGGAACATCTCCAACGGTTAGAATCACGGGAAATTGCCCTGGAAAGCCCCCTAGAGGCTGAATTCAAGGATTTAGAAAAACTCATCGAAGAAACCAATCAGGTGATGGCAGCAACTCCGGCGGCCAGTTTCAGTCCATCGCTAGGGTTAAATAACCTGCGTCCCCGTGTCAGTAAAGCTTTTGAACAGACGATGCGGGTGCCGATCAAACAATTGGATAACCTCAGCAATCTGATCGGAGAACTGGTGGTTAAACGCAATCGCATTGAAGAGGAACAGGAGCGCCTGCGTCTCTTTTTGGATAATTTGCTTAACCAAGTTCAAAATCTCAGCGATGTGGGCAGTCGGATGCAGGATCTCTATGAAAGAACCCTCCTAGAAGGGGCTTTACTGGCTAGTCGCAATCCCAGCGGTGCCATCGGTTACGGTAGAGTTAAGGGAGAAAATCAGGGCGATTCGGCTATGACCGGGGAACTAGATGCCCTAGAGATCGACCATTTTACCGATTTCCATTTATTATCCCAAGAGATGATCGAATTGATCGTGCGCGTGCGAGAATCGGCCTCTGATATTCAATTTGTCGTCGATGAAACCGATCGGGTGACGCGCAGTCTGCGACAGGCTACCACCCAACTACAGGAAGGGATGACCAAATCGCGCATGGTTCCCTTTAGTCAAACTGCCGATCGCCTACCCCGGGCAATTCGCGATATTTCCCTGAAACTACATAAACAAGCCAAATTAAAAGTGGAAGGGGGTGATGTTCTCATCGATAAGATGATCCTCGAACATCTCAATAGTCCCATGACCCATCTGGTCAACAATGCGATCACCCACGGTATTGAATCACCCCAAGAACGCAGGGCCAAAGGGAAACCTGCCCACGGTAAGATCTCTGTCCGGGCATTCCTACAGGGAAATCAAACCGTGATCACCGTTGGTGATGATGGGGCCGGTATTGATGCTGATCGGGTGAAACGCAAGGCGATCGAAAAAGGCCTGATCGGCGATCGGGAAGCTCAACACCTCAGTCCCCAAGAAGTCTATGAACTTCTCTTTCACCCCGGTTTTAGTACCAAAGATCAGGCCGATGATTTTGCCGGTCGTGGGGTGGGTTTAGATGTGGTGCGTACCAGTTTAATCGATGTGCGCGGGACTGTTACTATTGACTCGGTACTGGGCCAAGGAACCACTTTTACCATCCGTTTACCCCTAACCGTGAGCATCTGTAAGGCCCTCTGTTGTGTTAGTAATCATGCGCGCATCGGTTTCTCCATGGACGGAGTGGAAGATATGAAGGATTTCCGGTCTGGCGATATCCATCGGGATCGGGAGGGACGGCGCTGCGTTTTCTGGCAAAATACTTTACTGCCCTTCCAACCCTTGAGCGAATTGCTTTCCCATAATCGGCAACTAAGTCGCGGTAGTTTTTACACCAGCAAACAGGAGGAAGACTCTTTTTCGATCGTGATCCTGCGCGGTGGTAATAATCTCCTAGCGGTACAGGTGGATCAAGTGATCGGGGAACAGGAGATCGTGATCAAACAGATCGAAGGACCGATTCCGAAAACGGCTGGGATTGCTGGGGCGACGGTTTTAGGCGATGGTACGGTGATGCCGATCGGCGATGTGTTAGAGTTAATCGACATCGCCAGGGGTCGTCTGCGTACCGATAACGGTAGTCTTTGGCGCCAACCTGCCCCCCCCGTAGCGGTGGAAACTAGCCAAAAATCGGAGGCTATGGTTCTGATTGTCGATGATTCGATTACTGTCCGTGAATTGCTCTCTTTAAGCTTTAGTAAAGCCGGTTATCTTGTGGAACAGGCCCGGGATGGTCAAGAAGCTTGGGAAAAATTACGCGGTGGTTTGCCCTGTGATATCGTTTTCTGCGATATCGAGATGCCCCGCATGAATGGCCTAGAATTACTGTATAATTTGCAAAAAGACCCCCGATTAGCGGCGATTCCCGTGGCTTTATTGACTTCTCGGGGAGCGGAACGTCATCGCAAGGTGGCGGCGACATTAGGAGCTAGTGGTTATTTTACCAAGCCCTACACGGAAAGAGATTTACTCTCGGCGGCTGAAAGAATGATTGCAGGGGAAGTGTTACTAGCTAATAGTATTAAAGCGACTTCTAATCGGCCTTTATCCTCCGATAAAACGATTATTGACAGTAATCTTCCTAATTTCTGGGAACAATCGAGTCCTCTGGTGTTGATTGTCGATGATTCGGTAATGGTGCGGGAAATGTTAGCGATTTCTTTTGTTAAAGCCGGTTATCGCATTGAACAGGCCCGGGACGGTTTAGAAGCATGGGAAAAATTACGGGCCGGATTAGCTTGTGATCTGATTCTCTGCGATATCGAAATGCCTCGTCTGAATGGGTTAGAATTGCTCTCTCGTCTGCAAAGGGATGAACAACTTCAGGGGATACCAGTAGCGATGATTACCTCGCGAGGAGCGCAAAAAATGCAGCATCTCGCCGCCGCTAAAGGGGCAAAAGGTTATTTTGTCAAGCCCTATATTGAGGATGTGTTACTGTCGGCAGCCCAACGTTTAATCGCTGGTGAGGTATTAATCCAAAAAGAAAATTCCGTGGATTAAGTTCAGTGGGATTTAAGTTTTATCGAGGAGAATTTCCACTAGGGTTTTTACCGTTTTCTCTAATTGTTCAACCCGCTGCTCTAAACTAAGAGAAGGAGCAGGAGGTTTTAAACCATGAATCGCTTGTAAAAATGCCTCCCATCCCTTTGAGCATTTAATATTGTAGGCTTCTTTATAGGCTTTATAGGCATTATTATAGTTACCGTAAAGGGAGATAATATCATCTTTAGTTAAATTTCCTTCGGGCAAAGACTTATGGGCAATATTCAAATCATGATCGCTTAAACTATTTAAAACTTCTTGCAAGCGGACAGTCAAAGTGGCCGTAATTCCGTAAACCTGGGCAGCATTTTTTAGATACTGCTGGTGCAAATCTTCTAGATTAGCAATTAATTTACTGATTCTAGACATGATTGATTTTACTCCTTAACTGATTTATTTATCTAGCAAAGATTTGTTGATATTTGACCGACCACTCCCCATTTGTGGCCGGTCAGGATCGGAGGGCAAGTTATTATCGATCGAACCAAAATCTTCCCAGTTATCATCGAGAAATAGAGATTTTACTAGAGTCCATAAAATAGTTAGCTTTCCATATACAGACTTGGTACTACGGACATTATGAGCCGCCACTTTTACTTCCATTTCGATCTGCTTTAATTCAGCAATAACTTTCTGGCTCTCCGCCGTAATTTTGGCTTTTTCTTCAGTTAAATTCCGCATTTCTGAATTTAAAGAATCTAATTCTTTTTGCAGGTCAATATTAGGGGCAGATATTTCAACAATTTGGTCTTTTAAATGACTATTATCATCTCGATATTGCTGATTCCATCGTTTATATTGTCCTTGAGAGCTTCGCAGGGACTTAATTACAGCAGCCGCTTCTTGTAACTCCCGATTATCTGGATACTTTCTAGCTAGTTTATCTTAAGTGTCGGGTGAAGACCCTCAGTTTCACTGACGGGATGAAACCCGACCAGTATAAAAAAGCACTTCGACACATTTCGACAGGAGTTCGGCGAGGCTCACTCGGGCCGCTCAATGTAAAGGCTCAGTGACACGAAGCACGATTGAATCCTTGACAATTTTGTGCGGATGCGTTAGCATAAAAATAGTTGTTTGAGGTCGATAAACAATGATTGTCTTAGAAATGAAAGCTGTGGTCAAACCGAGTCAATGTTCTGCCATTGATGAGGCTATTCGTACAGTACAATTCATCAGAAACAAAGCATTAAGGCTTTGGATGGATGCCAAGAGAGAAGACAAAATCGATAAATATTCTCTC
>VYLQ01000200.1_pt1 | contig 14352 bp, 18 predicted proteins | sample 5115351 | NCBI WGS metagenome assembly VYLQ01 (sample SAMN12291776, study PRJNA351875) | freshwater metagenome | isolation source: freshwater lake | place: USA: Michigan, Lansing Lake | collected 2013-08-14 | reverse complement strand
TTAAGAGTGGATTAGAGATGAAGATTGATTGAATGAACCAATCATAGTCAATCCAATAATCACATCAATCATAGTTAAGACCATTGGAAAAGAGGGTCTGCATACGCACGGATTCTCCATTATGAACATAATATCATGTCAAGCCGCCTTTGTCAAGAGAAAATTTAACAAAATCCAGATAATGTAGGGTGCGTTAGACGGCCAAAATTTCTGCTTTAACTTCAAGCTAACAATGCCTCGTAACGCACCACCTATACTTTAGACGTTCATAATCTGAGATTTATTAAACTTCTGAAATCGTAGAGGGGGTGTAGGGTGTAGGGTTTTACCGATTTTCAGGGGGTCAAGTACCTGAATTTTCCCCCTGATCACTCCCATGTCTGGCACTTTTGGATTTTAAAAAAGTCTAAAAGTTTTATCCAACAAGGTTTTTAGATTTATTCAGCCAACCCTAATTAACCATTTTTTTGCTTCTAGCTGGCTATTTTGTCACCCGCCAACTGAGTTTAAGATTAACCCAAAAGTTCCAAACCGTGACGATGGCAATCGCAATAAAGTTAGCTAGATAACGATTGATTCCTAAACCATTAAAGAGAAGGTTGAGCAGCAGCACGTTTAAAATTAAACCGGCTAAACAGATCAAATTGAACTTGAAAAATCTTTTCCAGCGTTTATTCCAACCCCGTTGACGAGCGGATAAATCGCCAAAAGTCCAGCGATCATTCCAGATAAAATTATTAATAATTGCTAATTCGGCGGCGATGATTTTACTGCGGGTTAATCCCCAACCCAAAGCGGCGGGATCACTGAGAAGATAGAGAAAGGCCATATCGACAAAAACCCCGGTTAATCCCACTAAACCGAAGCGAATAAATCTATCTAAAGGTAGATTGACAATTGCATCTAAAAATCTGAGAGGCTTTTGAGAGCGCAAACGCAGCAGATGGAAGATATATTCTAGCCATTGTTTCCAAGTTACCTTACTTTCCCCCTCTTGCCGCTCTTGGAAGACATAACCCACTTCTCCGATAGTTTCGATGCGGCCTTTGCCGATGACTTCTAGTAAAATTTTGTAACCGGTGGGATTGAGAATCAGACCAGCGATCGCTTGACGGCGGACCATAAAGTAACCGCTCATGGGATCGGAGACGCGACCGACCACCTCTGGCAGTAGAATTAAACCAAGAATTTGGGCGCCGCGGGAGAGAAATCTTCGCAGCAGACTCCACTCGCTCACTCCTCCCCCTTCGACGTGACGACTAGCAAGAGCTAAATCGGCTCCTTTTTCGATAGTTTCGAGGAGATTATAGAGAATTTCGGGGGGATGTTGCAAATCTCCATCGATTACTCCTAGTATCTCACCCCTTGACCCTTGCCAACCCCGCACCACTGCCGACGCTAATCCTTTTTCTCCCTGACGACGCATCACCCGTAGTTGCGGGTAATCCGGGGTTAATTTGCTGGCTAATTCCCAAGTGCGATCGGGACTGTCATCATCGACGATAATTAGTTCATACTGATCGGGAATTTTTTGATCGAGTAATTGACTGAGATTCTCGACTAGGGGAATAACGTTATCTCGCTCGTTATAAGTGGGAATAACTAGAGATAATTTGAGTAATTGCGGCGAATCTCTGAGAATATAACTATTATTGCTAATAATTCCTTCAATTTGCTCTAAAAAAGGAATTTGCAAAGAGCCGACGGGGGTGGTTAAAAAGGGATAGGGTGGGGAGTTGGTCACTCGCTTACACTCACAGACTAAGACAGGTTTAGAGACGCACAATTTACCGGCAAAGTTGTTGAAACCAGAATTTTTAGCTAACTACTGGCGATGCGGAATCCTAATACACTATAGCGATGATCGGGGCTAAATTGGCCCCGACTAGCGGAGCGACATTCCCTCAATTCTGTCCCCCAACCACCCCCGCGCAGGACGCGATAACGATTGCCGGTGCTATTAGGATCGGCCGGCCATACTTGGTCATCGCTGGGAGCATTGTTATAATTGCGATGCCAAGGATCGGCACACCATTCGTATAAACCACCGTGTAAATCGTACAATCCGAAGGCATTTGGGGGAAAACTGCCTACAGGGGTGGTTTTAGCTCGAAATTCGCTCTCTCTTTCCACTGCGTAGGGAAATTTAATGGCATAGTAGTTAGCGAATTCACTGGTAAGGGTGGCACCAAAGTAGAAGGGTGTGGTAGTGCCGGCACGACAAGCATATTCCCATTGTGCCTCGCTTGGGAGTCGATAGTTTCTGCCGGTGGCCCTGGAAAGTCGCTCGCAAAACTCGATCGCATCATACCAAGAGATGCTATCGACGGGTAAGTTATCCCCTTGAAAGTGAGAGGGATTAGGGGTTAAATCGCGGTTAATTTTGGGCATATTAGCGACAATTTGCCATTGTTTTTGGGTTATCGGGTATTTACTCAGGTAAAAACTGTTTACCTTGACTGAGCGCTGGGGTTTATCACTACCGGTAAAGTCTCCTTTTTCTCCGTCCGGTGTCCCCATGATAAAAGTGCCAGCAGGGATAGCAATCATCTCTAATCCCGCAAGGGTTTCCCTGTAGTATTCGGCACTACGGGAATTGCGCTCGATCACGAAACCGCTAGGATCGAGAGTAACGGTTTCAAAGGAAAAGCTTTGTCGGGGGGGGAAAGAGGAATTTTGGGGGGGTTGCGGGGGGATGATTGCCGTAGCGCTGGAGGGGGAAAAAATATTTTTTCTATCTAGAATCGCTGCCAGGCCGACTCCTGCACCGATCAGACTGATCCACTGGCCAAATTTACGTCTGTTTACTTTAATCATCCCGATTTTTCTGTCATTATCACCCCATCTAGTATACCATGAAATTCTGACTCTTATTTGGTCACTGCCACTTATCCTTAATAATCGATGCCCAGCTTTTTGACTGTCCATAAACATTGGTTTATTGGAGCAATTATCACCTGCTTAGGTGCTTTTTTGCGAATCTATAATTATGATTCTTTGCCTCCAGATAATTGGACTTCTGACGAATATGCTTTTGCTTGGAGTGGCATGAGTTTATTACAAACGGGTATCCCCACCAGTTGGTCATGGTTGAGTCCCACGGATAATTTTCCTACGGTGGTTTGGGAAGCGAAAAATCTCCGTTATCGATTGGTGACTCCCTGGTTTGATCATCCTCCTTTATTTGGTTTATTGGTGGGTTTATTTGCCCTTTTAGGAGGAGCAAAGACTTTTTTTGATTGCAGTTTAACTATTATTAGAGTCCCTTCTTTACTCTTAGGTATTGCTTCTATAGTTTTGGTCTATTTACTCGCTCTCAAGTTGAGTAATCTATCGATCGCTATTATCGCTAGTTTAATTTATGCCACCAATCCCAATACAGTTTTTCTCTCTCGGTTAGCTATTAGTGAAAATTTAATGATTGTTTTGTGCTTATTGGTTGTCTTACTTTATTGGCAATACTATCAAACTAAGCAGAAAAAATATCTCTACATCGCCGCTTGTTTAGCTGGTTTAGCCTGTTTAGTCAAAGTAACAGCTATTTATTTAGTAGTATTATTAATTGTCCTCTTGATTTACGAAAAACAAGGACGAGAAGCGATTTATGTGACTGTGATCGGTGCTTTATTTTTCTCTCTCTATTTTCTCTATGGTGCTATCTACGATTACGATTTCTTTCGTAAGATATTTCAAGAACAATCCCTGCGATTCGAGGACTTTAACTTTGTCAAATATCTAATCACTCCCACGGTATTTTTCGAGGATGGTTGGTTAATTTTTAGCTGGTTAACCCTCTTACCCTTTCTCAGGAAGAATCCCGCTAGTCCCCAAGTTAGATTACTCGCTTTACCGGTAATCCTCTACACCTTAATTTTAGTTGCCACGGGAGCGCAAAGTCACTTTTTTACTTGGTATATGATTCCTTTTTATCCGTTTATGTTTATTATTCTAGGCATCTTTCTCGATGATTTTCGCCAAGAAACGGACGGATTAACTGCCTCAATTATTTTTATCTTTCTGGGAGTTTGGTCGATTCATCTCAATCTGACAGCCTGGATTTTAGCCTCTCCCTACGGTCGCTATTATTTTATGATCGGTACGGCGGCAATTCTGGGAGTATTCTATCTCAAGGATATCTTTGGTCTCTTTAAAAAATTCTGGATTGATCGCTTTACTTTCCTGCTCTTCTTGGCCCTGCTGGCAGCTAATATCAATGTGGTATTAACCTATAAGTTTTCTGGTTAAAACTTGGTGAGAAGGGAACCTGAAAAGGGATAAATTGGCCTGGGAATCGAGAGTAAACCTAACTAGGATCGCTGACTCAGGAATAACTTATTCTTGGCCAGTTCCGGCCAGTGTTAAATTGATTAATAGACTCTTTAACTTATTGTCCCCTAACCTTTGCCACTGAACTGATAAATGTCGATCGATTTTCGCAATCTTAATACACTTTGGGGTTCCATTTTAGTTGAAACATTGGCCCGTTTGGGATTGAAGATAGGGGTGGTTTCTCCCGGATCGCGCTCGACTCCTTTAACGGTAGCCTTGACAAGACATCCCCAGATTGAAGCTATTCCCATCTTAGACGAGCGCTCGGCTGCCTTTTTTGCCTTGGGATTAGCCAAACAATTATATCAACCAGTGGTTTTAGTCTGCACTTCTGGCACTGCCACGGCTAATTTTTATCCCGCAGTCATTGAAGCAAAAGAAAGTCATCTCCCTTTATTAATTCTAACCGCCGATCGCCCCCCAGAATTGCGTCATGCTCACGCCGGTCAGACTATCGATCAAATCAAACTCTACGGTAATTATCCCAACTGGCAAGCGGAAATTAGCTGTCCTAGTGCCAATATCGAGCGTTTACGCTATCTCCGTCAAACTATCATCCACGCGTGGTTGCGCTGTCTCGATCCTGTCCCCGGAGTGGTGCATCTGAACTTACCATTTCGGGATCCCCTCGCACCAACTCCCGATCTAGAAATTAACAATTTAGAGGCTAATTTTGACCAAGAGGCTTTTTTTAGCCATATATCTCGGCAAAATATCCCCATTAACCACTCAATTCTCGAAATTCCTTCTTTACCCCCCCAAGGAATTATCATCGCGGGATTAGCTTCCCCGCAAAACCCCGAAAGTTACTGTCAGGCGATCGCTAATTTAGCCCGATCGCAACAATATCCCGTCTTAGCAGAAGCTTTATCTCCTCTGCGAAACTATGCGAGATTAAATCCCGATCTCATCACCACCTATGATTTATTATTGCGGAATCCTGCCCTTAGAACCCAATTAACCCCCGATGTTGTCCTGCAAATTGGGGAATTACCCACCAGCAAAGAATTAAGGACATGGTTAGAAGAAATCGACTGTCCGCGCTGGATTATCGATCCCCATCCCGATAATTACGATCCTCTACAGGGAAAAACCGGACATCTCAGGGGAAATATCGAGCAATTAGGGCATCTATTCCCACATAAAACCGATAATAACCAAGAATATCGGCAATTATGGCAAAAATTCGACCAGCAAGCTAGATTAACTATCGATCGCCTTTTGGCAGCAGAGACTAAACTGATTGAAGGGAAAATCCCTTGGCTGCTCTCCCAACACCTCCCCCCCCGCACCCCGATCTTTATCTCTAATAGTATGCCTGTTCGCTATGCCGAATTTTTTACCCCGCCGAGCGATCGCCAAATTCGTCCCTATTTTAATCGCGGGGCCAATGGCATCGACGGCAACCTCTCCACTGCGATAGGAATGGCTTATAAAAATGTCCCTAGTCTGCTATTAACGGGAGATTTAGCCCTATTACACGACACAAATGGTTTTTTGATCAAAAAATATTTTGTTGGCTCATTGACCATAATTTTAATCAATAACAAGGGGGGAGGCATTTTCCAGATGTTGCCGATCGCCAAATTTGACCCTCCCTTTGAAGAATTTTTTGCCACTCCCCAAAATATCGACTTTTGCCAACTCTGTCGCACCTACGGTATCGATTACCATTTAATCAGTGATTGGACTGATTTTCAGCAAAAAATTGCAGTTTTACCGGAATCAGGCATAAGATTACTAGAAATATCCTGCGATCGAGCTTTTAATACCCAATGGTTCCTCAGTAATTATGTGTAGGGTGTGGGGTGTGGGGTGTGGGGTGTAGGGTGTGGGGAAGCGGGGAGAACAAAGCTGCCTATTGCCTATTGCCTATTGCCTATTGCCTATTAATTCCCTTTTTCGAGAAAGTGAATACAATGGGTGGAAAGCGAGTTAAAAGGGCCCGATGAATCGACAAAGACGGCAAAAATCAAGACAATTTTCTCTCCCCAGATATTCTATCTTTCCCCCGGAACAATGGCGATCGGGAGTGACTTCTTTGATGATTAGTTTGGTCTTGTCCCTACTGATTTTAAAACTGAATAGCTCTAGTCTCTCCACTGCAACCATAAATATTTTTAATCCCTCCACTGTCGGGGAGAATTTAGCCGGTAAGAGTCTAGGTGAGTTAGAAAAGCAGAAAATCGCCGAATTTTTGCAAATTAACCCGCCAGAAACCGAATTAACCCTCGATCGCACTCCTTTGTTTATTCTCCACGATACAGCTTGGAGTATGACTGCGGGTAACATCGAAGAACAGAAAAAATATGCTCGCGGTCCGATGAAATTGGGTCCCAATGTTTACATCCCCCGCAAAGCGAATTCCAGGGATAGAGATATTTTAGACTCGATCGCCAGGCCTTTTTTTGAACGTCACCGTCCCACGGCCACTTTTTACGAACAAGCAGCCGAAATGCTGCCCGCAGACACCAGGGATCAATTAGTGCGTCAACTGTGGCAACTTACCCCAGAAACTATCCGCGTCAAGGGTTTTGCACTTGCTTTAGAGGGTGTTCCTTTGAGTACGCGATCGGCGACTGAGTTAGAAAAAAGGGCGAGAATTTGGTTAAATACGCCTTCAGAAGCCGTCTTTAGGCGTTTAGTCAAGCAATATCCCATAAATTACTTTGATGGGGCAAAAACTACCGCATTATGGGCAACAGAAGCGATTTGTCAGCAGCTATCTCACCCTAATTGCGATCGCTTGCGACCAGTTTTTGCCGAAAGAAATCGTCGGGTTATCTCCAGTGTTAACATTGAACTGGTACAGGCGCCAGGCTCCCACTGTTTGACCAAAGGACGCTTGCAACCCCTCCCCGGTTACAGCGATTTTCAATACCAACAAACGGCGAAATATTATCTCCTCGCAGCCTTACAAACGGGACAATTACCGCAAATTGTCAGCCATTTTGCCGTCGATAGTTTTTTGATTAATCAAGGAAAATATCCCCATTGTGACCCCCGGGGTTTTGATCTACAACGTCTCTACAATCTCATCAGTCAAGCTTTGGATTATGACCCCGGCACTGTTTATGGTATCGTCCCTCGTTACGGCACAAATATTATAGCTGGTGATAATATTTGGTGGCATAATCGAGTTTTTGATGCGGCCAATTTACCCACAACTTTAAATTAGACCTGATCATTTAGAAATGTCCACTTCTCCCAAAGCTTCTAGATAGGTAATCGCAGCTTCTAACGGAGAATCGTAGCTATAGGAAAACTCCTCAAACCAGCGTCCTTCCTCCGATTTGGCATCCAATTTATCTAACCATTGCTTCGCCTTTCTAGTTAAAGCTTCTCGCTTGCGCTGCTGTTTTAATGCCACCGATTTTTCTTTTTCCGCTGCCTCTTGTTGTTGCCTTTCTTGGTTTTCTAAGGCTAAAGCTTTTAAAACCGCATCGGTAGAAGAATCGCCGGCATAATTAACCTTAAATTCGGACGGGTAACGATCTTTTTCTTGGCCAGAAGAAGGTGACGGTATCGGTTTTTCCTGATCCCGTTTCTGGTATTCTGCCTTCATTTGTGCCAGTAAATCTTCTATTTCTCCCATAATTATCAAGTTAGAAAGTAAAAAGTTAAAAAGCGGGTTTCCTTATTTTTCCAAACGGACCACATACCATTGTAGATAACCCTCCCCACCCAAGTCTAACTCGCAGTAATTATCGCGCAGATAGAGAGCTTTTTCCTCAAAACTAGAGAATTTTGCCAATTGTCGGGGACAAATCTCCGGTTTTGCAGTGATTAAATCTTTTAACTTATCCCGCAACTGGTCGGGAGTCTGGAATTGTTCAGGTTGATCGGCCTCAAGGACTAGAAAATAGTCCCCTTGATACATAATAGAATCGGGCATCGCTGTTTGATAGTCTCAGTAGGAAAATTTTTTGGCTATCTTTATCACTTTAACGCCTCAAAGCTCGATCGACACCACCACTATGACAGACCATCTCACCAATCCCTTTCTCAGTCTCCCTTACGAAAGCGCCATGCAGGACTTGGGAGACCACTACTATGATCAAGTCGCAGCCGCAGATTTTCCCCGTCATATCCTTCGTTTTCGCAATGATGCTTTATTACCTTTGGTGGGAATTCAGCCAGAATTAACCTTAGACGAGCATTTTATCGATGCTTTTGGTAAATTTCAATCCCTGACCCCTTTTTTAGCCCTGCGTTACCACGGTTATCAATTTGGCGAGTATAATCCTTTTTTAGGGGATGGTCGCGGTTTTCTCTACGGTCAAGTTAGGGGTATTGATGGCAAATTATACGATTTTGGTACGAAAGGATCGGGACGGACTCCCTATTCCCGTCATGCGGACGGTAGGTTAACTCTCAAGGGTGGAGTTAGAGAAGTCTTAGCTGGGGAAGCTTTACGCAGTTTAGGGGTGAATACCTCTCGCTGTCTGAGTTTGGTGGAAACGGGGGAAAATCTCTGGCGCGGTGATGAACCTTCCCCAACGCGATCTTCGGTGATGATTCGAGTTAGTAATTCTCATATTCGTTTCGGGACTTTTGAGCGTTTATTTCATATTAAACGTAGCGATTTAATTAAAAGACTCCTCGATCATGTGATTATTTATTATTATCCTGAAATCGATCCCCAAGATAGCGATCGCTATTTAAAATTTTACGCCGCTTTGATTGAAAGAACCGCTAAATTAGCGGCCCAATGGATGGCCGCAGGTTTTTGTCATGGGGTTCTCAATACCGATAATATGTCAATTACTGGGGAAAGTTTCGATTATGGTCCCTACGCTTTTATTCCTTCCTATAACCCCCAATTTACGGCGGCCTATTTCGACTACGGTGGCCGTTATAGTTATGGCAATCAGCCTTTTATCTGTCGTTTAAATCTAGAGTTACTGCAATCTCCCCTGGCCATGGTCGTCTCCTTGTTAGAGTTAGATATGGCTTTGGCTAACTATGACCAGCATTACAATTTTTATTATCAAACAATGATGCTCAAAAAGTTAGGTTTTGAGGATATTTTTACTCCCGAATCTGCTTTACTGGTCAGCAAAACTGTGGAGGTTCTCCAAGAAACTGGCCTCGGTTATCACGACTTTTTCTATCAATTAAGTGAACAATTTAATTACGGTTGGCGAGAAAATAGTTCTCTAATTCTTGAAAATCTGGATTTACCAAAAGCTGATTGGCAACGTTGGCGAGAATTATATAGTTTGGTCTTAAATCAATTACCCCCAGATTCCTTGTCTCAAATTGGCGATACCTTAACGCATTATAATCCTAAAACCGCTTTACTTAGACCTCTCATCGAATCGGTTTGGGAAGCAATTACCTATAAAGACGATTGGCAACCTTTCCAAGAATTAGTGATAAAATTACAAAATAAACAGTAATTAAGTAATAAGTAGTGGTGCAAAATTAATTTCTTGGTTAGGAGAGGCAAGAGGTAGTTAGCTCTGATTTGCCTCTAGGTTTGCTTCAATACGATCTAATTGGGAACCTGGCCACCACATCCACTTACTCATCCTTAAATAAGTTGTTAGTGTCCCCATCCTAACAAATCCTGCGGATAACTTGATCACCTTTAATCAGGCGATCGCTTTTCTGAAAAAATAGGGAGAGGCGATCTCCCTCTGATCGGTATAGATTGATATAATTATCCTATGTTTATCTGGTCGTCAAAATGTTGCTGAAAATCGTACAAATCGGTGATTCCCAAGCAATTACAATTCCTCAAGCAATCATGGAACAGTGTGAATTCACAGATGAAGTTGAGGCGATAGTTGATGGTAAAATGATTATTCTGAGTGCTAAAAAGAAGGTGAGGGAAGGTTGGTCTGAGTTATTTGATGATGCTCCTCTTGAAGCCGATTTACAGGATTGGTTGGGGGTAGAAAACGAGTTTGAGCGAGAAAATCAATGGTAGAAAGATTTGCCATCCTGTTGGTGGCACTCGATCCAACTAGGGGGTCTGAACTGCAAAAAACTCGGCCTTGTGTTGTTGTTTCTCCTAGTGAGATTAATGTTCGATTAAGAACAATCGTTATTGCACCAATCACCAGTAATGTCAAAAATTACCCAACTAGAATCACAATTGACCAAGAAAATGTGCGAGGTAGTATCGCTTTAGACCAAATTAGGGCGATTGACAAAATCCGAATTGTTGCCAAAATTGGCAGTCTTGACGAACGATTAGCAATGATAGTGGCTGATCGCCTGGTTGAATTTTTTCACTACTGATTGTTACTGAATTTATTCGGTTTTAGGATCGCTTTTTTCTAATTTGAGATAGGGCGATCGCTGTTTACCTTCTAACCATTAAGAGTGTCAAAATAATAGTAAAATTTTGTAACAAAGTGCAGTCATATCTAAGAATCTTTGCTAGAATCCCAGAAGGCTTCTGTGATCAGTCTCCTTAAAGGAGATTGTTTACAGTAAACTGATCTGGCTAACAGGCTTTTGGGCGTAATATAGGGAAAGTTTCTTGCGATTGCACCTAAATAGAGTGACATACAGCAAGTTGACCCATATCCTTACTCTGAGGAGTGTTATACAGAAAGTTTCCGTACAATATGTAGTTATACGGACAAGCACCGCGTAACAAGTTGCAATATGAACGACACTGACAAGTACATCCTGGACGTCATCAAGACGTGCGTGTGGTCCGGCTTTTATGACTCCGACGATGTACACCAAGTAATTGACGACATCCTTGAAGACGGCGCTGACGAGGCCATGCTGCGATCAGCTGTCTCTCGCGAATTCGAGAAGAAAGCCATCGCCGAAGACACATGGCCGGACGAAACGGATTGCGACCGATTGGACCAAGCATTCCAAACGATGAACTCAAGCGGCATCATTGCATTGCAGAATGCCGGATACACGATGTCTGATGGACTGGATGATGTTGGCGAGGTCTTGCACGAACGAGGCCGCGATAACGTCAAGGGATATTGCTTTTATCACGGCCAAGATCTCGAACGTGCGGTCGCTGGTACTGGGCTCATGCTCGCGTTCGGCGACTTGGATACCGATCCAGCACAGAAGACTTCAATCGGAAATACGATTAAGGACATACTCGAATCCAAAGGATTTGTCGTCGAATGGAATGGTGATCCTGAATCCAGGCTCAATATTCCCGAACTCGACTGGAAACGCAGAAGGTCCGTATAACAAGGCGTTGCACCGGAGCGGCGGTCGACGCGGGTTTGTGAATTGGAAGTCGTTCGCCGCCGCCAGGTGAACTTGTAGGGTGCGTTCCCTAATGCAACTTCTACCGCTCCACCGATCGATTTTTGGGGAACGCACCATGCACATGGATTGAAACTGTGAGTCTAAGTGCGATGCTGAAGGCACTACGTAGCAGTACGCCATTGCCGTATGTAGCTTAAGGCTTGAGGGCCAACTAACAAAGATATGCCCAGAGGTGGGTTAGTCATCTATCGGATTAAAATGTAAAGAGAATAATCACCCATACTTCAATCTAATATCCATCCTATGCAAATTACCCTCAACCTTGATGAATCGCTTCTCAAGGAAGCCTTTCAACTGACTAACCTCACCACCCAAGAGGAACTAATGAATCTTGCTCTACAAGAATTCGTAAGATCCCGCCGTAAGAAAAACCTTCTCGACCTTGCGGGACAAATTCAATTTGCTCCAGATTTTGATTATAAAGCCCTACGGGAAACCGGTCATGTTGCTGATTGACACATCTGTGTGGATCAGCGTCTTCCGCAGTCGCAGTGGTCAAGTTCGCCAGCAACTGGAAACGTTAATTGCAAATCGTGAGATTTTACTCACCCGCTTTACTCAGCTTGAACTGCTTCAAGGGAGCTTAAACGAGCAAGAGTGGACAATCCTCTCTACTTACCTCGAAGTGCAAGATTATGTTGAACTCACGCCTTCTTCCTGGCAAGCGGCTGCACGTATTTACTATGACCTGCGTCGTCAAGGATTGACTGTTCGCAGCCCAATTGATTGCTGTATTGCTCAAGCGGCACTAGAAAATGATCTGCTTCTGATTCACAACGACCGTGATTTTGAAACCATTGCTCAAGTGCGATCTCTTCAAAATCTCCGTTTTCGGCCCTAGGGTGCGTTCCCTAAGGTGGCTCCTGCTGCTCCACCAGTAGATTCTGGGGAACGCACCATGCATTGATTAAAGATGTGAGTCTAAGTGCGATGCCGCTCTTGTAGGGTGCGGAAACGCGCATGTAACGCACCTTTTTCAAGTTAGCTATAATGTTGGTTAGACAATGCTCTTATGAGCATATTGTTCAACCAGTAATTCGATTATTTTTTCCTAAGGAATTTGTTTTCGATCTGCTTGAGATTTAAAGAAGCTTACACTTTCTTCTGTTAATTCTAATGTTACTTGATTAGTTTTGGTTTTACCTTTAGGAACTAACTGGTCTGGGGGCGGTAAAAAATCTTTAACGACTTGTCCCAGTTCCATTGGTTCATCAGTATAAGTTATTTTGCTGTTCATATAGTTTACGTCCTCTTCGCCAATAACCAGCTCCAAAAATTCTAACTTTTCCTTCCCGGTAAGTAAAGCGTACTGTGATAATTCCTTCATTAACTTGCCCCATACAGTAAAATCGATTTTCTTCTTGACTGTGAGCCAGATCTTGTACGATAACTCTGTTGGGGTCAAAAAATGCGTATTGGGCTAATTCAAAGGAAACATCGTGTTTCTGTTGGTTTAAACGATTTTTATCTTCATCCCATTCAAAGCTTTCATCCATAAGTGGAGTTGATAAGCCTAATCACTATAATTTTAACATATCAAGAGGGATAAGCAAATTGCGAAATTTTGTCTCGCTCCCGTCTTCCTAGAAAAGAACCGAGGCTTTAAAGAACATGACTGAACGACTTGAGCAGGCGATCGCCCAATTAAAAACCTTGTCAACCGATCAACAGGACGCGATCGCAAACCTAATTTTGGCAGAACTCGAGGAAGAGCAGCGATGGGATGACTCCTTTGCCCGCTCACCAAACTTACTGGCTAAACTAGCAGCCGAAGCAATGGCAGAACATCGATCGGGCAAGACTCAAGAATTAGACCAGGAAACGTTGTGAAGTCTTGTACCACTGCTCGTTTTCGGGAGATGTTTGCTGATCTTCCAAAACCGATTCAAGTGACATGGCTTTTCAGTGCGATCGCCGATCTTGTAGGGTGCGTTCTCTAAGGTGGCTCCTACTGCCCCACCAACAGATTTTTGGGAACGCACCATGCAGATTGATGAGAAGGCAAAATAGATAGAAACTCAATCAAGGAAAAAGAAGGAAGAAATGTCCAGAATGTCAAAGTGACCACATCAATAAAAATGGTCATCGTGGTCAAAAACAAAACTATATATGTGTAAACTGTGGTCGTCAGTTCATCCCTAGCTATGAAACCAAGGGCTATAGCGATGATGTTAAGCGCACCTGTCTGAAAATGTAGGTAAATGGCCTGGGATTTCGAGGCATTGAGAGAGTGACGGGAGTCTCACGAACAACCATTATGGATTGGGTCAAACAAGTGGGAAAACTGCTGCCTGATTCCTATAATCCAGAAACGATTCCAGAAGTGGGAGAACTAGATGAATTAGAGACCTTTGTTGGTCAAAAAAAGCACAAAATCTGGCTCTGGACGGCTGTTGACCACTTTCGAGAGGGAATTCTTGGATGGGTAATTGGTGGTCTGGCAAGGCGAGTGCCTTCGGCAACATAGTGGAGAGACATTTCAACGTTTATGGCAACCTATCTCATTTTGGCAATGTTATTTTTGGGTAAGTGATGGAAATCCAGTGTATCCAATATTTATCCCTGATGGGGATCAGATTGTTAGCAAAACTTATCGGACAAGGGTAGAGGGAGAAAATACAAGATTACGTCATTACAACCGCGCGTCTTCATCATCAGACTCTCGGCTCTTCAAAATGTGTCAAAATGTTAGAAAATTCCCTACCGCTTCTAGTTCATTACCTTAAGTTTAAGGATGTTCCAGTTCCCTACACTTTTGCT